>BBPE01003919.1_pt1 | contig 29793 bp, 35 predicted proteins | sample 1344301 | NCBI WGS metagenome assembly BBPE01 (sample SAMD00019089, study PRJDB2971) | groundwater metagenome | isolation source: The Cedars highly-alkaline
GTCTGAAAAGGCCTTCTGAATCAAGGACTTAGAAGACCCTTATAAATCAATGACTCACAACGGGCCGCCCTAGCCGCCCGTAGGCTCGTTCTGGCCGCCCTAGCCGCCCGTAGCCCGTTCTGGCCGTTCTGGCCGCCTCAGCGGGCGGAGGCAACGCCGCAATAATTCTAGGCGTAAGCTATCTGTTGAGTCACACGCAATCCAACCCACAACAAAGGAAGTTCATACGCCCATGATTAAGCCAATGCTCGCCTCGAACATCGACGATGCCTCAAAGCTACGGTTCCCGTTATTCGTGTCGCCCAAGATCGACGGCGTTCGCGCGTTGGTCATTGACAATGTGGTATACTCGCGTTCACTTAAGCCAATTCCCAATCGTCACGTGCAGAAACTGTTCGGGCGGTCAGAATTGAACGGGCTGGACGGTGAATTGATTGTCGGTCTTCCGAACGCGCCCGACGTGTATCGAAAGACGGTATCGGGTGTCATGTCCGAAGACGGTGAACCTAATGTGACGTTCTACACCTTCGACGTGTTTGACCAAAAAGGAATGCCGTATGATGAAAGGCGAGGGCGAGCGCGGCGTATGTCTGTCGGCCAAGCAAGCGTGCAGAGCCTCGCCGATCATGTGGTCGAATCGCTCGATGCATTGAATGAGGCGGAAGCCCAATGGCTGGAGTTGGGATACGAAGGAGTGATGGTTCGTAACAACAAGCCATACAAATATGGGCGCGCGAGCCTAAAGTCTGGCGAGCTTCTGAAGCTAAAGAGATTTGAGGACGGAGAAGCCGTCATCATTGGCGTCGAACAGATGTACTCCAATCAGAACACAGCAACAATGGACGTGTTTGGCAATACCGAACGCTCAAGCCACAAGGCAGGAATGGTTCCTGTTGAGGCGCTAGGTGCGCTAGTCGTTCGCGGCGTCGGTGGTCGATTTGATGGAGTGGAGTTTAGCGTGGGGAGTGGATTCGACGCAGCCGAGCGTTCATCTCTTTGGAAGACGCAGGCGGATGTTGGATTGACTGGGCGAATCATCAAGTGCAAATGGTTCCCGATTGGCGTCCTCGACAAGCCCAGATTCCCGACATTTGAAGGATTCCGCGATCCAATTGACATGGTTTAACAACAACAACCCGAGCGGTATGATAGATGATTAACTCACACACACGCGAGGCGTTGATCCATGTACAACAAGCTAATCCCATCGCAACAAGAAATAGGCGGCGGAATGCGCTTCAACAAGGGGAAGGTTCCATATGAACTAATCCCAACCCATCTACTGGAGGACACCGCCAGAGTTCTTGAGTTCGGTGCAAACAAATACCACGCATGGAACTGGGCCGCAGGCATTTCGTATTCGTCCGTCATCGGCTGCATCAAGCGGCATCTGGCGGAAATCGAGCGCGGCGACGACATTGACCCCGAGTCTGGGTTTCGTCACACGGGCCATATCATGTGCAATCTTCTGTTTCTTGAGCACTACATGAACATGGTTCGGCTCTCCGAGAATCCCGCCTGGAAAAAACTGGATGATCGCCCGCATGTCTGGTTTTCTCGAACCGAACAGAAGGACGACGAAGATGAGTGAGTTCTATACTTCGTGCAGTCGCGTTGGGTCATTTTTCTATCTTCGCGGATGGAAAGATGGCATTCGCATGCAAACTAAGGTTCCAATCGAACCATATCTGTTCGTGCGCAAGCCCAAGGCAGCAAAGGATTCTGAGTTCAAGACCATCTATGGTGATATGGTTGAACGCATTAAGTTCTCCGACCCTAAGGAGGCGCAAGACTTCATAAACCTGTACAAAGGGGTCAGCGGATTTGAAATCCACGGCATGACGCAATGGTTGTATCCGTTTCTGAATGACCGCTATACTGGGATTGTCCCCTATGATGCGTCGAAGATTCGAGGCATCAACTTCGACATTGAGGTTGATACAGTCAATGGCCTACCGAACATCAAAGAGGCGAACAAGGAGATCGTTTCGATCACTGCGCGAAAGACGAACGGTGATATTGTCGCATGGGGTCTGGTTGACTTTGATTCGTCCAAGTTCAAAGAAGCGCGAGTAGAGTATCGAAGATTCCAGTCCGAACGCAGCCTCCTTCAAGACTTTGTGACTTGGTGGAAGTCATGGGACGCGGACTATGTGACTGGCTGGAACATTGACGGGTTTGACATCCCGTACTTGATAAAGCGTCTTGATATTACATGCGGTGGCCAGTGGGTCAATATGCTGTCCCCATGGGGGAAGGTTTCGTCGCGGGAGTTCGTTGACAAGTTCGGCGCGCAAGAAGTCTTTGAGATTAAGGGCATTGAGATTCTCGACTACATCGCCCTGTACAAGAAGTTCACATACGCCAAGCAAGAATCATACTCGCTGGACTTTATTGCGTCCGAAGAACTCGGGGCATCAAAGCTCGACTACAAGGCGCAAGGCTATAAGAATCTCGGCGATTTGTACACACGCAACCCGCAGCTGTTTATCGAGTACAACATCACAGACGTACTGCGTGTGCAGGAGCTTGACGCAAAGATGGGGCTGATTGCTCTGGTGTTCTCCCTCGCGTATACCGCAAAGGTTCCGTACTCAGACACGCTGGGTACTGTGAAATTATGGGATGCGCTAATTCATAATCATCTGATGGAAAAAAGGCAAGTAGTCCCACTGGAAGTTGAAGGCCGCGAAGACTTTGTCGAGGGTGCATTCGTCAAGGAGCCAGTTCCAGGGCTGTACAAATGGGTGGTGTCGTTTGACTTGGCATCGCTATATCCACACATCATAATGCAAAACAACATTTCGCCCGAGACGTTCGTCGGCTATACGAAGATTCGCCCGTCCGACGTTATCGACCAGACAGACTCGTTTCGTAACGTGCAAGAGTATGCGCTGCGTGAGGGGTTGGCGATTTGCGGAAATGGTGCCCTGTATCGCAAGGACAAAGTTGGGTTCCTCCCCGAGCTGATGGACAAGTTCTACAGCGCGAGAAAGACGGCAAAAAAGGAAATGCTGGCCCTAGAGCAACAGCGCGAAAACGGTCAGCTGGGTCTCAATCCAGAAATTGCAAGATTACACAACTATCAGATGGCGTTGAAGATTGCTTTGAACAGCGCATACGGCTCCTTGGCTAACCTGCACTTTAGGTACTACGATTCGCGTGCGGCAGAGGGTATCACCCAGACTGGGTTTGTAGCGATTCAATGGGTCGCGGATGCACTCAACAAGAAACTTCGCTCGTTGACGAATCGCCCAGAAAAGGACTTCATCATCGCAATAGACACGGATTCAGTGTATTTGAATCTGGAGGATATTGTGGCTGCTGGATATAAGGGACAGAACAACTCGGTGAACGCGATCAGCGCGTGGCTCGATAAAGTATGCGAGCAGAAATTGCAGCCGCTGATTGAGGAGTCATACGCAAGACTCGCGGAAGTTCTCAACTCCCCGCGTCAGATGATGCAAATGAAGCGGGAAGCGATCTGCGACAAGGCCGTATGGGTTGCCAAAAAGCGATACCTGCTGAACGTCATCAACAGCGAAGGCGTGCAGTACAAGGAACCAAAGCTGAAAGTCTCGGGCCTCGAATCCAAGAGGTCATCAACTCCGATAATTGCTCGAAAGGGTCTTGAGCGCGCATACAAGAAGATTATCGAGCAGAACGAAGGCGACTTCCGCGAGGAAATTGCCGAGTTCAAGACTGCATTCATGGCGACCAATCTGCATGATATTGCATCGCCGTCAACAGCAAACGACATAGAGTCCTTTTCGCTCGGTGATAAGAGCATTCCGTATCACATCAAAGCAGCGCTGCTGTATAACGATCTGATTACTCAAAAGGGACTAACGTCCGAGTTGCCTCTGATCAAAAACGGAGACAAGATTCGGCTGCTGTGTCTGAAGACCCCGAACCCGCTGAAGAACGGATATATTGCGACACTAGACGAACCAGACCGTCGTGTATTTGATACGAAGTACATCGACCGCGAGGCGCAATACAACAAGGTGTTTCTGTCTCCAATCAAAGGCACCATCGCCCCGATTGGTTGGTCTGCCGTCGCCCAGTCAACAATTGATTCGTTCTTCAGTTAGTGCGTCACAACTAAACTTCAGGTATGATAGCCTTCTACCACCTTATCCATACGAGATTCCGAGCATGGCAAAGTCAACAATCCTAGACAAGCTAAAGAAGAACAGCACCATCAAGATGACCGAGATTCTGACCGAGTCTATGGTTTATGATAAGGCCGAGTGTATTTCGACCGAAGTCCCCGCGATGAACATTGCGCTGTCTGGGTCGCTGGATGGCGGCCTCACTCCAGGCCTTACAATTCTAGCAGGGCCATCCAAGCATTTCAAGACCAACATGGCCCTAGTGATGGGCCGCGCCTTTCAAAAGAAGTACCAAGAGGGCGTGATTCTGTTTTATGATTCGGAGTTTGGTTCGCCGCAGGCATACTTTGAGGCCAACGGGATTGATTCAACCAGAGTAATTCATACGCCAGTCACAGACATTGAGCAGCTGAAGTTTGACATCATACAGCAGATTGATGGATTGGAACGCAAAGATGAAGTCTGCATCATCATTGACTCTATTGGCAATCTCGCGTCCAAGAAAGAAGTAGATGATGCACTAGAAGGTAAATCCGTCGGCGACATGACTCGCGCGAAGCAACTAAAATCGTTGTTTCGTATGGTCACGCCGCATCTGACGTTGAAGCAGATTCCGCTGATTGCCGTCAACCACACATATGCAACTCAAGAAATGTACAGCAAGCAAGTGGTGAGTGGTGGCTGTCTGCCCGCAGGCCAGCGGATTCGACTGGGCGACGGTACGGCGATGCCAGTCGAAGATATTACCATCGACACGATGGTCGCCACGCTACAGGGGCCAAAGCTGGTTACCGATACATGGAATCCCGAGACGCTGGAGTTTGGACAGGCAGAGTGCTATGAGATTGAGTTTGAAGATGGAACCACGGTGCAATGCTCCAACCAACACCCGTTCCTTGTCGATGGCGTATGGGTTGATGCCGAAGACCTAGTTGTCGGAAATGTAGTCGTCTCCGCGAACTAGCAAATCCAATACAGGAATACAGTCATGATGATGATGAACGATTGGAAACTGCTCACAATAAGCGAACAGGCACAATACATTGACAGGGCCAAATACCTCATCGAGCGGGGCTACGCGCTCGGCGATATATTTGAAGTTGCTGCCGCAATTTATACGAGGGAAGCCAAACCAAAAATGAAAATCAAGTCCATCAAGAAAATCGGAATCCGCCCGCTGTATGACATATCGGTCGCCGATGCGCATCACTACATCCTCGACAACGGGGCTGTGACACACAATACTGGAATATACTATTCGGCGAACCAGATTTTCATTATCGGGCGTCAGCAAAACAAGGACGGCGACGAATTGGTTGGGTATAACTTCATCATCAACATCGAAAAGTCTCGCTATGTTCGAGAAAAGACTAAGGTTCCGCTGACCGTTTCATTCGAGGGCGGCATTTCGCGTTGGTCGGGGCTGATTGACATTGCCCTAGAGTCGGGTCATGTAATTAAACCAAAGGCTGGCTGGTATCAGAAAGTTGACGGCGAAACTGGTGCCGTTTTGGAAAAGAACTACCGCCTGAAGGACACCGACTCGGCGGAGTTCTGGAATCCAATTCTGCGCAGCAAGTCATTCAACGACTATATCGAAAAGACGTACAGAGTCGCGTTCGGCCCTATGACTGCTGCCGCTGCCATCGCAGATGACCAACAAGAGGGAAGCGATAATGATTGAGCGAACCATTCTGAATAATCTCGTATCCAACGACGAGTTCTCGCGGCGCGCAATCCCTTACATCAAGGCCGAGTATTTTGCCGATGAAGGCGAACGGCTTGCGTTTGAAATCATCAGCGACTTCATTCTGCGCCATAAGGTGCTTCCGTCAAAGGAAGCACTTCTGATTGACCTCGACCGCAAAACTGGAGTCAGCGGAAAGGTGGTGGACGATGCTGCTGAAATCTTCGACGGTATTCAGAAGTCTACTGACCCTGTCGAGTTTCTGCTAGAACGCGCAGAATCTTTCTGTCAAGACAAGGCGCTGATCAATGGTATCCACCAGTCGATTCAGATCATCGACGACAACAAGAAGTCAGCCGTGTCTAAAGGGTCTATTCCGAAGATTCTATCTGATGCGCTGTCGGTGTCGTTCGACAACGCGATTGGTCATGACTTGTTTGATGATGCCGATGCGCGGTTTGAGTTCTACAATCGCGCTGAAGAGAAGATTCCCTTTCGGTCTTCGTATCTGAACAAAGTCACAAAAGGCGGCGTGCCGCGCAAAACATTGAACTGTTTTATTGCGGCTTGCGTGACGCCCGACACGAAGGTCAAGGTTCGCGTGAAGGCCGCCGATTCTTCCGCTCGGTGGGTCGGGCTTTGTGAGGTCAGCATCGGCGACATTGAACATATGTTGAGTTTCGGCCAAGAAGTTCAGGTCGAAAGTCCAGACGGTTGGGTAAACGTATCTGCATTCATCGACAAAGGCGAAGAAGTCGTCTGGACTCTAACGCTCTCCAATGGCGACGTAATCAAGAGTTCAGCGGCCCATCTGTATGAAACGCAGGCGGGATGGCTCTCGGCTGCGGAAATCTATCAAGTCCAAGAACTTCAAAATAGACATATGATGTTCCTGACCCGAGACGGATACATCGACGGAGTGATCGAACAGACGGGGATTGTGTCCAAGATCGTGGATATTACAGTAGATCATGAGAACCATAGATACTACACGTCAACAGTCAGCAGCCATAACTCAGGCGTTGGGAAAAGTATGGTGATGTGCGATGACGCATTATACAAGCTGGAGCAGGGCTTGAATGTGTTGTATATCACGCTTGAGATGGCAGAAGAACGTATTGCCGAGCGGATTGACGCAAACATGCTGGACGTGACAGTAGATCGTCTATCCGAAATGCCCAAAGAAGAATACACGCGGCGCATGACCAAGGCGAGAGCTAAGATTGCAGGTAAGCTAATCATCAAGGAATATCCAACAGCAGCGGCCAGCGCGTCTCACTTTCGGTTTCTGCTGAATGACCTGAAGTTGAAAAAGAGTTTCACGCCCGATGTTGTGTATGTTGACTATCTGAATATCTGCGCTAGCGCAAGAGTAAAGGCTGGATCCAACATCAACTCATACACTATCGTCAAATCCATCGCGGAAGAATTGCGCGGGTTGGCCGTGGAGTTCAACATTCCGATCATCACAGCGACGCAGACCAATCGCGGCGGCTATGATAATTCAGACATCGACATGACCGACACGTCCGAGTCAATCGGCCTTCCAATGACGCTGGACACGTTTTTCGCTCTTATCTCCACTGAAGAACTGGAACGGCAAGGGCAGCTGATGATCAAACAGCTAAAGAATCGGTTTGGGCCTATTGATGGAAAGAACAAGCGGTTCCTCGTTGGGATTGATCGATCTAAAATGCGAGTGTTTGACCTTGAGGATAGCGAAACCAAAGCCTGCTATAATGAACCCGAGCCTGCTAAAACAGGCTTTGGTTCGCAGGCGACAGTGCCAAAGGGGCAATGGGCGTTTGGCCGCCCCTCTTTGAAAAGTGCAGGCACATTAAAGGTCTAACTGGCACCGCAAGAAGGAATATCAGCAAAAATGACCCTCGATGAAATCCTCGCATTATGGGATGTAGACTCAACTATTGATAAGACTGATTTGGCGAATGAGTCCTTGAAAATCCCAAAGTTGCATCACAAATACTACTCAATCTTCGTCCGCGAGCGGTTGGCCTCGCTGAAGGCGTCTCAATCTTACGATGAGCGGCGGGATTTGCTTGATCGTTGGCTTGCGGGCGATCTGGATTCCGAAACACTCAAAGAACACAATCTGGAGATTCAGCGAAAAATGCTGACGAAGGCCGAGCGCGAAAAGCGAATTGACCTGCTCCCCGAAATCGCAACTACCAAACTGAAGATGGCGCTTCAGCGAGAAAAGGTTGAGGTTCTGGAGAGTATCATCAAGACGCTGGCGACTCGCGGATACCAAATCAAAACCGCAGTCGACTTCATGCGCTGGCAGTCAGGCGGGTTTTAGCGATGATGACGTAGTTCCGTTTGGCGAGTCGCCAGCCACGCCTATCTACTGGGTATGCAAACTCCCTCGCACAACAACAACACAGACGTAATTCACGTCAAAAAGATCAACGAAGTTCATGCAGCAGTCACAAGCTCCGAAATGGGGCTGCTGCATGAACTCGCGGATCAGTTCACATTTGAATTACCGAATGCCAGATTCACTCCATCCTATAAGAACAAGTTCTGGGATGGCAAAGTGCGGCTATTCTCGCTAAAGACCAAACTATTTCCAATGGGCCTAATCCCTCATATGGAACGATGGGCAGCAGAACGCGATTATGAACTGGTCAAGAGTGGGTTTCCCTCTGCTGACACCCCAGTTCTTCTTCAGGACATAGACGGCTTCATAAAGAAGCTCAATCTTCCTCCAGAAAAGCAGCCGCGCGACTACCAAATCAAGTCTTTGCTGACTTTCTGTAACGACAAGCGGGCGATTGTGCTGTCGCCGACGGCGTCTGGAAAGTCACTCGCAATTTACATGATGACTATGATGGCGCTGTCGTTAGGCCATCGCGTGCTCATAACTGTACCGACGATCAATCTCGTTTCGCAGATGCGCCAGGACTTTCTCGACTATGGGTGCCCAGACACATTCATCTACTCAATAACGGGCGGCGTGAGTAAAGAGTCCGCCGCCAGAATCATAATCTCGACATGGCAATCCTGCAGCAAACTGAATCAACAGTGGTTTGATAAGTTTGGTTGTGTGATCGGCGATGAGGCGCATCTATACAAGGCCGATTGCCTTGCGCTCATGCTATCCAAAATGAAAAATGCCGAATACCGCGTCGGTCTGACGGGGACATTGGACGGCAAGCACGTTCATAGGCTGCAACTAGAGGCCAACTTCGGCCCCGTCGTTCGCGTAGCAACGACACAGGAGCTACAGGCTCGCGGACTTTTGTCCAGCATCAACATCAACTTCATTCGTCTGAGCTATACAGACGAAGCGCGCAAGCACGCGAGAACCAAACTCAAGGCGTTCCCCGATGAAGTCAACTGGCTGATTGAAAACAAGAATCGCAACGAACTGATCGTCAAGATAGCGAAAAGCATCAGCGGCAATTCGCTGTTTCTGTTCAATCATCGAGATTCACATGCCAAACTGATATACGAAAGGTTGTTGGTCGAACTCGGTGAAGACCGCGTGCATTATATCACAGGATCAGTCGACGGCTCAGACCGCGAAATCATCCGCCGCAAGGTTTTGAGTAGTAACAACGCCATCATCGTCGGCACATATGGATGTATTAGCACAGGCGTAAACATTCCGAATCTAAACAACGCAGTATTCTGCGCTCCTGGTGGAAAGTCCGTCATCCGCGTGCTGCAATCTATTGGTCGTGTGTTGCGAAAGGCCGAAGGCAAGAAGGCCGCGAATCTGATTGACTTGGTTGATGACCTCAGCAGCGGTGCATACAAGAATCATTGCATCAAGCACGCCGCAGCACGAATGACTATGTACTCTGAGCAAGGCTGGTCTTTTGACAAACGAACCTTTAGCATCACCTGAGTAATCGCACGATAAATACACGGCGTGCTTAATATACGATAAACATACACACCCGCTGCAATAAAGGACTGGCATGATGGTACAGCAGAAAAGGTACGTTTTATTGACGCTGGTCGGAGATTCAGACTCGTATGTCATTGCACAACTCTTAAGCGAGACCGCCGATGACTTACTTCTAGGAAACCCATTGGCCGTTCAAGCGCATTTCGATATGCATGAACGCGCGGTAGTCAGCTGGGTGAAAGAGCTAGTCCTGTTTACCAAAGATGGAATAGTTCAAATGTCCAAGAACGCAATAGCGACAATCGCAAGTCCATCAAACCAGCTGATTGAGGTGTTCGAGCATCATCAATCTAAGGAATTACAAACTGAGTTCGCCCAACGTGAGCAGCACCTATTGAATGCCGTATTCGCGGATGATACGACAGCGAGCGGCGAAGATAATATACCTGACCCTAATAGTAACATCAGACACTAATTTTCAGAGTTTATTTGTGTATCAATATATCATATTCTGTGTTCATCTACTCGTTTATTCCCGTCTATCTGTGTATCAACTCAGTAATATCAACTGTATATCTCCCTTGCCGCATAAGCAATAATACTGACTTTTTTATTGCTAGGTGGTCTAGTTTGCCAGTATGATAAAGTAGTTATCGTATGTTAAGATTCAGGAAGCAATAAACTATAGGGTACACTTGTGATTAGGGTACTACTGCCTAAGCCATTTCTCTTTGTGATTGATCAGGATACAGTAAATGACCGAAACACCCACGCCGAGTAATTACTATGTCGATCCAAAAGAGTTCTATGATGAGATTGTAGCGTTTCGTCCGATCTATCTTGCCGCGAAAGCCAACGGCGATTATCCGCGTCCAAAGATTCCCGACTCCATAGCCAAAAAGTTGCTGCTGATCGCGACGCGAGTGAGCCTGAAACCAAACTTCAGAAATTATTCGTTTCGTGATGACATGATAATGGATGGTGTCGAAAACTGTATTCGATACTTTCATTCATTTGATCCCGACAAGAGTAGCAGTCCGTTTTCGTACTTTACGACGACCCTATGCCGTCAGTTTATTGCCAGGATTCAAACTGAGCGAAAGCAGCGATACTTGAAGTACAAGGCCATGAAAGCATTGACGCCCATCGTCGGGTCATCGTCTTCCGATGCGTCTGGAAGTGGAGACGAGATGGAAAACACAACCATTGACAATGAGAACATCGACGACTTCATCAGAAAGTATGACGAATACTTGGCTCGAAAGAAGGTGCCGAAGAATCGCGCGAGGCTGGCTTGCGATTCTTCTTATTCGTCTGCACTTGAGAAGTTGCTTTCGTCCTCGCTAGATGATGATAATAACGACGAGGCGGTCTGAATATGTTGATTGCGCTCATCAACGACACGCATCACGATTGTCGCGGCGGAAATGCGGCAATCGCAGCACATCAAGCCAAGTTCTGGTCTGAAGTGTTTTGGCCTTATCTGGACAGACACAACATCAGGTCAATAATCCACCTCGGAGATTTGGTTGATGACCGCAAGCATATTGACCTGCGGTCGCTAATGGCGCTACAGACTGATCTGTTTACGCCTGCGGAACGGCGCGGAGTAGAGTTTGACGTAATACTCGGGAACCACGACGTATACTTCAAGAGTACAAACGAGCGTAACATTATGGATTCGGCATTCGCGAATACCGCATATACTCGCTCGGGGAAGCTGCGTTGGTTCTCGCGTCCTCAAGAAGTGACGCGGGGTGGGTTGAGTATGTTATTCGTGCCGTGGGTCTGCAAGGACACAGACGCCGCCACCATCGCGGCGGTTGATAATTCAAAATCGCTTATTGCGATGGGGCATTTTGAGTTCAACGGGTTTGACATGTACAGAGGCACACCAGCGCATGGCGGATATAGTGCGCAGCAATACTCAAAGTTTGAGGCTGTGTTCTCTGGGCATTATCACCATAAGTCAACCAGAAACAACATTCACTATCTCGGTGCTCAATATGAAATGACGTGGGCGGACTATGGTGACGACAGGGGTTTCCATGTGTTTGATACCGAGACGCGCGAATTGACCTATGTTAAGAATCCGCTGGGGCTTTTCCATAAGCTGTTCTATGATGACGCTAACTTTGACGACTTTGATAAGCTATATGCAGACGTAGTCAAGGGGCGCGAGGATGTTCTTGCCGATGGCTATGTAAAGCTGGTTCTGATAGCCAAGAACAACGCATACTTCTTGGATAGATTGGCGGAGCGTCTAGAACGAATCGGACTGGCAAATCTTCAGATTGTTGACGACCATAAGAATCTGGACGCCCAGCCAGATGATGAGTTGATCAACGAAGCCGAAAGTACAATCACGATCATTCGGAAGTTTGCATTGCAGCTGGCCGAGAGCAATCCGCAGATTGAGTCAGATCGTCTGAGTAGTTTGCTTGCTGATTTGTTTAGAGAGGCAAGCGCAATTGACGGGAGCGGTGACTGATGCTACACCTAAAGCAACTTCGATTCAAGAACTTCTTATCGGCAGGGAATGCCTTCACCACAATCAATCTTGATGCTGATCGTGGTACTGCTGTAACTGGAAAAAACGGAGACGGGAAGTGCCTCAGAGGTTCCTCTAGCTTCATACAAGTATCATCCCCCAATCAAGAACTTCTGCATGATCTACTGGTATTTGGCCATGGTCTTCGTGAGGGCGATGAAACCTCCTGCGCGCTTTCCCTAGACGAATTGCGCGCTTTTCTGGCGGACTTTTGCAAATACAGCATTGGTGAAATTACCGTGCTCACGTCTTTCGGATGGAAGCGGATAGAGGCGTTTGGAATAACAGCCCGCGATTCAAAAATCTTGTGCCTTAGGTTTGATAATGGTTCTGCTGTTGAGTGTTCCCCGCAGCATCGTTTGTGGTCGGCAACGAGAGGCGGCTGGGTGCATGCCGTTGATATTGCGGTCGGCGAACGTATCGAGTGCCGCGATGGCGGGGGTTCGTCGACGACGGCCATGACGCGCGTCACTACGCTACCATTCCGCGAAGACCTGTTTGATATTCAAGTCGCCGAAGTCAGTGAGTTCTACGTCAACGGCATTCGCAGTCACAACTCGACTTTCGTAGATGCTCTCACGTTTGCGCTTTACAATAAGGCATTCCGCAAGATCAACAAAAATCAGCTGGTCAATTCTATCAACCAAAAGGGGTTACTGGTTGAAGTGGATTTTCTCGCGGGTCGCCATGAATACACCATTAGGCGCGGAATTAAGCCATCGCTGTTTGAGATCATTCGGGACGGTGAGTTAGTAGATCAGTCCGCCTCGAATGTTGACTATCAGGCCATTCTGGAAGAACAAATCCTGAAGATGAACCACAGGACTTTTTGTCAGGTGGCGGTTCTCGGGACGGCGAACTTTGTTCCATTCATGCAGCTGTCCGCGTCGCAGCGACGTGAGATAGTGGAAGACCTTCTGGATATTAAAATCTTCTCCAGCATGAACTCAGTTTTGCGTGACCGCGTGGCGTCAAACAAAGAGGAACTGCTGACGAACAAAATGCTGATTGCGCAGGCAGAAGATGGAATCGCAATCCATCAGAAACACTTGAGCCGCACGGAACTAGAACGCGACAGTCGCATAATTGCGCTTTCGCAGCAGGTGACTAATGCCGAGGACGCGCTGAAGGCGGCGCGACTTGCGTTGGGTTCATTGCCACCTAAGGCAACCACGGATGTGTTGACCGCCGCACTATCCGCGAACCGCGACTCCCAGCTTGAGTTGACGTTCGTGACGAAGCGTATCGCAGACAAACGCGCTCAGATCAAAGCGGAGTCTAATTTTCTGGCGGCGCACGACAACTGCCCGACGTGCCATCAGGGAATCGACGGAGACTTCAAGACGAGAAAGGGATGCGAATCGGACGCCAAGCTCAAAACATTAGAGGAGGCCGAAGATCGCACGCGAACCAAGGCGGCGATTCTGGCGGCTGCTGATAAGAAACTCCGCGCTGAGCTTGCGGCGCTGGCGGCTCGAAATGATGAATATGAAGCGGCGCGCAGACTCGTGGATGATGAATCCAATCGCCTTCAACTTCTTGAGTCTCAACTCGCGGCGGAGCACAACGCTGCACCGCAGAATCTGGCGGAGATTGAATCGCAACTCAATGACCTTCGGGTCAGGCTGGAAGAGTCCAAGAACTTGCGAAAGTCGCTTCTGGAGCAACAGGACTATTTGAGCTTTGCCGCGACGCTGCTGAAGGACGGCGGAATCAAATCCAGAATCATAAGGCAGTATATTCCAGTCATCAACAAGCTGATCAACAAGTATCTAGCTGCTATGGACTTTTTCATTCAGTTTGAGTTCGACGACACGTTCAATGAAACCATCAAATCAAAACACCGCGAAGACTTCTCGTTTGCGTCTTTTTCTGAAGGCGAGAAGGCAAGAATCAATATTGCGCTGTTGTTTGCATGGAGGACACTCGCCCGCGTGCGAAACTCGGCGGCCTGCAATCTGTTGATTCTCGATGAAGTGTTTGACGGCTCGTTGGACTCAATAGGTACAGACGAACTCGGCGGCATTCTCGACGGATTGGCTGGGGAGTGTAATGCGTTCATCATTTCACACCGCGAGGCGATCATTGATATGTTCCCGAACATGCTGCGCTTTGAGAAGCGCGGCAACTTCTCTGTTCTGGTGGATTGAAACTATGTGTGGAATCGTTGGGATAGTAGCAAGAAGAAACACGGCGGTTGATATGGGCAGCTTCCATCGGCTTATGGAGGAAGCGAAGATTCGCGGCCTGCATGCCCATGGGGTTGCGTATTTGCAAAATGGAAAGGTCAACATCTATAAATCCGCAGGCCCATACAGACCCGCCCCTTCGCAGAACGACATATCAACGTCCGCAATAATCGGGCATTGTCGATACTCAACTTCCGATTTACAATACAACCAGCCAATAGGCGACGCTGCTGCCGCGATAGTTCATAACGGCATAATCACACAAGAAGACCCAGTCGTATGGAAGCAAAGGTTTGGGGTTGAGTGCGAAGGGCGCAACGATTCGGAAATTATACTCCAGACAGTCAAGGCGGGTCGAAGCCCGTTTGATGCAGGCGGAAGTCAGGCCGCCGCAATTCTGACTGCTGAGTCTGTGATGTTCTGGCGCAATGAATATCGTCCTTTGTATTATGCGGCACTCCAAAACTCTGTCGTGTTTGCATCAACAGCCGATATTCTACGCCGCGCCCTGTGCGTGGAAGTAGTTTCTGAATGTTCACCGAGGGCTATCATGAAATACACATTTCAAACAGACGAACTGCGCGTTGCGAATCGTCATATATTGTCAACAACAACTATCGCCGACATGCAACACGCTCATGTATAATCCATCTACCTTCACATATGGCGTCGAACTTGAGTATGCCGACGTTCTGGTGGGCCAGCCCCTTCCCGACGGATGTGCATGGAATGACAAAGACAACACGATAGTCAACAGCAGCGGCGTGGCGAATGATCCAAAAGGTTCGCTATGGAAGTTCGGCGGGGAGATTAACACGCGGCCTACTTCTACAGTGGAAGAACAGGTCGCGCTAGTTACTCAGATCAACGATATGCTTGACCCTAAGCCAGTCATCAACTATCGATGCAATCTTCATGTGCATGTTCGAGTTCCTGGGTTGAGCGACGATTTGGCGTCTTGTAAGAAACTGCTGAAGTATATCACAGAGTACAGCAAGAGTATTTTTGATGTAGTCGAGCCGTATGTGCCCAAACCCAATCCCAATGACTACACATCAAAGGAAGCATATGACGGTGCAATGAAGCGATACAAGCGGAGATTCAAGTCTCATCAGTATGTCATGCCAAAGAGTCGCGTTGGCGAAATGATGGCCGCGAGTACGGTTCTTGAGTTCTACGAGGCGCACGCGCCGCTGACCGAAAAGGGGCGCATGTGGTATTTCAGCCCGCGTGCTGCGATCAATCTGAGGCAGATGTGGGAGGAGACTAATACGATTGAGTTTCGTCACTTTCCAGGCACAACGTCAATCGTTGAAATGGAATCCTGTATTAGATGGTGCCGTCTATTTTTGGACAACGTGCTAAATCGTGAGCAACCACTGACGCCACGCGAACTCCAGCAGGCATATGGCCCCTTTACGTTCCCAGAGTTTGCCGACTACAACCACGAACTAGAAAAAATCTATGCAATCACGAACCACGCGGACAATAATCGCGCCGTCGTGGCGGCCAATATTGAGTCCCTTCGAGCGAGCGGGGTGATCTCGTGAAGGTGGCTGTTGCTCACCTTCTCCAATGTGGAATGCCCTATGTAGAACATTGGAAGTTTCGATCTCTATACACAGTAAGATAGGTGCAATACTTCATGAACAGTCCAGTAAACGATTCGGGCACAAATAGTAATAAAAAAGTGATTTTCAGCTGCACTGGTAATATCAATCGGTCTGCGGCAGCACATGCAATCGCGCTCATGAAGGGCGCAACTAATGTCGCGTCGGCTGGGACTAGCCAAAAGAATGCAGGCCGCATCATGAACAAGAAAATGCGTCGGGCGCTAGATAGGGCGGGGTTTGTGGAGGCGGAACTTCCTGTAATTCGCTCGACACCATTGACCGCACAATTATTGGACGAGTATGATAGTGTAGTCTGTATGGCGTCAGTCCATTGGCGGAATATCATACGCGACTATGGAATGGAGTATTCGGGCAAATTAGTCATGTTCAGACAGGACGGCCTTGATGTACCAGACCCGCACTTCTCAAAAGAGTCGTCCGCATATGACGAAGTGGTTACTATGATACTCGCCAATTTAGGGCGGCACATTTCACTATGAAGGTTTACATTCCAACATACCGCAGAAGCGGAAAGCAACTGAGCCTCAAGTCAATCGGCCCGAAGTGGGCAGATCGTGTGTTTCTGGTATGTCCATCGAATGAAACACATGAATGGCCGAATGTCATTCACCTGCCAGACAGTGTAGTGGGGTCAATCTCCAAGACTCGGCAATGGATATGCGACAACGGCGGGGAACACATTGGCATGATTGATGATGACCTCAGCTTCTACAAGATCAATCCAGACAACAGAACGCAAAGAACTAGATTGGAAGATGCTGACGAGTTATTTGACTTGATGGAATCGTATTTGAAGCGCGGTGAAGTGTTTTGCTCGCCGAGTGCGTCGTTTATGAGTCATCTCAATGAACCAGAATACTATTTCGGCAAGCCTGCACACTGTGCGTTTGTCAACACGGAATACATGAGGACGAACGGCATTCGATATGATGCAATTGAGTATTTCGAGGACTTTCATGTACCGCTCGCCATTCTTCAATCAGGAAAGCGATTGTGTATGACGGGCGATTATATCGCACAGGAACTCAAAGCCAATGCGGCTGGTGGTTGTTCCGTGAACCGCACGTCAGCCCGCAATCGCTCTGCGATGGAGCGGCTTGCTGAATTGCACCCGCGCTACGTCAGCATCAAGCACGTCGCGGGCGCGAAGAATCAAAACCTAGAAGTCGGCCTCAAATTGAGAATTGCGTTCAAAAGATGTTATGATGAAAACGTCGGGGAACAGGATGCGGCTAGATTACCGTTTGATTGAAAACAGAAAGGCGGCGTTCGTCGAATGGATGCGATGGTCAATTGAACACGACGATTGTGACCCGAGCCTCTATATGGCCAACTATTTGTTTAGGCGGTTTGAGCATAACCTAGAACAGAAACTCTGGATTTGCTGGCTGTATGGTACGACATATCATTTTCCTGCGGCTTGGGTCATCTGGAATGAGTTTCCTGACGCCGAGTTGGTTGATTCGGCGCGGCTGCGTGATTGGAACGACAAGAACTATAAGCGGCTGCGCTATCAGACGGACACCAAGTACAACAAAGGGTTTCTGCCCGCCCAATTCGCATCATACAAGAATTGGGCGCTACTTCGCGGGTCGCAAGTACAGCATTTTAGGGGGTTGGTGGGCGACACGCCCGAGGCGACGTATGAAACTCTGACGCATGAGATTACGACGCATCTATACAAGTTCGGAAGATACACCACTTGGTTCTATCTTCAGACACTAAAGCACTGCGCGGGTATTGACATGAATCCGCCTACTCTCTTGCTAAATGATAGGGAAGGGTCAAAAAGCCATCGCAATGGACTTTGTTATGCCGTCGGAAAGGACGATTGGGTTGATGCTGGTCTATCTGCTGCTCAATACCAATACCTCGAAGACGAAGCTACGGCCTTATTGATTCGCGTCAAGGAGGGCTTATCGTCTGCCTACGAGCACAAGGCAGATCGGTTCGCGATGGAGACTTGTCTTTGTAGTTTCCGCAAGATTTTTAGGCATAAGCATAGCAGGTGGCTCGGGTATTATCTGGCCCGTCAAAGTCATGAGATAGAAACTGTCGAGCGGGATGGATGGGATGGAGTTTGTTGGACGCCGTTTTGGGATGCACGCGCGGAAACAATCAAAGACGCCGAGTTGCTGAGACATTCACTGACTGGCGTGAATGCTAACACATTCCTGTCTGATGGAAACCTGCAACTCTACTCCACCGAGATAGGACTAGAGAAGTTCTTGTGTTGATGATCTCGCTCGCGCAATAAAAAGATTGTATACTACAGGGGTGATGAAAGTGATCAAAATTATTGTCCTAATGGGGCCGCCAGGTGCGGGGAAGACTACGCTGATGAAGCGTTTCATCGCCGAAACTGGGCCATACGAACTTGACGATTCGTCAATAAAACTGGTTCCGTTCTTGCGTCGCGGGCAGACCTTCATTCTTGGAAAGTATGACGGCGACACATATGCTCAGGGCACAGACCGCATGTCGATGGCGTGTCAGCCCGCAGTTGTTGATTGGTTGAAGACGCTTCCTCCCACATCGAATGTTTTGCTTGAGGGCGACAGGCTAGCTAACCAGTCATTCTTGGAATCATGCATAAACTCCGCCTATAATCTGAAAGTGATTTATCTTGAGGCCTCGCCCGAGTTGCGGGCGTCGCGGCGGTCTGATCGAGGCTCGGATCAGAGCGAACAGTTTTTGCGAGGGCGCGACACCAAATATGCCACACTCCTGACGAACTTTGGCCTCATGGACTCAATCGAAGTTACACCCAATGTAAATGAGAGTGACCTGACCACCACAGTGGCGCGAATGATTGACCTACTCTGACTACAAGAAAAGACCAATGACTAGAATCATCACAGCTACAAAGAAATTAGACTGCGAGCATTTGCTCGGGACGTTCCTCGACGAATCGCATTATGATATATTGGTTGACGAAGATTGCGATGGATACGGGCCTCCTCTGTTCGGTGAGACGAATGGTGAGCAGAATATCCTGTTCAAACTGCGGAAGGGTGTGTTCAACAACGAAGAAATGGACGAATGCCATGCTGGGCTGATTGGTGCTGCCAAATCATCCAACAATCGAGGAATTGCTGCTGGGCCGCGAGACTTAGCGAATCGACATGGTCTGCGTGATTGGGTGACTCCGCGTCAACTCAGCATCATCGCTGCGCTCGGCCAATCAGCAGTCTGCGTCGATGGTACTGACCCGCTGGAGAACGCAATCAAAAACGAAGTTAACCCGCAGTCTTCCGATGCTAATACAGTGGGCCGCGTATGGGTGCGAACTAGAGTTGAGCAAGAACTCGGCGGCGAGTATGATGGGTTCTTTGACCGCTATGTGGAAAAGTTTCGGTCTGCATCGTTCGAGGAGCGCGCCAAAGCAGCAGCCTTGCTTTCGTCGTTCATATCAGACACCACATACGCGACGATGGTTAATTCTGGAGTCGCTGGGTTCTTTGACCGCTACATCCGCACTCCATATGGCCGCGCATGTGCATACAACGAAGAAAATCCCGAGTTGTTCGCCAGATCATTCCCGTACATTCGCAAACTAGATCGCATGTACAAATCCCTGCTGCCAGGCCGCTACGCGAACCAGAAGAAACTAGCGGACAGCATTGACTCTCGATTTTTGGTTGGCGGTGATACTGTTTTCACGACAATCACAGTAAACAAGACATTCCGCACGGCAGCACATCGTGATGCGGGCGATTTGGGGTCAGGATTCTCTAACCTCGGCGTTCTCAACGTAGGCAAGAACTTCCGAGGCGCGTATTTGGTGTTGCCCGAGTACAGAATTGCAGTCAACATTCGACCTGGTGATCTTTTGCTGATTGCGAACCATGACGCGATTCACGGCAACACTGCAATTGAGGCCGAGCCAGGGTGTTGCACCGACTGCATTGAGCGCCTTTCCGTTGTCTGCTACTTCAGAGAGAATATGAAAACTCTCGGCTCCTTTGAATATGAAGGCTATCGCCGCGAGTTTATTGAATCGCGCCGCCTGAACGCGGAGCATCCGCTATGGCGTCCTCACTGGAATGGAGTCTCGCCTGCTTGTTTCGACGGCGATGAGTGGAGGACATTCTTGCTGAATAAGCCAAACGGGGAAGAACTCTTGCGCACGCACCATCCAGCCCTATACAACAGTGCAGCGGAAGCCGCAACAAAGGTGACGCTCGATGACTTCTTCGCTGCGTGACTCGCTGACAAAATGGGATTCGCCTCTCCTGAAACTGATCGCGGCTCCCGTCGCGTTTTGTGATGACGGTCGAGTTTCCCCGTCTGTCGAGCAATTCATCAGAACTGAAATGATGAAGGACTGGGCCGCCGCGAGTCTGTATGCTATTTGCGCGCCTCTGCTCGGGCGGAGCCTTAGCGTCATACTGATAGTTGCCGAGACTCCAATTCTGATGCTGAACCCGCGAATCGTGGCTCAGTCAACTGAAATGCTAGAGGCGGAGGAGTTCGCTCCGAACATACCAGTTTCGACCATCAAAGTGACCAGACCACTATGGATTCGAGTCAGATACTCCGACCTAAACGAGCAGCAAGTAACGCAACGATTTGAGGGAGTTACAGCGCGGCTAGTCCATCAGCAGCTAGAATATCTCAATGGAGTCACACCGCTACACCACGCAAAATACATTCGACGCAATTCCATTATCAAGGCGTTGAAGCGGGCAGAAAGGCACCACCACCACAACAACAACAACCAAAAGAGAGCATAGCACCCATGGCTGATGTCAGAATCCTAAAATTGAAGAACGGCGAAGAACTAATCGCATCGACCGTAGTAACCCGCGACGGCACCTATAGCCTGACGAATCCGCTTCTGATCGCAATGGGCGAACAGAATCTCGTGTTCATTCCATACATGCCATACGCCAAAATTGCCGAAGACGGACTAGTAATCAGAGATACCGACGTACTATTCATTTGCTATCCGCAGGATGCGTTGGTGGATGACTACTATCGCGCAACATCAAAAGTCGTGGTGCCGAAGCGCCAACGACCGCTCATCGTTCAGTAATCTCTACGGGATAGCCCAACTTGAGGAGAATGTAATTTGAAAATTGAAATCCCGATGGAACAATTGCGGAAGCGAAAGTTGTTCGTCGCCATGCCGTGCTATGGCGGCATGATGTTCGGCGCGACGGCTAAGTCACTAATGGAATTGTCTGTTATGTGCGTCCAGTATGGCATTGAACTGAAAACGTACTTTCTGTTCAATGAGTCGCTGGTTACGCGAGCGCGCATATACTCGGCTGATGAGTTCATGCGAAGTGGCTATACTCACATGATGTTCATTGATTCAGATATTGGATTCAAGGCGTCCGACGTGCTTTCGCTGCTGGCTCTGCAAAGTGAAGAATCTGAATATGACGTTATCACAGGGGCATACCCCAAGAAGTGTATGGCTTGGGAGAAAATCAAGGCAGCAGTTGACCAAGGATATGCAGACAAAGACCCGCAGAATCTTGAGCTATTCGTCGGCGACTATGTTTTCAATCCAATCGTGCGCGAGGGCGAGACTTCAATTCAACTAGACCGCCCAGTGGAAATCTCCGAGGCTGGTACTGGGTTCATGATGATTCGGCGACCGACCCTTGAAAAGTTCGAGGCGTCATACCCTAATTTGACATTCCGCCCTGACCATGTTCGCACGGAAAACTTCGATGGAACTCGCGAAGTATTTCAGTATTTTCAGGCCGAGATCGATCCAGAGTCCAAACGGTATCTGTCTGAAGATTACTGGTTCTGCAAGAAGATTCGGGATGTAGGCATGAAAGTTTGGCTGTGTCCGTGGATTGAGTTGCAACACAACGGCAGCTATTCGTTTGGCGGCTCGCTCGCCGCTCTTGCTGCAATCGGGGCTTCAGCAACTGCGGATTCAAATGCGCCTAAGATCAGGCCTCGCTGACCTCCCACGCAATAATCTTTGCGGTATACTTGTTGTATAAATCCTAAACCGCTTCACCCTTGACTGAATAAGGAGTACCAAATACGTCATGACCACTAGCCAACCTACTGTTATTGCCGTTGACCGCAACAAAATCAAAGGCGTCGTTGAAGAAATCAGCAATGCCCTGACTCGCATCGCTGCCGAGCGCGAGTTCATCAAGGAAGCAATCGCCGAGAATGCCGAAAAGTACAGTATTCCAAAGAAGCAGCTGTCTAAGCTCGCCAAGACCTATTTCAAGAACTCATTCCACAAAGAAAAGGATGAGGCTGAGTCCTTTATTGATCTGTACGAAATCACCATCGGCAACTCTAACTAAACCGCCCATTGAGAGGAATCACATAGTCCATGAAACTATCATCCAAAACCCTTGCCGTACTGAGCAACTTCGCTAGTATCAATCAAAGCATCCTCATCAAGCCAGGTAATGTTCTGCGTACAATTCATCCGCAAAAGACCATTCTGGCTGAAGCGACGGTAGACGAAACCTTCCCCGTCGAGTGTGCCATCTATGACTTGCGCGCCCTTCTGGGTGCGATCAATCTGCTGAAAGATCCAGAAATTGACTTTCAGGACAAGTACATCAAAATCACATCGGGCGGCAACGCAATCAAGTTCTATTATGCATCCCCCGATCTAGTCGTTGCGCCACCCTCTAAGAAGATCACACTTCCTTCTAGCGATGTTGAGCTTTCCATCACAGAAACTCAACTGGGTGTTCTGTATAAGGCTATGGCTGCGCTCGGCGTTCCTGAGTTGCTCGTTGAAGGAAAGTCTGGAAACGCAGTCGTGATCGCAGTCACTGACACGCGAAGCGAAACATCCAATCGCTATGATGTTGTTGCTGACGAAACTGCCGACGCCAACTTCCGTGTTATCTTCAAGACGGAAAACCTGAAGCTGCTTCCTGGCGACTATGACGTTGCAATCTCCAAGCAACGCATTTCGTTGTTCAAGAACGCAACAACTGCGGTGACGTACTATGTCGCAGTCGAGGCTGCCTCGACGTTCGAGTAAGGCGCAACAAATGATGACGGCTGGCCACAGCCGTCATCATCTTTGAAATGACAAACGCGAGGGATTTGATTATGGACATGAGTCAGTTTCTATTTGTTGAGAAGTATCGGCCTGTAAAGATCGAGGACTGTATTCTTCCTGCGTCGCTGAAGAAAACATTCATGGATATTCGGGACTCTGGCAAGATTCCTAATATGATGTTAGCGGGCGCGGCTGGTACAGGAAAGACCACTGTAGCGAAGGCCTTGTGCGCGGAGTTGGGCGCGGATGTTTTAGTCGTCAATGCTTCGCTCAATGCAGGGATTGACGCACTTCGCACTGACATCAAGGCATTCGCGTCTACCGTCTCATTCGGCGGCGGACGAAAGATCGTTATTCTTGATGAGGCGGACAGCCTAGGCCCAGCAGTACAGCCAGCGCTTCGTAACTTCATCGAGGAATACAGCAAGAACTGTGGGTTCATCTTGACGTGCAACTTCAAGAATCGAATTATTGAACCACTTCATTCGCGCTGTACTGTCATTGACTTCATCATCCCTTCGTCTGAAAAGCAGGCTCTCGCTGCCGCGTTCTTTAAGCGAACGTGCGGCATCCTCGAAAAGGAAGGAATTGAGTTTGACAAGAAGGCCGTCGCTGAAGTTATCAACAAGCACTTCCCTGACTGGAGGCGCGTACTCAATGAACTTCAGCGATATGGAGCGGGAGGGAAGATTGATTCGGGGATTCTTGTCTCGCTTGCCGATGAGAGTTTTCATTCGCTCATCGGTCTGCTGAAGGCCAAGGATTGGAAGGGAATGCGCAAATGGGTGGCGCAAAATGCCGACAACGATTCCAGTCTGTTGTTTCGCAAGATTTACGACAGCGCGTATGACTTCGTTAAACCGAATGACATTCCCGCTCTTGTCATGATTCTCGGAGACTATCAATACAAGGCAGCGCATGTTGCTGACCAAGAAATAAACATGGCCGCGTTCCTCACTGTCGTGATGAGCGAAGTTGCTTTTCAGGAGTGACGTTAGTGCTATGACGCAACAGCAAAAATCGCCCCTGTTTGAGTTTGTAGACTCAGTCAACTTCACCAAGAAGGACATGATTCGAGACTCCGAAAATCCCGAGGCCGCCGAAAAGGGCTACAGCAAGTTCATGGTCAATCGCTCTGCGTCTATGCACGTTGACACAATCCTTTACGCAAACGAAGTCAACCAGTATCCGTCGCTAGACTCGAAACTCGCATACGACTATCTAAGGCTGAGTGTTCGTAAGCAGAAGCGGTTTGGCTGGATCAAAAAGAGTCAGAGTGCCACACTGGATTTGATTCAGTCCGCTATGAAGGTTAACGTTCATCGCGCATTAGAAATATCCAAGATTCTGTCTGCCGAACAACTCGAAGTGCTCAAGCGAGCGATATACGAAGGCGGAAAGAAAGGATCATGAACTATGATGGAATCGTTTGTTGAAGTGAAGCTGGCAAGCCCAGATGACTTCCTAAAGGTAAAGGAAACCCTGACGCGAATTGGAATCGCGTCTGAGCGAAAAAAGTGTCTGTATCAGTCGGCACACATTCTGCATAAACGCGGGCGATATTGGATAATGCATTTCAAAGAAATGTTCATACTCGATGGCCGCCCTTCGTCTATGACGGCAGAAGATATTGAACGACGCAATCTGATTGCCAATTTGCTGCATGATTGGGGATTGGTGGAACTCGTGGATTATGACACGACCGACAAAAACGAAGCCGACATTAGCAGCATCAGAATCATTCCACACAAAGAAAAGGCGGAATGGACGCTTGTGCCGAAATATAACATGGGAGTCAAGAAGTGACGATGACGAATAGCGAAAACGTGAAAGAGTTCATGCTGGTGATGGGGCAGACAGTAAAGGCGTCGCCCGAGCTGGTTTCGGATGAAACCGCCTCGCTGAGGCTGGCCCTCATCGAGGAAGAGTTCATTGAACTGCAAATTGCGATCACGGAAGATGATCTGGTCGGCGTCGCCGACGCGCTGACGGACTTGTTGTATGTGGTGTATGGCGCTGCACACGCATACGGACTTGATATTGACGCCTGCTTTAATGAAGTTCACACGTCAAACATGACCAAGATTCAGGCCGATGGGACTGTTCTCAAGAATGCAGCTGGTAAGGTTATCAAGCCGCCTACATATCGCCCTCCGAATCTAGAATCTATCGTATACGCCAATCCTTCGACCCTAACAGCTCAGGACGTAATTCTGCCATGACAAATCCCAACATCAATCCTCCTGTCGTCGATTCAAAGAAGCCTAAAGCTCCGAGAAAGAGAAAGTCGCCGCGTGTGGAATCTGTCGAGTATGTCGAGGAGTTGTTTGATACATCGTCCAGCGGCGGCCTCGGCGACCCTGTAGAAGTTGTTGAATTGAAAGAGCAACCCGCTGAAAACAATCAACAACAATCAATCAAAACGACCGTCAAGTATACAGACAATGACGGGGTTGTTCACGTCATTCCTGTCGATGATTCGGAACTCGCCGACAATAAACCATTCCCGACGTGGGTGGAAACCATATTCAGGCGAGTTTTGGGCCGCTGATCGGTCAATCTTTGAATATAAACAGAGCATAAACGCCAAACGGGCGCTGACTTTACTTCAAGGGGCGGATAGAGTATACTATATGCCCCGAGTCAGACTTTATCATGAGAGGCATCATATATGGCACAAGCAATTGGTATTTTGAACAAAGATGCGCTGGCGGATGCGCGCTCGAAGGCCGCTGGGGCGGTTCATGCACTTACTTTGGCCCATATACACGGGCGGCCAGTGAAGGATGCACTAGACGCTGTGGACTTCTGGATTGATCAGCTGTCCGTTGCTAAAAGAACCGTATTGTATGAGTTGTCGTTGCTCGACAAGTCAGTAAACTTGCTGACTGAACTGCGAAATGCTGGAGACCCCAAGAACGTGGATAGCACTCCATGACAATGTCTAATGCACAACATCAGTCCGCAGCCGTCCATTGTATGATCGACATGGAGACGTTATCCACGCACCCAAACATGGCGATCATGTCAATCGGGCTGGTCTTGTTCGGCCTCGATGGCGTAATCGACACTAAAGAATTGATTTTGGACACACAAGATCAAATCAGTGCAGGGCGCGATGTTGAGTTTGGCACTATTCAATGGTGGATGAAGCAAAGCGCACCAGCCGCGTCTTTGTTTGATCAGTGCGCTGGCGTTGGAGTCACGGCGCGGGAAGCGTGCCATCAAATTGCTTCGTTTTTGCATGAGAATTGCCGCAGCAAGAAGAATCTGTTTGTTTGGGGAAACTCGTCAACCTTTGACGTTGTTGGTCTTCGCTCGCTCTATACGCAGTTCAGCGGATTACCAAAAGATCGCCTATGGAATTATCCAAATGAGCGATGCTTCCGCACGCTGGTTGCAGTTCTCGACCCGCAAAGAAAGTTTGAGCCAGTGCGAACTGGCGTTCATCACAATGCGCTGGACGACGCACTCTGGCAGGCTGAATATCTTTCAGTGCTTAACGCGCGGGTTATGCGATGCGGTGGGCCTTCCTTCCTCTGAATGCCTGGCCAGACCGAGCTACATATTACTGAGACGCCCAATCACGGGCCACAAGGACATTACTGCCTTTTTTATGACTTCCGACGAACTGAACGACCAGCAGCAAATGATTACACTCCCCAATCCAATCGGGCGTGAACTATTCTTTACCAAGGACGTAGATCAAGATTCAATTGGAACACTTGCCGCCGCTATCATTCGGATTCAAAATAACGACGAGTATCTTGAAAAGATTTACTCAGTTCATAACCTAGTGTATCGCCCGTTTCCCATCAGGATTTATATTGACTCATACGGCGGAGACGCCTACGCCTGCTTTGGGTTGTTGTCCGTCATTGAGTCCTGCACGACTCCAATTCATACTATTGTAACTGGGTCTGCTATGTCGGCGGGCTTTCTGATCGCAATTCACGGACACCAGCGTTTTGCATATCCCAAGGCGTCGCTAATGTATCACGTAGTGAGCAGCGGAGCGATGGGAACTATTGCAGACATGGAAGAGAATCTGACGGAAATGCGTCGCCTTCAGGATGCCATCGAGGAGTATACGCTGGAGCAAACTAAAATCACTCCAGCTAAATTGAATGAAATCTACAAGTCGAAGCAAGACTGGTATTTGTCAGCAGATGACGCGCTGAAGTTTGGCTGTATTGATGCTATCATCGGCGTCAAGAAGTCGCCGTATCGCCAAAAAGGAGGCGCGCCGCGCCAGAGTAATAGCAGAGCCAGAAAAGGAAAGCTAGATGATGATGGCGGCGGTTCTTCTCTTGATGACACGCAACTAGTTTTGCTGACGGAGGCTCAGCAGCAATAAAAATGCAGCTACACTTTGGTTAAGGCTTTATTATGAGGAGCGGTTGGCAACTGATGAACATTTTCGTACTTCACGCAGACCCTGTAATCGCCGCGCAAATGCAATGCGACCGCCATGTGGTCAAGATGATTCTAGAGACGGCTCAGCTTCTCAGCACGGCCCATCGCGTGCTCGATGGCGTAGAAGTTCGCAATCCCAAAAAGAGCCTCAAGCTGACCAACGATATTATGGATGGTGTCCTGTATAAGGCGACGCACATAAATCACCCATCGGCGGTTTGGACACGCGACAATCGCGCCAACTATGACTGGCTGTATGGCCATTTCATTGCACTGCTTGATGAATACACATTTCGCTACGGGCGAGTTCATGCCAGTGCCAAGCTAAAGCCATTTCTGGCCTCGTATCCGAAAAACATGCATACAGGGCGGCCCTCTAAAATTGAGTTCTCCGTCGCCATGAAAAATGAATACAAAGTCGGCAGCACTCCAATTGAAATGTACCTTCACTACTATCGCGCGACTAAGCTAGGGTTTGCTCGCTGGACTAAGCGCGTCATACCGCTTGAGTTTATCGACTACATCCCCGTTAAGCATTTCGGGCGAGTATGACATATGACTGCGTTCGAGGCATACAAGCTCTATCTCGCGCTGCGTCAACACTTCGAGCGAGACAGTTACGACTTCGTGAAGTACAGAGGCTCGACGAACGCCAAGCAGACTTCATTCGACGTTCGCAAAGACAAGTATATGTTTCACAAGCTCAGCAAGCACCCGACACCAAAGGAATTGCTGATCTCTAATCTAGTAGTCAAGCCGTCAATCTGGGCTGGAGATTTGTTGTCTGACGACGCAAAGCTGCTCTGCGACGGGTATCTGTCGCGTCGCGGAAAACTCGGGTATTGGTTTAGCGAGTGGGTCAAGAAGTTTGACGAAAATCTCGATGTCAGTCTTGAGCCTCACAATAAACGATACCCTATACTTTTGACAGAGTTGATGACAGACCCAGCGGCCTATGACGGTGCTTATCTACTGGACTCAGTGTACAATTTTATTCCCTATTGGGAATTGACATTCAAGGATGACCCGCTGGCGTTTGATATAGTCAAACGACTGCGGAAGTATGCGCGGCTTCACGGCATCAGCGCGCAGGAAGCCGCCTCGGCGGCACAAAAAGACCTTACGGCCAGAATCGGACTGATTGCCAAGGGGCATTTTCAATTGTAAGACGATTTCACCATACTCACACGAATTACCATACGAGGAATAGACACAAATGGCTACATCATTTTCTGAACTACGCAAAACGCGCGCTGAGAGCCTTTCGACTCTTGCCAAGAAGGTCGATGATCTTGCAAAGGGAACGGGCGGCAAGTATGCCGACGACGAACTAAAGGCGAGCTATTGGCAGCCTTCCGTCGATAAGGCTGGAAACGGCTACGCTGTTATTCGGTTTCTTCCAGCGCCACCAGGCGAAGATGAGCCGTTCGTTCGCATCTGGGATCATGGATTCAAAGGCCCGACTGGTGCATGGTACATTGAAAAGTCGCTGACCACAATCGGTCTGAAAGACCCAGCGGGGGAATATAATTCGACTCTCTGGAACGCATCGTCCGACGAAAACTCAGAGGAACGTAAGCAGGCCCGCGCGCAGAAGCGGCGTCTGTCGTACCACGCAAACATCTATATCGTCAAAGACAGCGGCAATCCCGAAAACGAGGGGAAGGTGTTTCGCTATTCGTTCGGGAAGAAGATTTGGGACAAACTGGCGCAGGCCATGAACCCCGAGTTTGAAGACGAATCGCCGATGAACCCATTTGACCTATGGGAAGGAGCTGACTTCAAGCTGAAGATTCGCCAAGTCGAAGGGTATAGAAACTACGACAAGTCGGAGTTCGATAGCAAGTCGCCGCTGTTTAAGGACGACGACAAGCTAGAATCCATCTGGAAGATGTGCTATCCTTTGCGTGAACTTGTTGACCCGAAGAACTTCAAGACGTATGATGAACTCAAGGCGCGTCTTGACAAGGTTCTAGGCACTCGCGCGGCGGGCGGCGGTAGTACTCAAGGACACAACAGAGGCGATGAACCAGACCGCGAGGAATATCGCCCGAAGGCGAAGGCGCAAACTGGCCCCGAGCCGTCGGAATCCGCCCCTTGGGCTGGCGATGCGGTAGATGACGATATGAGTTTCTTTGAGAAACTCTGACTCATCAGTTGTAGTGAAGTCAGACGTGTAAAAATGAAGCCCGCGAAAGCGGGCTTCATCATGTGAGGCAGCCTCAGGCCGTAGCGATTCCGAATGCCTTTGGTTGATTGCCTGAATATGTATGGTTCGTCACCGACGCCTGTGAAACAGATGGCGCGTTGACGGCATTGAC
>BBPE01000284.1_pt1 | contig 29359 bp, 37 predicted proteins | sample 1344301 | NCBI WGS metagenome assembly BBPE01 (sample SAMD00019089, study PRJDB2971) | groundwater metagenome | isolation source: The Cedars highly-alkaline
AGAACCAGAACAGTTTTCATATATCAATATAGATAAGTTTGACTTTGATGCGTTGGATAGTGCTAATATCGCAAAAATATTAAAATACTCTCCGATAGCAGATAAAATACTTGATTCTGGAAAATTAGACTTAAACAACTTGGGTGAGGGTGATATTAGAAGTATATTACAAAACTTCCAAATAGCAGAAAAGATAGTGGATTCGGGTCAGTTAGATTTGAGTAGATTAGATGGGGATTATATTAGTGCTATTTTAGGAATCTCACACATAGTGGATAAGGTATTAAATTCGGGTCAGTTAGATTTAAACCAATTAGCAAGTGATAATATTTCAGGACTCCTTAGTTATTCTCCCATTGCAGAAAAAATATTTGATTCAGGTCAGTTGAATTTGGGGATATTAGATACTTATGGCATTAAGAATGTGTTAGTCAACAGTAAGATAGCAGATAAAATACTTGATTCTGGTCAATTGGATTTAAGTAAGTTAGATGTGAAACGTATTTCGGATATTTTAAAATATTCCCCAATAGCAGATAAAATCAAAAAAGACCCCAATTTCATAAAGGTTGCGCAAGAAAGGGGTGTTGATTTGAATGAATCTAATAGTATTATTAAAAAAATAATTAAAGAAGAAGTTTTATTATTAATATAAAATGCAAAACGCAAGTGAAGAATTTATAAAGTGTGCATTAAACCCATTTTATGCTATTGAGAAATATATACAAATACCTGTTAAGAATAGCAAGGGTCAGATAGACTATTATTCTTTTAAATTAATGCCTCATCAGATTTTTATATTAAACAATCTGATAAATGACGAAAAAAATATCATCTCAAAGTACCGACAAGCTGGTGTTACTACTTTGATATGTGCTTTTCTTGCCTATAAGCTGAACTTTACCCCTAATTTTAAAGTAGGTGTGGTAGCCAACAAGTTAAACACGGCCAAGAACGAGATATTGAAATTGGTACACAATATGTACCAACAGTTTCCCGAAGAAATCAGGTTTAAAAATGCAGAGCCATCTAAGCAAGACCATAGAACGTATGAAAACGGTTCTGAAATACGTGCATTTGCTGCATCTCCTGATGGTATGCGTGGTTTCTCGCCTTCTTCTTTGTTTATTGATGAAGCGGCTTTTTGTGAGAATGGCGATGATTTTTATACCTCGGCAATGGGTACTTTGGCTGCTGGTGGTAGTGTAATCTTGGCTTCTACCCCTAACGGTCTTGATGAATTATATTACAAAACCTACGAGCAGGCGCTTTCAGGAAGAAATGGTTTTAAGCTATCAGAAATACATTGGTATTTAGACCCTCGATTCAATACTGATTTAGTATGGAAAAAAGAAGGTGCTGAGGACGTGGTGGAGCGTACCAACCATAAGAATATGAAACGTCTTATGCGTGATGGGTACAAACCAACTTCTTCTTGGTATTTGGAACAATGTAAGAAATACAATTTTAATAAAAAGAAAATTGCACAAGAAGTTGAAAACTCTTTTAGTGCTTCGGCAGGTACATTTATTAGTGAGGAGGATATTCGTAGGCACGAATCACAGTATGTGGCAGAGCCTATTCGTATGGATGATAATAAATACACTTGGATATGGGAAGAGCCGCAAGAAAACGTAAAATATGTAATGGGCATTGACCCATCTTTGGGGCGAGGAGAAGATTTTTCTGTATTTAATATACTAAAAATAACTGATTCGGGTATTGAACAAGTGGTAGAGTACCACGGAGACGCTGCCCCAGACCATTTGGGGGTGTTGGCTTATAAATACGCTGATAAATACAAGCCTTTAATTGTTACAGATTTTACGGGTGGGTATGGATTCTCTACGGTAGAAAAGTTGTTTGAATTTGGGTATCCTAAGAATATGGTGTATCATTCTGGTACACGTAGTAAGGCATTTTTAGAGCGTTATAGCAACGGAAATAGTATTATAGGTGATGAGATACCTGGAATCATTATCGGGGCTAACAGGCCGCTTATATTAAGCGAATTTGAGAATTTAATACGTAACGACTTCTTCTTTATTTCTTCCGCAAGACTAATATCAGAATTAAAGACTTTTGAGGCCGTAGGAGGTACACGTACCGCCGACCACAAGAGAGGTTATCACGATGATTTGATTTTCTCTGTGGCTATTGCTTTGTATGTGATTAAAACTTCACCAAATAAGTTAAAAAACAATACAGAATCTGTAAAGAAGAACTTGGATTTGTGGCTTGCTACGATGGATATGGTAAACGGAAATAATTCTTCAACAGGAAATACTTATCTTGATAATAAATGGCTTTTTAAGTGATTTTAATTCTATTTAATATAAAAGTGGTTTATGCTTAGTAATTTATTGAATGAAGTAGAAAAAGAATACTACAATTTATTAAACGAATGTGATTGTGAGGATGAGCTTAATGAAGAAGAGCTTGAGGAATCTTATTTGATTCTTGCAGAATCTGATTGTTTTGAAGAGATTGAAGCACCATTAATTGTCGAGGCAGAATACCGAGGGAAGAAGGTTAAGCTTAACAAGCCTATGCGTGGTGATGTGAAAAAATATAAAGTTTATGTAAAAAACGATAAGGGAAATATTGTGAAAGTAAACTTTGGAGACCCGAATATGCGCATACGAAGAGACGACCCTGAAAGAAGAAAAAACTTTAGAGCAAGACATAAGTGCGATACTGCCACAGACAAAACAACCCCAAGATATTGGAGTTGTAAGTTCTGGAGCAGTAAAAATGTTTCAGATATGGTTTCTTAGCTTCCGCTACTCCCAAAACCACCCTCGCCTCTATCAGTTTTGCTATCAAATTCTTCAACCTCTTCCCATTCGACTTTGGGGTAGGGTATTACGATAAGTTGCGCTACCCTGTCCCCAACTTCAAATTCACGTTCCTCACGTGCTTTGCTGGGCATAAGCTCGTTTTCATTGAGGTAATTTACGATGCCTACTGAAATTGCATTAATTCTTTTGAATTTCACGATTATCTCACCTTGGTAGCCACTATCTATCACACCCACAGAGTTTGACATAAGCAAATCTTGCTTGCTTACCGATGAACGAGGAAATAACAAACCAACATAGCCTTCGGGAATTTCTACTGCAAGACCCGTGCCATATACTACGTTACCATAAGTATCGTAAGATTTGTTAATAGCAGTTAAATCACAACCAGCATCGTGAGTATAAGCGTATTTTGGTGATACCGCTTCTTTGGATAATTTTTTAAATTTTATTTTCATTTTTTTGTTAAATTAAATTGTTTGTAAAAAATCGTGTAACTTTTTTAACCATTGTGCTTTATGAAAAGCATCTTTCCCATAACAAAGTTTCGGGTAGTTTGGTAATGACTCTATGCCTGAAATCTTAATGTGGTGCGAAACTCCATCAACGACTGGTGATATATTTTTGTGGTATAGCTCTTTTTCTTTTACTTCTTGATACAAATCAACCTTGTTATACTTGTTGTAAAGTCTTTTGAAAAAATCAAAACCATTTAATAATCTTTCAAAATCATCTTTGTAGTAATATATTTCAAACGATAGTCCGTTCTTTTTTGTGCCATTTTGAGTTTCTAAATATTCTCCGTATCCAGTAAACTCCGAGACTCCTAAAATAACATCCATTTCACCTATACTGTACTTATCTAATAACCATCTAAGATTATTGTAGGTGAAAACACGATGCCTATCATCCCATCTATCAAGATAACATAAATGATTGAAAAGTTCTTTTAAAACATTTTCTCTATAAAAATATTCTTTAATACCATCATTGATAATGTAAAGATTCCAAGCTTCTTTTAAATCAAATTCTTTTGAAATCGCATAGTATTGTCTGCCATCATCACCGAGAATACTGAGCGATATGATTTTCTCTTCTATGTCTGGTTTTGATAACCATTTTGGTAGTTTAATGCCAAACACTTTTTTATACTTGTTTAATCTACAAGATGTTGTTCCAATGAAATATTTCATATTAATTAAATCGTTTGTAAAAAATCGTACAATTTTTTATTCCAACGAGCATCTTCTAAAGCATTATGCTCATTAGTTTGTTTAGGATAATTAGGTAAATCTTTAGCCCTGAATATTAAATTTGAATCTTTGGTATTATAAGATTTTTCAATTCTATCCATTTCCTGCTTCAAATCAATACAATACATTGGAAATCCATCAGGCAAATCATTCATCTTCCCAAACAACCAGCAGAAAGCCACCCAATCATAATCTGAGTAGTAGCCGTAAAATTCAGGTTGATTAAAATTGTGTTTTATACAAGCAATCCTTCCTTCATGAGTTTCTAAAGCGTTACTTGTAAAACCGTAATGGTCAATACCTATTTTTAATAATTGCTTTTGACTTACAAAATCTTTAATTTCTTCTGATATTTGTTTATTGGTTTTACCGTATTTATTAATAAGATATTTAAAATACTTAAAAGAAAAGTTATTAATAACCTCTAAAATACGAATTTTGTCATAATTTAAGTCTTTATTAACTAATTCTTCAAATATAGGGTTTAGTATATTTTCTCTAACCCAATAAATATTATTTCTCTTATCATTAATACCCCAACTTTCTGTTTCGGATATTTGTAATCTATTCCAAGCTTTTTTTAGGTTAAAGTCTTTTGAAATAGCATAATACTCCCTGCCATCTTCTGCTACAATACCTATGCTAATCAGGTCAATAGTAGGCTTTGTTTCTTTTCTAAATAAACTGAAAGGGAATCTTTCTTTTTGTGACCCCTCAATAAATTTTGTTGATATAAAATATTTCATATTAATTAAAGATTATTTGCGTCCAAATCACTTATTTTAAAAGATTTTCCACTACGAACAGGCACATCCAAATAAAGTCTGTCATTATCAAACTCTATATCAGGGAAGGTAAAACCATCTCGTGTGATTCTTGATTTAAGATACACCATTGAGGCTTTTGATGTGTTTCTTTGGTGTACGTTTTTGCCAATTGTGATAAAGAAGTGCGCTTTTCTGCTTCTCTCTACCGAACCGCCCATATCATCAAAATAGAGTAGGTCTTTATCGCCCGCATCTTTTTTGGCTTGCACTGCCGTCCAAACGGGAATGTTCATCTCCGTAACCATTCTCTCCAAATCTTTCACCACAAATAATTGTTCGTCCCAAACGCTGTTTACTTTATGTGTGTGATAAACACAATCCAAGTAATCAATAACCAACATATCAAACTTGATATTGTTAAACTTTTGATATTCTTCAATCCAAGCTTTGAGCGATGCAATCGTTGTTCTCCCCTTCTTGAATTTAATGATTTTAAGATGGCCAAGACCTTTTTCTTTTATCGCTTCAAGCTTTTGCTTTGCGATAGCTTTATCGTAGGTTTTGAGGTCGGATAATCTGCATTTCAGATATTTTGCATAGTGCTTTCTTTTGATTTGCTTTTCATTATCCTCAAAGAAAACTTGTAGAACATTTTTTCCTTGCATCTGACAAGCATTGGCAAGCATCGTGAGCAAGGTGGTCTTTCCTACGCCATTAGCCATCATTAAAATAGCTATCTCTCCGTTGCCCAAGCCACCTTCCATTAGTTCATCAAGTCCTTCTATACCCGTTGAAATAGGGTCTCTGTAATCGTCCGATAAAGCACCATCAATATCATCAAAAATATCTTCACACAATTCTGTGGTTTCGCCAATACTCACAGCTTTTTCAAACAAAACGGGAATTTGTTTTATTTTATCGTGGTCACCTGTTTTGAAAATATCAGAGAGTTTTGATATGATATTGGTGCATTCTTGCGTTTTTAAGAAAAGCTTGAATCTGTCTTTTTTATAATCGCTATCATCTTCTATCTGTTTTTTATTGATAGCCTCACGATAATCCCTCATTTTTTTTATAATACCTTTTATTGCCTCAATGTCAATTTCTTTTTGATATTTGTCTGTGGCAATTTCTTCGATATTATCAAAGTTTGGTATTTTTTGATACTTAGCAAAATAATCTTTGATAATTGTTACAATCCTGCTACAATCTTTATCTTTGTAGTAATATGGATACACATCATTTATTACCGATTTACCAAACAAGGGGTCATTTACTATATTAAATATAGTTTTGAGCTGGTCGTTTTTGTTTTCGATTGTATTTTGTACTTGCTCCTGCATTTGTCTTTTTTATATTAAAATTGCATATTATTTTCTTCATCAAACACTTGCCCTACGAAATGCCTTAAATCCACATTTCTTGATGGAAATAATTGTCCGTGAGATTCATAACGATTATAGCTTGCGTGAATAACGCTATCGTTTACGGCAATGGGGTAGATTAAATCTTTTAACACCACTTGGTCAATCACAGGATTTGAGTTATTTATCTCTGGGTGGCTATCAAATATCTGTTTTATGTTTTTCAAACCATTTCCTTTATATCCCCACATGCCTGCAAGCATTTTATCAGCGTGTAGAGGGTGGTCTCGCATAATATGATAAGATTTATCGCTTTGAAGCCAAGCGTTCACAGCATCTAATTCTTTCATAGAAAACCTTGAATCAGCATCTCTTGATATAAAAATATCAGATTCCTCCAAAGCGTAAAATCTCCAAGTACGAATATTTCTACTATCATTTGATATGGGTATTATAGTAGTACAAGAAAACTTGCTTTTTAGTTCCTCGATATATTCTTTTTTTGAAAAAGTTTCTTCATCTACATAAACAAAAAGTTCCCAATCAGGATAAAAAATGTTCATCATTTTGGCATTTTCCATCATACCAAAAAGGTATTTGTTTTGATTTCCGTACAAAACAAAAGATACTATTTTTCTCATATTGATATTTTATTTTTAATTAAGTTTAAAATTCCTTTTTTACCTTCATTTTGATTTATCTCGGATAAGTCTCCACTATAAATCGGCAGCATAGATACTTTAATGCCAATATTTTGAAATGTACTTAGCAGTTCCATACTCTTTTGTATTGCATCATCATCCAATCCTAAGCAAATCGGTGTTCTGTGTTTTATGATTTGCTCCGCAAGATAATCTGATATGCTTTTGCCAAGCATTACTGCTGTATTGAAAGGTAAAGCAAACATATCAAATACCCCTTCTACCAAAAACAATTCAATATTCCAATTTATCCTATTCTCATTGAAAAGTATTTTTTCTTTATCCACTTTTGGGTTTAAGTATTTCAAATTATTATTCCCAATAGCCCGTGTAGTAAAATAATTTAGATGGTTATTTCTATTATACGAAGGTATAAGAACTCTTCCTCCATAGTATCCATCTGCAATTACTTTTACACCATACTTTGTCAAAATAGAAGGTTCTATTTTTCTTTTTTCCACTAAGTAGTCATAACAGCTTTTATGAAATTCGTTAGACAAATCTAAATCTTTAAACTCTATCGTATCTTTGGGTAGTCTTACTTTTTGAAATTTCTTTTCTAAGCCTTTGTTCAAAATAAAGGTATCAGAAAGTTTTACATTCGGTGAATAAAGTCTAAATAATTTGTGAACACCGCCCTTTGTTTCACATTTCCAACATTTATAGATACCTTTAGTTAGCGATATTGATAAATTATATTTCCCATCCGATTCTCCATAATTTTGAGAAGAACATTCTGGACAATTAATGTCAATATGTTCATAATACTCTTTATGGTCAGGAAAGGCAAGCTTTATGGCTTCTTCGAGTTCGTATTCGAGCATCGTTTTATTTACAGTTTGATTTCTCAAATATACGAATAGTATTTCAAATATTCAAACAAAAAAAATAAAATTTTATGGATTTATTGTCAGTCTAAAAGTGTGTTCTACATTGGTAAAATCTATAAAGGTAGGGGACGAGGTAGGGTTAGACGAGGGAAAATTATCTTGGTTAAAAACAATTTGGATTAATTGGTCTAAGCCTTGTGCTGTGAGTTGGTTTACAATTGCACCGCTTGGGTTTGCTGTAATTGTCCATGGGGTTATACTTCTCATTCTTAATACTATTTCTGCATTAAAGGTAAAACAAAACTCATCAAAACAAAATTGCGTGAATTGAGAAGTGCTAATAGGGAATCGGTCGGTATGGATTGTCAAACCGTTGGCACTTGCTACGTGCCTAATAACCGTTCCCGTTGCCGTTTCAGTAAAGTCTGCAAAACTCATTGAAGCACCTGCATCCTTTTGTGTACCAAAATTGGTATTTGCGACTGTGATAGTCGTATTGCCTGAACCGCTCGAAGGCGTAAATACACCCGTTCTAAGTCCTGCACTTTGGACTGTACCACGTGTCCAAGCACCTGCGCTTACTAAGCTGCTTGTTTTCGTTCCTGAGCCGCTTGCATTAACTACACGAGGTGTGATTGAGAATAATTGTGAACGCTTGTGGTAACGCTTATTACATTTGAATTTGTGCTCGTCCCCACGTTATTTACTGCTCTTACTCTATAATAGTAAGTTGTGTTTGCAGTAAGAGACCCCACATTAAAGGATAACAATCTTGTTGTGGCATTATTTACGATTAAACTTGTAAAATTAATATCTGTTGCAACGTCTATTCGGTAGCTTATCGCAAATTTACTTGATTCCCATTGAGCAACAAAACTCGTTTGAGCAATACTTGCTGCACTCAAAGCTACTGGTGCTGAGGGTGTGTTATAAGCGTATATTCCGTTTTTGATGATTCCTGGCATATTAATTATATCGTTTAATCACAGTGTTTGTGCTTGTAACAGTATTATTTATGTTTGCGGTTACCCACTGCCACGTAACATCTATTGGTAGTATCGAAGCGTTTGATATAACCGTACCACTTAAATTTACATCGTGAATGTCTAATTCTATCGGTGAGCTGGGTGTCCCTTGGTGTATTGTAATAAACCCTTGTGTGGTAGTAACTCCTGATACTCCAATAAATCTGGAAGTGGTAATTATCTCAATCTTAAACGTTTCGTTTGTGACGTTCGGTAGCGTTACTGTCCCTGTTTGGCCAATTTCAGTACTACCAAGCTTGTAGCGTATATTCACGTTTCTATTTGTGTTGTTAGTAGAAACCTTCCCCCACATTTCTATCTTTATTGTTTTGCCAAAGGTAAGGAACTCGGTGGGGAGGGTTTTGCTGCCTATTCCAAAACCCAATAAGCTTGTTTCGGCGGCGGTATCGGTTATTGTTGTGTTATTTACTTGTGTAAATAATGTAGTATTTAAACGCTCTAAAAGATTGTTTAGAGGATACACAAAAGATTTCCGTATCTCATCATTTATCTCAGTACCTTCAATAGGTTCGTATTGGTTGGTAGTGTCCTCATACACCAACACGCTATTATTGGTAGTACCAGATAGGTTTATATTAAACCCCCTCAATGATAAATTGGCTGGATATGCTAATGTAGTTCCAGAATTATCAAATAAAAAGGGTGTTATGTTTGTTCTTATTGACATTTTTATTGTTAAAGGTTATGGTATCTTGTTAAATAATTTTGCAAAACGAATCTTTCTTCATTTACTAATGCTCTTTTAAATAAAATTATATCGCTTATTCTACCCAGCCATCTTGCTCCCCCTGCTCGGTCAAGACTAATGAACATATTTGTAAAACTACTGTCAGCTTCAATCTTTATTGTTTTAAACTGGTTCATAGGTAAAAAAGACAGTGTGTTTATATTATTCACTCGCACATCTCTTGCTATGGTCGGTAAATCAGCATATAAGTTTGTTCCACCATTTCCACCAAACATACCCATGTTTAATGTTTGTGGTGAACTTCTCGTGGTAAATAACGTATCAAATGCCGCAAACATTGCTCTATCTGATTGAGCTACTGCCCACGCTTCTTTTATTAAATCTTCTGAAAATACTCCAGTATTTGTTAAATTATCGTCTATTCCGTCAAAAAATACCGTGTTGTTTTGTAATATCGGTCTATTAGTCAAAATTGGTTGAAATAGTTTTATGTTAGAATATTCAGTATCACTATATTCACTTATTTGATTAGAAGAATTTACAACAAAGTTAGTTCTTAATTTTGCATTAAATCGAAATGCAATATCATTTTCTGCAATGGGTATCCTATTAGAAACTATATTTTTATTTCCCTTAGTTATCAATATCATATCTCAATCAAAATTGCCTAAATTATCTGCTCTTGCGATGATATATGGGACTAAATCGTCAAATATATCTTCAAGGCTATTATAATTATTTAAAGGGAACAAACTAAAATAAAAATCAAATTCCTTTGCTTGAAAAGGTGATTTTCCTATCATCTCTTCTTCTACATAATCACCTATTTTGTGTGGTATTTGTGCCACTCTTGTTTGCGTTACACCACTAAACTGAATTGTAGTGCCTGTGAGTGTAACTGTGCGAGAACTTAATAACAAACCTGTTGTATCAAAAGGGGGAGGAAATATCTCCATACCATCTTCATCCACATAATAAAACTGGTCTTCACTATATTCGTAAGGAACTTCATAAGGTACTTGAATTTCCACTTCTTCTGTCAAACCCTCAAAATCATCAAGCCATACTAATCTATGTTCTGCAATAAGCACATTTTTTTGTGGTGCTATTATATCAGACAAGCTTTGCCCTTGGTTATTGCTATGTAGTACCGTAGTTTTTAGTTCTATTTTTCTATCAAATATATAAAAATTAATTTCATCTACTTGGAGTTCTCTCTGTACCTCTGTAAGTCGTTTATGATTTGAAATATCAATGTTAAACATTTGTGCTTATATTTGTCCTGTTATTATATCAAAATCCTCGCCCTCGTCCAAAGTTGTTGGTTTTTCACGCACTTCATAAAGCGGATTTCCGAAATCATCCTGAATTTCAAAAAGATTTACTTGGTCAAAGATATTTCTTTCATCATCGTAGAAGGTAAGCTTACCTGTCTGTACGTTTTTGATAGCCTCACCAAACAATCCAATAGATAGAGTATCAAAATCGTGATTTGCAAATTCAACTTCCAATAGCACTGGCTCAAAGAAAGTGTTCGTTATACGTATTCTATCTCCTGCATTACCCAAAAATGGTTTCGCAGTGGGTTTTATAGAAGATACGTTGCTTGGAGTAAGTGTAAGGAATAATAGGTTTCCTATGTCCGTAAAGCGGTATTTAATTGCCTTGTTTACGCTGTTGGCTGTATTGTCTGCCACCGCTTCGGCAAGGTTGGAAGATGTTACTATTCTATCCAAATTGGGGCGTATGGTGTTTGTTTCGTCAAAATATTGTATTTGAAATCCTGTAAGTCCATCGTTTACTAAGTATCTACTTATTGGGGCAAGTTCGGTATCAGAAATGTTCAGCAATATACCTTTTCTATCTGGTAATGCTTGTAGTACACCGCAATCTACAATGGTAGCGTTTACCGATTTTGGTTTAATAAATACATAATAAAATCCGACTTGATTAAATACCGTGGCAGGAAGATTCAATCTGTATAAACCATCTATGTTTTGATTTGTATTGTCAGATATTTTTGTAAGTAATGTTGAATCAAGTTTTGTTGCAGTAAAATTATTGATATTGGTTCTATCGCCAATATACAAATAAAATATATCCACATCTTGAATATCAACATTAGATGGTAAAATACTTGAATATGTGCCTATTGCCATTTATTGTACGTTTAGGTGAGGCCATTGCCCCTCATAATATAAATAGTGTTTATCATAATTTTTTGGGTGCATAAGAGTTCTTACTCTCATTTTAATTGGGTTATCATATTTAAACGGATTATTTGTAAGATATACCGTACTACACGAAAATCCATTTTTTTCGTAGTTCAAGAAATCTGGTATTTTCTCTATCACGTTGCTTGTCAAATCCACAGTAAACATATCTTTATTTCTCAAGAATTTTTCTGGCAAATCTTTTATTAAATTTGCATTTAAAGAAAGCATTTTTAGTTTGGTATTTTTGGAAAAATCATAAGTTATTTCCTCCACTCCACATTCTATAATCTGCAATGTACTAAGATTTTTAAAGACAGCAAATCTTTCGTCTATTTTTGGTATGTGACCTCCTTTTATCGTTAGGTGAACCACTTTTTCATAGTTAAAAAAATATTCACTATCGTTGAGGTATCCTTCCAAATATACAGTTTTAAAATTATCAAGCAGGTCTGGCCTATATTTATAGCATAAGTACATATATTTTTTAGAGGTGATTACTTTCCAAAGTTTCCAATCTTTTATCAACTCGTCTTTGGTATAATTGCCAGATTTTAATAATATAAATCCCATTGTTACTATACCAAGGTCAGTGCTGGTGATAAGTTTTTTTATATCTTCTATTTTTTTAGACATTTTGTTGCAGGTCTCTTCTTCTTAATAAATTTATTTTAATATCTTTCTCTGGGAATTTTATCTCATACATCCCATCTTGTTGATTAAATAAAGTTTGTGATTGTATATCCAATTCTCTTCGTATCGAAGTGTTTGTAAGGGTATTCATTGGCGATTCGTTGAGTGAGTATTGCTCCGCTCCACCCACATTATTAAATATTCTAATGTTTAATAAGCTCAACACTCCTACCACATCATTAATATCTCTCACAAGCTCCCCAATGAAATAGTCTTCACCCATTTGTCTTTGATTTACATCAAAGAAATTCCTTATCTGTTGTATAATTTCCAAAGCAAACTGATTTGTACTGCTCACTTTGTCGTCAATCAACACATCTACCTCTACCGATATATTAAATATCGCTCCACTACGTATCTCTACATAATCGTTTACCATTCTTTTTGTTGCTAAATAACGTGAAAGATTCTCTCTCAATACAGAGGTGTTGGTATTATCTAATTTTCCTTGTGAATTAAGACCCAAAATACTAATCACTATTTTGTTATTTTGCTTTGCGGCATTTGCTTTAAACGGCACACCAAATTGAGGAGGCATTTTATATATTTCGCTCACATAGTCGTTGAGTGTTACGGCTCTATCTTGTGCGGCAAAATTATACGAAATGAGTTTTCTTATTTGTTCCACACTAAGTCTATCTCCTCCACCAAGCGCAGGTGTAGGATTGCTTACCGCCAAGCTTCTTCTTACATTGTTGTTTTTTGCTTCATCTCTACCCAGCAATACAATTTCAGATGTTGTTACATTTGTGATTGTATTTGCGTTCACATTGGAGGCCAAGCCACCACCTATTCTATAACGAATAAATATGGTTGAGTTTGCAGGAGGTATTGCGCCAAGGGCATTATTGTCCAAAAATATGTTTTTTAATGCGGATAAGTTATTTCTATCAAAACTATCGGCAATTACATCATTTGACGTGCCTGCCCCAAAAATCAAAGTACATCTATTTGCAGCATCAAACTCTTTAATAAATTTTCTGTTTGTTCGTATTGTCTTCGATGTTCTTAATCCGTTTATCGGCTCTATGGTATTGTCTGTAATTACCACTTCCTTTTGTGCAAGATAATCTACCTCATACCATTTAATTTCTTCATCCACAAATTCCAATGTGGTTGGAACTGTATTAATGTTCCCTGTTTTAATTATTACAGAATCTATTTCGATAATATCGGTTTCGGGGAGTGTTATTTCATAAAATGGTACAGCATCTTGTGCTTGAATAAACCTTCTTTCAATCCTACTTTCTCCTGATGTAATTACCTCTCTTTTGGTAACTTCATACGCTATGATAGTGTCATTGCTATCAAATCTCGGAATTAATATTCTGTTTGGGATTCCTTTGCCGTTAAAGGGGCTTGCAAAGTCAATATCATCCATCGTTTCAAATATAGTTCCTCCTCCATTCACTTGTGCCCCTGCTCTTATAAGTGGTAAGTATTCAACATCCACACTATCACCTCTCACTGGTGCTAATACAGTAAAATCCGCAATAGATACCGAAGCTTTTCTATTGTCGATTTTAAATCCTAAGTTTTTTGCGATGTTTAAAATGGAAGAAAATAGCTGTGCATTGGGTAGCTGTGTTTCTTGAAAAACTCTGTCGGTATTGTTTGACAAAATATCGCCAACACCTGCACAAAGCTCCAATAAAACCATACCTACTGACTCATCAGAAAACTCTGTGATAACATCGGGGTAGTTTTGTTGTACGAAATTTACTAATTCTTGTCGTATATCAGAGAAATTCCTTTTACTATAATCAAATTGTGGGTTTCTTGCCATTTTAAAATGTATATTATTAAATAGTTCTTTTTGCTTTATTTTCAAATCAAACTATTATAAAAATATAACAAACAAAAAAATTAAAAAGTTTCTCTATATTTTAACTATTTAATATAAAATAGAAAAAATATGATAATCGAAACACAAGTTTTTTTGAATTATTTCTTGGAGGGGGGTATTGACCCTCTTTTGACTGATGGTATTCAGGGTAACAGAACAAATACCGCAATAAAACAATCTATTGCCAAATTGAAATCAAAATTCACCAAGCACGGATTTGAGTGGAATAACACATTCAATTTTATTGGTATTCGTACCAATAATAAAATAACAAACCGATATGACGACTGGTTTGTGGTGTATGCTTCTGGTACTCTTTCTGCCATTCCTGCAAGTACAAAGGCTGGTAGTCCTGCCATCTTGAAATACGCACAGCGTTGGCTTCGTGGTGTAAAAGGTTTTGGTACTATCGTAGAAAACCAACAAATTGACTATCTTGTTGTTCACCCTGAGCTTCGTAATCACTGGAACGTGAATTGGACAGGTGGGCTTGGGTTCTTGTTTCAAGATACAACTTTTAGAGTATATCGTGACCAAAACACCGATAACATCATTGATAGAGATGTGGTAATCAATAGCTCAGGTGATGGTTTTAACGTCCACTCTTGGGCAGGGAGCAGGTCTGCTTGGAATAGAGCTGCTATCGTAAATACAAGAGCAAAATCTCTTAATATGACAAACGCAGTGAACAATATGAGCGAAGGTTGTCAAGTAACCACTGCCGATTATTGGGTATGGCTTTTCCCTCAGCTTAGACGAAATAGTAGAAATAACCGTATAAGATATACGTTGTTGGAGTTTTAGAATGGACTTGCGTTTATTTCCTTATCTTGAGGGATAAACGCAAGTTTTTTTTAACTATTTATGAATATATACTTAACATAATATTTTTGATTATAAAATAAATAAACCCTAACTAATTGATAGTTAGGGTTTTATTCGGTACTTGCGTTTATTTCATGTTATCGGTAATGTCTTAAATTCGGATGTTTAATATAAATTTCCGTCAAAATTGATTTACCTGTTTTCATATCTATATGTGGTGCGTAAGTCGGATAGTAAAGTTCTTTACCTTTCTTTCCAATTAAATCAATTTTGGAATCGACACTACCGATAACATCAGATATATGTAATTTTTCATTACTCTTATCCAAGTTTTGTTCTAATTTTTTATCTTTTTCCATTTTATTAAAATTTGCGTTAAAACTACATATATATGTAATCGTTATATGCAATGCTACGTTTGTTCTTCGTATTAAGTTTCATCGTAACATTCTTTTTGTTTTATTTTTTTCACACACACACACACATTATAAAATTTTAAGAAATGAAGTATTTGGCACTACTGCTGAAATTGAACCTTCGTCCTCTCCAATATTTGTATAAAAATAACCGCTTTTAGCATTTCCCATTTTCAAATTTCTTATCATCATTGAATTTGCTTTATCATCACTATACGGATTATTTGGTGAATTGGTCATTCTTCCAATTATTTGAACAGGAAATATTATTGGTTTTGAACTAAAAGATATTGGTGTTCTATCTGAATATACCGCCCTTTCCTTTCGTTCTGTTGGATAATAATCTTCTTCTGGAATATCTCTTCCAGAATTATACCCTGTTGTTACATAATATCCTCTTTCTTGTTCAATTTCTCTCAAACGTTTTTTACCCGCTAACAATGTTTTACCATACTCTCTTGTTCCATCCCATTCACCTTCTGATGGAACACCAATCCTTACTTCTAATGCTTGTGTTGCAGCAAGTTTTGTTCCGATATGAATACCATTTCTTCCTTCTAAATTCTTATCTGGTGAACCGTGATAAAATGTCGTGTTATGGTAGTTTTCGTTAATAACATTTTTCTGTTCATTCAAATATTCACGTATAGTAGTTGCTATAATTTTTTTTAGTTCCATATTCTTAAATAGTTTATTCTATATATAAATATTCAAATTTTAATTTTCCACCCACAAAAAATAAAACAAAAAGGTTTCGTTCTTCGTAGGTAGTTTAGTGGTTAATTACCGCACCGCATATAACAAGGTGTATATGCAATACCCTATTAAGGTTTATACTAAATTTTAAAGTTCGGTACAAGGGTACTGCATATATACCCAACCGTTAGCAGAAATAAAAATTAAAAAGCCACCGCACCAATACGCTAAATACTATGAATATTACCAATGCAGTTGCTATTACAATCATTCTGTTTTCAAATTCTTGTTCATCCCTTGATGGTTCTACCTTTGTTTTTCTTTCTCCGTAAAAAGCAACTGCCATTGTAATTACGAACACTATTAAATAAATTATTGCCTCTCTCATTTTTTTTAATTTTTACATCCGCTAACACGTGTTTTGCAATATGGCGGGTGAAGTGCAAAATTCGGTGTTAGTAGCTTGATTAATAATTTGTGCTAATTGAAAGTAAAGTGCTTTGAAACCGCCACATCGCAAAGCACGGAAAACGTTATGTGTAATTTAATCGAACATAATACCCGACTTCTTGCGAAACTGGATTAACCAACTTTTAGCCCCACCCATATCCCATTTAGAGTCACGTAATGCTCTTCTACAATCCATCATACCCCATCCAGTTTCTTCTCTCAACTTTTTAACTAAGTCTAATTTTTCATCATCAGTTAAACTACACATAACATCAGATATATGTAATTCTTCATTACTATTATCCGAACTTTGTTCTAAATTTTTACTTTCTTTCATTTTATTAAATTTTGTTTAAAATTAGTTAAATATTTATGGTACTGGGCAAAACCCAAGAAGAATATCCATCAAAACAGTAGTGGAAACCTTCGGCATCCATCCTATACTGAACATCTCTCCAAATTTCTTTCTCGTCTTCATCCATAAATTTATTTTTGTTTAATGTTTTTTATTTCTAAACCGTTCTGTTCTAATTTTTCCAAAAATTCGTGCCAACTTATAAAATACTCTGGTGAGCAATCTTGTTCGTTATTAAATAATGTTACTGGAAATACCAACCCCATTTTCGGAAAGATTCTTTCCAATCTTTCAACTAAAATTTTTCGTTCTTTATCCGTATTCATAGCTTTATTTTTTTTTGTTTGTGTTCATTTATGATAACATTAAAAAATTAAGATGATGAATAGATATAGAATGGTATGTCGTTTACATTAATATTCTCATTTTCTAAAATACCCATCCATTCATCTAAACGTTTGTGAGTTATACCTTCTATTCTAATCTCCCAACGGTCGAAGAACATCACCTCCGCTTCTGGATTATCAATTAAATTTGGATATTTTTTTCTTGATTCGTAAAGTTCCATCCAAAGTTTAACATCGTCTATATTTAAGTTGGTCTTTATATAGTCAAGTAAAACTTCTAAATATTCTTTTCGTTTATCTTGGGGAATATCAGTATCTTCAACATAGATATATGTTTCTTGTTTTTCTCCTTTTGGTACATAACCATCATCATAGAAGTCGTCCCAAATGTTTATTGGAATATGTTTTGAATTTTCCATTATATATGAGTTATATTAAACTAATTAACTACATTAAAATTGGCTCTACTCACCAGAACGACAAGTAGAGCCGATTAGTTTTACTTCTTCTTTTTACTATCCGCTTTTTGAGCCTTTTCTTCGTCAATAAAAGACTTTTCAATTTCTTTTACTTTGATAGTTTCAACCACGCCATACTTTTTAAGAATGGTCATAAATGTCTGGACATTTGGTTTCTCAATGGATATTCTATCTTTCTCCATATCGTAGCTCACCGAGGCCAATGCTTCCTCAAGTACAAGTGTTTTAAGGTTTTCATCTGAGAGTTTATCAAACCACTCTTCGTTTAAGATAATAACGATTAAGCGCTCGTAATCTTCTCCTGTGATAAGAGAAAGGATATTGCTATACAAATCACTTGCTTTTACTACATTGGTAATTGTTTTTTGTTTGGGATTGTGAACAAGCTTGAATCGGACATAACTCGGAAGCGATGTTTTATTCAATAGCTCATTGAACATTTCTTGTGTTTCATCTAATACGCTTTGGAACTTCATTTTAATTAGGGGTTATGGTTAAAAAAACTAATACTCAAAATCGGTTTGCTCTTTTTTTATTACTTCTTCTTCGGTTTCTTCTTTTATTACAGTTACTTTCTTTTTAATCCCACAATTTTTGCATTTGTGCATTGTTATCGTGTGAAGTTCAGTACCTTCTTTATGGAAAAAAGTTTCCATTTCTTCAAATTCGTGGTCTTGAAAAAGACATAATAATTTATCAAATATTTTTAGCATTTTTATCAAGTTTTTCTTGTACTTCATCTATTATTTCCATATCCCCATCAAAAGAAAAACAGAAATAATTTTCAAAAGTCGTCATATTTCTAAAACACATATTTTTGTAAATATGTTTCACGGCATAGTTGTTTGTGTGAGTTATTTTATCTGTGGTGATAAATGATTTATAACTATCTTCTTCTTCATTAAAATAAAGATTTCTCTTTGCCATATAAACATCTATGTAATAGACATCGCCCATATTTTTATTGTGCTTTACAATTATATACTCGATAAAATCAACAAAACGATATTCTGTATTTCTTTGTTCTATCTCGATGTTATAATCACTTGCCCCCATTTTTAAAACATCTACTTCACCATTTTGGTTCAATACTAAATCATCAGTATCTCCTTTTGGTATAAGATATTTTTCATAAAAATCTATAACTTTCATACCATCCTTCACAAGAGATTTTTCTTTGATTATCTTTTTTGAAATTTCTTTTAGATTTTTACCGTAATGTTTATGGTTTTTATCCAATTTTCCTAAGTCTATCGAAAAGTCAGTTGAGAAGTTTTTATCTTTCTCATCTAATTCTATAAGATGGACACCTAAGTCTTTTGCTTTTGTTTCTGAATCTCCTTCAAGAAGCACCTCGTCAGAACGTTTGAGGATTTGATAGAATTTTTGAACATATTGCTGGTGGAACTCTCCACGCATCAAAGCATTCATAAAATCGGACTGAAACTTTCCTGTTTCTTCTTGCACAAGACTTTCTTGTGTATCAATCTTAATGTTCTTTTTTTCTGCTCTTGATGTCGCCAAGACAAGTGTAATAAATAACTTTTTTAGGTACTTTAGCATAGACTTTATTTATAAATAGAAATTATTGGAATTGTTTGGTTAAATGGCTTGGGCTATTTCCAAGCCATTTAATGATGAATTACTCGCTCATTTTCGCCATTATACCTTTGAACCCATCCTCTTTCATCTTCTCAATGGATTCCCCACTGCTTGTTACTACCCACATTGTGCGGCAGTTGGGGTCTCCTTGGGGTGGATAGCACTCCCCATCGGTAAAATAAATAAGTCCGTCAGGTCTCAACTTCTTTGCAAGTTCAATAGGTTCATCAAAGCTTGTGCCGCCTCTACCTGTAATGGTTTTAGGTGCTCTGCCTTTATACTCCCATACTTTTGAAATGGCTGCATCACATTCTACAATAGTAATTGATGCACCTGCACGATAGATATGATATATCTCAGCAAAAAACTTACTAAGTTCCGCATCTGGAACTGAACCAGATGTGTCAATAGCAACCATAAGATGTTGCTTTCTTTTTATTTTAATTCCTGGTATAGTTCCGTATCTTTTACTCCTACGCTTCATTGTAGTTTTAAGATATGTTTTCTTGCTGTTATTAGCAAAAAGACGGAGCATTCTCTTCCAAGCGAAGTCAGGTGCTGGTTTATAGAGTTCATCAAGAAGTGCTTCCAAACCAGCAGGTACAATACCCATATTCTTGGCATCTTTGACAATCTCGTCGATGGTTGCACCAAGCATTTCTTCCAGTGCTTTTCTATGTGCTTCGATTATTTCATTACCATATTTATCGGTAATTTTCCAACCATCGTGGCTTTTATGGATATGTAATTCTTCATTGCGATATTTTTTATGGTGGTCATAAGCATCCTGTGTATCAACACCTGAGAGTGTACCTCCACTACCACCTCTTTCGTGCTTGTCTTCAAGCTCTTTGAGCATATTGTAGTAGTAATTGGTGCTTTCGTGTTTATACAAAGGCATACCTTTGGCAATGTAATCGTCTATGAAAATACCACCTTCGGGCAAGTCATCTTTTTTAATGTATTGGTTGATGCACATATCGGCAGCGATATTGAATAATTGGTGGTCGCTGTAATCTTTATTGCTAATAATATGTCTATTAACAATGTGTAACATTTCGTGAACAAAAAGTCCCAACTTTTTATTCTCATCTAAATCCATATAGAAGTTTGGATTTACATAGAAATTTACACAGAAATCAATAATATCATCACTTGACCCATTTACAAGGCTAACACCAGCAGTGGGTACTCCAAGAGTTACGTGCTTTTTAAGGGTATTTAACACGTAGAAATAGAATTTATAATTAGATTCCATAATCATGTCAATCGCAATTTTTGACATTGATTCCAATACTTCACCTTTGCTGTACTTTGGAGTTTCTTTTAGTACCAATTCTTCGGTATTATTTTCCATTTTGTTTATTAATTAAGATTAATGAAATTACAGTTGCAATGAGAATACTATATACGTTTTCTTGAAACGTCCAAGAGAAGCTGTTTACCGTTTCGTTTCTGATTGAAAAGAAGAGGTAAACTATACTAAATACAAATAATACTAAAATGTTTTTTGATGTTTGCATAAGGTTTTTATACTAAAACCAATAACTCACTTAAAAAGTTGCAAGAACTTTAATATAAATCGCTGATATATGAAGAAATTTCTTCCACTTCAAATTCAATCTCCTCGTTTTCAAGTTCTTCTTCTTTTTGCTGCTCGATATTATCAGTAGAAATCACAAAGTGTTCAAATATCTGCCTTGGTGAGGTGATTCCCGTTTTTTCTATCAACTTTTTATTTTCCTTGGCTTGTATCCAATATTTAAGCTCTTTTTCTTCAAATTGATAGAAAGTTCTGTTTATATCATCTTTATCAAACAAACCCATCGTTAAATCTTCGTCAGTAAATTCCCTTTCCAAAACTTGATACGTTTTTAGCCCTTTTGTTTTCTTTACTGAATAACACTTTTCAAGTACTTTCCTCACCTCTGGATTAAATACCACAAAAAGAGCGCTAATACGAGTGATAAAGCCTTCTAAAACCTTTTCTATGTTATAGACTTTTGTATTGTCATCATACTTACCGCCTATTAATATTGCATTTATTTTCATTATATTCCCTTTTTTGGAAACATCGCCGTGGCTCTTGGCAGTGCCTATATTGTAATAATACACAAAGTTCCCAAGCTGATATGGATTGTGTTTGTCCTTTAACACATCTTTTACATATTCCTTGAATCCCACATCTCCTCTTTTAGATTCAATATCTTTTATCTCATCATCTGTAAGTACTTCTCTCATTATAAGCTCCATGTGGGCTTTGCTTGACAAAAGTTTACCATTTTTGTCAGTTCCTCTGCAAATATAATCTTCCAAAGTGTCTTTTACTTTGGCTTTTGAGGATACTTGGTGTTTATCTAAGTTGTTATATGCGATAGTTCTTATCAGCTCATAATATTCGTCAACGAACTGTCTTGTTTTCTTGGCTAACAAAAGCTCAACACCACGCATCAAGAAATTTGCTTGGTACTTAGGTAGATTGGTGGATTTTAGAGTGTTTCCTGTCATTTTTACTTTGCCGTTTGGTAGTAAACAGACATAGTTTTTCTTCATAATATTGATAGTAGATAGCCATTTTCCATCATCATCTACTTTCATAGGGCTTGGCAGCATTTCGTTGAATTTGGTAATGAGCGCTGCCACACCAAAGTTTCCTTTATATTCCAAAGTGTCGAACGATACGGGTTTATCTATCCATACGCCATTAATATCTCTATTCACAAACTCTGGAACGCTCATATTAATACCGTCCGTATCAAGTACAAGTGGAATACAATCATATTTAGAGAAGAAATGTACCATCTTTCTAAGATATTGTCTTCCATAACACGTAACCGATTCCGCAATATCCATCTCAGCCCAATTAAAAAACTCAGACCCCTCCGCACCAAAGTTGGAGTTGTTAAAAATTTTAAACGGCAACTGTTTCGATTTATAAAAGCTTCTTTCTGCCTCACTCAAGCTTTTGTCCTCTGCCAAAACTTTGAATTTGTTTCGCTCAGTAACAAAGTACCATAAGAACCCTTTAATGGCTTCCGTAATGTCGCAACTTGGAAACAAGTCGTGAGCAAGTTTTATGGAAGGATATAGACCAGCAAAGTCAAATTTTTGGATGGAATCAATAAATCCTATCTTAAAAACCCGTGAAAGGCCGCCAGTAAACTTTGTTTTCTTTATTTCATAAGGTATTGCAAGACCATTTTCATAAGACCACGCAGACATAAGCAAGTTCCACTTACCAGCCGTACCCATAATAGCTTTTCTATGATAGGTAACAGGTAATAACTTGGTAATCGAAAAAGCTTCTTCATTGAATACCCTATCTACTTGTTCTGTTTCATACAAGTCATCAATTAGGTATTGCTCAACGATACTTTTACCTGTGGTGTATTCTAATACATCTCCTTCTTGATATTCAAAGGTTTCTAATGGTATTTCGTTTTGTAATAAGTCATTATCTATACTTTCTGATTTATCATTTATAACGTGGTATTTGCTATTTCTTGTGTTGATTATATAATCGTTATCATCTTTATATATTTGGTAGATAGAACCACCTTCTATATAAACACGATTCGGTTTATTTAGCTTTTTATATTTGGTGATATATTTAAGACCAGTTTCTTTAATCTCGGAGTCTATTGCTTTCGCACGTTCCACGGCAAACATCACATCAAGTACGTTTGTTCCCCATATAAAATGCTTAAAAAACTTTCTTTGTTCCCCACCAAGTTTTAGGGTCTGTGGGATTCTTCTTATATCTAATTTTATATGGTCTCTATTTCCTTTCGGTATTTCATACCCATAAGCTTTGGCCAAGGAAGTATTTATTCTTCCAAGGATATTATATTTAATGAGCTTCCTAAATATAAAATCAAAGTCAAACATTTCTGAGTTATACCCAGCAATTACCGCAGGTTTTAGTTTGATGATTTCATCAAAAAACTCTAACATCAAAAGGTGTTCGCCTTTATCGCTATTCATATCGGTATTCACCAATACCTTTTGATAGCCTTTGTTATCTTTAAGACCAATAAAGAAAATTTTGTCTTTGTCCTTATTTAACCCTGTTGTTTCAATATCATAATATAATCTATGAATATCATCATAGCTTTCATAACCTTTAAAATAACGTGTTTTCTTTTGAATAAGAAACTGTTCGTCAAGCTTTATTTTATCGAAAACCAACTTTGGGCTTTGCCTAAGTATAGATTTGTTTCCTTTCTTTAAGAAAGTGATTATATCATTATACGATTTGGTTGAGGATAAAATATACTTATAACCGTTCTTTAGCCTTTCATTATCCCCTGTTTCCAATACAGACCCCACTTTTATCCCATGTTCTTTGATGGCCTTCATCTTTTCTTCTGAATTGCCACCAAAAAGTTGGTAATTGTTCAGGTTTTTTACCCAAACCCAAGGTTCGTATTCTATTTTTTTCATCTCCTTTGTACCATCAGGATAATGAAAAATACAACAAGCGTAGTTTACCGTAGGGTCTGTTTCCACAGCCACTAAGTAGTTATAGTCTTCCGAATTTCCTTTTAGGAAATTGCCTATTACTTCGTTGTTCATTTTGGGAGATATTATATTGAAACAAAGATAAGACTTATTGGTATCAATTCAAAGCCAAAAGAGAAAATATTTTCTGAACTTTCGCTTAATTAAGCAACTATATACATTGAAAGGTACTTTTCCTTTGTAGGGAAGCTTCCTTGAAAAGTATATCTTATCCGCTATCGGGGAGTCTACCAGTGTAAATTGCATATCTACTTTGGACATTTTGACTAAGTAAGGGTCAAGCTTTCCACTATCCCATATTTTTTCTGACACCTAAGAATGATTTAGTATTTTATAAATATCATACCCATGTAGTTTATGTAAATACGGATTAAGCTCACCTGAGTCCAATATCTTATCTGCTATCGGCGAATAGTTTAATACAAATACAATATCTCCACCAGTAAAACAAGAAAAATCGACCAAACCATTATCAAAGAAAAAACTCGCAGTGGATTTTTCTATTAATATTTGTTCAAAAGCAGTTCCTAATCTATGCTCAAAAAAATCTATAAATAAAGCCTTATTATGAACATAATGATAAATCTCCTTTGTCCTATCACCATAGAGGGCTATTGCCAGTGCGTGAGTTTCTTTGTTGAAGAGAATACGACAAATGTGAACGTCATCTTGGGTTAGTTCCATGGTTATTTTAAATTAAGTTTACCTGATTGAATTATTTTATCAGCAATTGGGGGCTCATCTAAGATGTGGTAAATATCATAATCTTTTAATTTACCAAAATACGGGTCAAGCTTACCTGAGTGCCATATTTTTTCTGCTATTGGTGATTCTATTAAAATTTTTCTTATCTGCCGACCACTCAATTTATGGAGATAATTACTAATCTTTCCGTCGTCCCATATTTTATCTAAAACAGGGGAATTTGTTAAAATTTCTCTCACAATGTCACCATTTATTCTGTTGGTATAACTATCAAATTGTCTTGAATTTAGTATCTTATCTGCAATGGGGGAGTTGGATAAGCTATACATAAAATTCCAAGAAACTAAACTATAAAGATTATTTTCAAAAAAGAAATTGCACGTTCGTTCATCTATTAGTATTTTGAAAAATGACCATTCAGTATCTTGAAAAAAATCGTGTCCTTCAAAAACTGCATTACAAATAAATTTATAAATCTCTCTTGCTCTATCACCATATAAAGCTACTGCCATATCGTGCGTGTCCTTGTTAAAAAGGATTCTACAAATATGAACGTCATATTTGGTTAGTTCCATCGCTACGTTATTTTAAATTAAGTTTTCCTGATGCTTTTATTTTATCTTTTATTGGGGAATAAGCCAAAACCCATTTAGCATAACTTGGGGTTACTTTATGTAAATAAGGGTCTAAATCCCCGTTATCCAATATCTTTTCAGCTATTGGAGAATTTGTTAAGATTTGTTCAATATCCTGAGGATATAATTTGTTTAAATATTTACTTAGTTTTCCAGTATCCCAAAGCGATTCTGCTCTATCAGTTGATAACAAATTTGCTATTTTTCTACCATCCATCAAGTATAAGTATCGGTTAAGATGATTATTGTTCAATAGATTTGTTACAAAACTAACATCAGCACAAAATAAAATGTGACATAAGTTTGTATTCGTCTGTGTTTTTAGAAATATTTCGACAAAATCTGTATCTAAAAAATCTTTCATTTTTATTGGATTTTGTATTTTATTTATTTTATGCCAATTTCTATAACATTTGTTTTTGTTGAAGATGTTTTCTTTTAAAATTTTATTTGGGTCTTTACACAGGACTAACACTTTAAAAATATCCACAAGTTCCATTCTTTTAATTACATTATCAATATCGCCTGAGTTTAGTATTTCATAGGTATATTTACTTTTTCCGATATGATGTGCCAAATTATCCGTATTTGTGGCTTTAAGTATTTTTTTTATAGTACCGTCTTTTAGCACGTCTAAAATTATTTCAGAATCTTCTATTGCATAAGAAATATCTGAATGCGAAAATATTTCCTTTTTTTTCAAAAGCCATCTGTTAAAAAGTTTCCTTGAGTACAATATTTTATATTTGTTATAATATGTTGTTTCTGGGTCAATTTTATCTATAACCAAATGCTCATATAATTTAGGGTTTTTGAAGTACTCTAAAAATCGTATTTCACTAATGAGATTTGAGAATAGTTTAGATTTAATTATATTATCCATAAATACTGAATTGTAAAGCATATCTCTAAGTGTGGTACTATTGATATTTTTTACAAATGTTTTATCGAAAACATTGAGTAGTTCTTTATTGTTTGTTACGTTGGCTATTCGTTTAAGATTTCTTTTCTTTAATATGTCTATAATTTTTTGTTTATAACCGACTACCAAAAGTACCTCCATTAGAAGCTGGTTACCCCAACTCTCTAAGAAAGGGTCAATTTTAGGAGAATCTATTAAAGTATCTGCCAATTTTGAAGTGTATATTGTTTCAGCAGCTTTTGATTCGCTAAGATACGGCAGAAGTTTAAAAAAAAGACCCGAATTGTAAAATGTTTTGTGGTTTTTTGCGGCAATAACAATGCATCCACAATCATATCCAAATTTGTTTTCAAAATCAAAACCCATAAAAACATCGTGAACTTTAGGATGGGTAGTATATGGTTTCTTTTCAGCTATTTTTTCAAAAACATCTATCGAGGAATTATTAAAAAGTTATTCAAAAAGACCTAATTTGTCTATTTCATCTAAAATATACATGGGACAATTTTTTAATATATTCAAAATCCCAATAACTTTAAAATCATCTATCTTTAACAAATAATGATAATCATTGTTAAATATAATTTCCCAGTAAGTTGTATAATAATCAAGTTCCAATCCGTTATTTTCTTCTGGATTGTAGTTATTTACAAAGTTTGTAATCTTGTTATGCACTTCTTCGCTTTTTTCTAAAAATATTTTCCAAAGTTTAGGCTTTCGTTTTGCATAATAAAATATTTCCCTTGTAACAGGATTAGCATGGCTAAAATAAAGTTCTTTTAATTTAGGGGTGAGAGAGAAAAATAAAACGGGATTTAATTTTCTCGATTGTATTAAAACAACTTTGGTCTCAATATCTATGTTTCTAAGATTTTTTTCACCCAAATCTAATGACATTAGCCGTTTAAATTTATGCTCCTTTTCGGTAAGACCTTTGCTTTTAAAAAAACTTTTTTTGCCCACCAAAGTTGGGGATATTTTCGTGATTTCACCCCAAGTCATAGCAACATCTCCGTTATTAAGTGAAGAAGTAACCAAAAAGCTATTGTTTTTTGTCACTTGAATAACAAAATGGTCGTATTCATTTGTAAAATGTTTGTTTTTAACAAAATAAAAAGTTTTTTCTCCGAAAATCCTATATGAATAAAATAAGTTTTCTGTTTTGTCTGATTTACAAATACACCAATTATAACCTTCTCCAAGTTTTATAGCACCCTCAACGCTTTCAGCTAATTTCACTTCTACGTTATCATCAGAATAAATTAACGTTCCGTTGGCACTATCATTTACTAACTCTTTATTTGTTTGTTTTTGAGTTATGATAGTTAAAAAGTCCACTACGCTTTCAATATCTTCAAAACTATTGTAACATAACATATCATTAGCTACTTTATTGCCTTTCAACGCTATACTATAATACTCCACCGCATCTTCAAAATGGCTTAAATGAAGACTATTTTTGAAATCTTTAAATTTGTTTAAAAATGTACGAACTACACTTTCTTCGTGATTGTTTGAGTATTTAACTACTTGGTCTTTCCACATTGTAATATATTAAAACAGTGAAACATACTACAAACATGCAAAAAAATCTCACAAACAACAAGCATCTGTGAGATTTTTTAATAAACTGTTAATTATCAACGATATATAACTTCTGTCTTTGTGATGGTATCTCTCACGTTGATATATAGAGTTTGCTCAATGGGAACTGTCAATGATAAGTCGCAATACTCTTGTCCTAAGAAATCAATACGAAACTCTCCTCTATATAAACCTACCTTGTTGGTATCTGATTTTTTCCAACGATACAATAAAAGATATTCCAAAGGATATTCATCTTTGTAGGGTTTGGTGCGAGTTACTATCTCGGCAGGTTTATTTAATATTTTATAAACTCCAGTATCTTCGCTTACCATTGAGAATGTAACGGCACAATTTGATAACATATTATTCAATACGTCATAATCAAGCTCTTGGTTATACCTTTGTCGCATCACCAAAAATGGCATCGTGGAATCTTTCCTTATATTAAAGTTCATAGTTTCTGTTCTGATATTTATCCATATCCTTTTTGGCATTCTCTACCTGCATCATAATATCTTTGAGACTTGCAGAGTTGTTTTTGCTGATATTCTCGGCATCTTCTTTTCTGGTTTGCTTCTCACGATAGATAATGTCTTTCAACATTTTGGCAATATCAATTTTCTTTTGTAACCAATCCTGCTCCACCTTATTTACTTTAGCATAATTCTCGGTAAGGGCTATCAAGTCCTCTCTGGTATGAAGTTCTTTTTGAATCTTTGTTTTTACTTTCTTGGTCTGCGTGCTACCATCATTTGCTTGGCGATACGCTTCGTTCAAAAGCTTAAATAAAGCTTCCGCCTCTTCTTTCAGTTTGTTTGTGGCTCTATTTGCTCTCATGTTTTATTTATAAATAGTTTCTTTTACTTAAAAAGTAAAGATATTCTTACTATTTATAAGTAAAATGAGAAATATTTATAATAGTTTGTTGAATTTCTTCAAGACAAACGTAAACAAAGTTGTGATTGGTATTTTCACATTATTTATCACAAGTGGAGCTATCAAAGCACATAAAGAAGTGAATCATCACGAGTTGTTTGGATTATTTGAGACAAATTTCGATAGTCCTGAAATGGTACTTAGCTCTGTTATGCTTATTGCATCAATAGCACTTGCTTTCGGTATGCTTTATTCGGTAGTTCACTTCATAATCACAAAGAAAAACAAATAAAAGACAAAAATGCCTTTATTTACAAGACCACATTTTTCCGACAAACAAATAGTACAATTCTCTGGTGAAACAATCACGCTTTCGGGTATCACAAACTTCGATGGCGTGCTGAAATCAAAGGGTATTGAGATAGATGCTACTGTTTCAAATCCTTCAATACAAGATGGGTATGTCCTAAAGTTTGAGGAAGCAAGCAATAAAATTGTCCTGCTACCCGACGATTCAGGTGTGCCAGGGCTTACCAATGCTCAAAATGGTCTTGGGGTAATAGGTAGTACAGTCGTATTGGGGGGTACGCTACTAAGTGGCACTACCGTCAATATTAATGGCTTTCCTTTTGTACTTACGGGAGGCACTTTAGCCTTACAAGATTTGGAGATTCAGGGAATAGGTATAGACACCACCCCTGTAAATAACACACAAAATTTATATTTAAAATACAATTCAGG
>BBPE01002137.1_pt7 | contig 28373 bp, 38 predicted proteins | sample 1344301 | NCBI WGS metagenome assembly BBPE01 (sample SAMD00019089, study PRJDB2971) | groundwater metagenome | isolation source: The Cedars highly-alkaline
AACCTCACCAAACACAACTATAGACACCACATCACCAGCCGCGATGGGTTGGCTTAGCGTTATAGACGTTAATGTCATACTGACATTAACCAGTTGGACCCCATTTAGGCTCACCCTGATTCTATTCTGAGAAATTGCATCTTCTTCAAATCGAATAGTGCGATTTTGATCATCACGACCGGAAATAGAGTTAGTTGCTGTTTGAATTGTCTTAGTAAATGTTTGGCTTGAAATACCAAAAGTAGCCTTTCTTTCAAACTCAACGACTATTTCTTCTACTGCAGTGTTAGGAGATGCAATACACAGCGCGGCATTGTTAGAACACCCAAGACTCATGAACTTAGTTGGGACTTGTACTGGAGTTGGGTTAAATTCCTGCCCTCGCGGAAACCAATCAACTAGATTATAGTTGAGGCCCTCCGAAGACGAGTCTAACTGTTCGGCACTTCCTATTCTTTGGAGAGTGCCGGAGCATCCTTTAGTAATCGTACAGTGCGAAAGCAATGCGCGAACATTGTCGACTTGTATGTCCTTAGTTCGTCTGCACTGAGTGCATCTGTATGTAGCGAATTGTGTCATTCTTCAACCTTTTTAATCCTGTACTTTCTGAGAATCGTATCAACATCTCCACAGGTATATATTTCGCCATTCTTAAAACTTAGAACGTTTACGCATGCCCCAGAATTATCTTGTTGCACGATGGGTAATTGCCAATACTTCATAGCATGACTATTTATCATGATGATGGATGCTGAGATTACCCCGGTAATCATGGCCATCATAAACAGTTGAAGCGTTGTTACCTGGTGGTACGACTTGTGTTTGAAGAAATTAAGCATTTGAATCTCCCTTTGTCACGGTATAAAGATGAATCTCGTTAACCCACTTCTTCCATGACATGTCGGGGTCAACCGGTTCAATCTCTACTAAAGTGTCTTGGACGGCCGGCATTCTGGGTCTTGTTCGTTCCTTGACAGCAACTCGTCCAGTCTTGCGCACCTCTGTGCCCTCATAAACGTACGAATTCATTAGTCAGTCTCACTTAGAAGAGAGTTCATACACTGGCGGATAATTTTGCACGTTTCTAGAGTTTGCCGCGCATCTACTAACGCATTATGATCTTCGCGCTCTTCAAAGCCCATCCTATCAAATAGCAGATCAGACTTGTAGAGACCTATAGTAATGAACCCCAGAGCAGAAGTATCTAGAATCACGTGATGAAGTGGAATGTGCGCGAAATCTTCGTTCTTACGCTCGACGCTGAACTCGAACTCAACAGTGCTTAAGAGTTGATTTGTAAAACGTCGGTCGAATTCTGGGCTGTGTCCCAAAAACATAACCTTGGAATCAGTACCGAAGTACTTGACAATCAATTCAATGAGTTGAATTGCCGCATCTTCTTGTGAGACGCCGTGTTCCTCTAGATACTCAATGGTCAGCCCGTGAACACGCTGAGCACCCTCAGTCCATTCATACTTTTCTGGATTGAACTTGATGAGGCAGTACATTGATTCTACCTCGGAGAAAGTTTCTGTATCAAAGACAATAGCGCCAAATGAAATTCCTTGATACTTGATAGACGAGTCTCCACCCCATGTCGCACCAGTCGTTTCCCAATCCAGGCAGATCCCGAATTTTTGGGGCTGCTGGACAGTTTTCTTTTTCATTGGATAGACTCCATACTTAGTGAGCACAAGACGGCTTTTACACGGTCATTGATATTTGGCTGAAAAATGAACGTCGCTATATTTCGAGAATATGTTCTGCCCGCTAGATAATTGCATATTTGCGTGCTTACAAATTCTCGTGATTGTTCATCGGCGCGATCAGACTCTGATACAAACGGAATAGAGTCATGAGGGAAAATAACAAAAATGGTTCGATATAGTTCTGTTACATCTACCAATCGTTTATGATACACCTGGAATCTTGTAGATTCTAGCGGATCAATATGCAAACGATTCATCCACATGTAGGTATAAGCAAATAGATCTGCTGGCGACCGCTCCACCACAGTAAGACGCGCCGATCTATTAATGCGCTCATCTCGTTGAATCATTGCATCCAGGATAGAATCTTGGAGCGCCCACATATTATCTTCTGACTCTTGCGCCCGACTTAAAGAATCCCAACCCAGTTCTTTCTGGGCGGAGCGCGAGAGTTGTGAACTGTCCACGTTAAAGTGCGGCTCAAGATGTCGCGATAGAAATGATTTACCGGTACATTGTGTGCCGGAAATTCCAAGAATGTATTTACTCACTGTGCTAGGCGGCTGTGCTTGAGGATGGAAAGAAATGCGAACTCGTTTGGAGTAGTTGATGGTCCAAATATGACATCGACGCCCTGCTCTTGATTGGTGTATCGATATGCCTTCTTGCCGGTATTAAGCATGCCGATTCCGTCAAACATAGCAATTTCATCGCACTCAACGGCATCAAACATGGTTTCTGGAACAACAACGCCGACGGCAGTGAGCATATTTGCTAGACCGGCATCTTCATGGAAAGTGCACCATGGAAGACCGGAGTTCTTAACTGCATCTAGAATTGAGCCCGACATATTGGTAAGTTCACCACCATTTAGCGTGATGATCGTCTTGTCATTGATCGCCCAATCGATAACCATCATAGCGTGGCGCATATCAACTCTAGGATCAGCCGCGCCGTGGGCATATTTTACAACAAGATCAACGGCGCAATGACCAGTTTGAATACCGTGCTGGATTGATGACAGATAAAAATTTGTGAAACAGTAAAATCTTAGGACAGGTTTAAAGGACATAATTCTCTCGCTATTAACTAATAAGATGATTATACGCTGTCAGTAATCAGAAGTAAACTGTCAGGTAGTGCCTATGACCATATACCTGCTGTACAATGGAAACTTACGAGTGCCTTCGTAGTGAACTTGCTGCAGATTTAGAGTATCTCGCAGTTCAGAGGATGAATACACGTTCGAAATGTGATCTTCTATAGTGTCATAGTCGTTATTTTGCACGATGATTGTGCGCCCTGTCGGTATTAGATTTCTCCAGGCCCCAATGTCTTTAATGTGCTCCGATGAGGTGTTGATAATAACGTCATACTCCGCATAATTGACATTGTACATGTCCTCGTACACGCTCTTGTAGTCAAAGTCGTAATTTAGAGTATCTGCAACTTTTAGGACGCGCCAGTCTAAATCTATGTTGGTTACCGACACCGGAAGTTCCCAAGCATTCATCATGAGTGCTAACGTACCTATCCACCCGCCAGTAATAAGCACTCGCGCTTTTCCGTCAACTGTCTTAATTTTTCCAGATTCTAATAACTGCTTTAGATTCTCAATTAGCCACAGTTTACTTAATATCTGCCCATCAGAAATGGCATCTCTAAGTTCTGTGATTGGGAGGTTTTCTAAGACAAATGGGTCATAAAGTGCCGAGGCTATACGGGAAGTGAAAAACAATTCGTGTCTCATGGGATTACTCTTGTTAGGTGTGGGATCGCGCTCAATATCTAATTCTGGATATTGTGAAGTGAATAGCGATGTTAGTAGATCATGGTCGTTTATGAACTTTATATCTTCATCGTTTCGGTGCTTTGCTTCATATATTGCCTGCTTAACAGCGGAGACTATATGCTTGCGATATTGGCATCCCCTTGCAGGCGATAACCATGCGCACAGCCGATCCCGTGCATCTTTTCTCTCACTTGATGGTTTGTTCTTGCTGTTGACCGCTTTGTATAGTTTAACTGCTTCTCTGAACGCCCCGCGATAGGCTCTAAATTCATCAGAGTTAAATCTCGTGATGCACGCAATCTCATCCATGATCTTAACATCTTTAGTAAGAGACGTGGTGAAGTCAAGTTGCGAAGTGATATTCTTGAAGAACTTTTTGCTGAAGAGTTTTACCCCGCCGTATCCGTAATCTAAGCCGATAGCAGGATTAAAGGCATGCCAGATATGAACATAATCGGCCTCGTGCTTCGTTGGTTTATAACTAAAATCAAAAGTGTCTAGTATTTCGGCATCTGCGTCAACTACGTAGAAGAATGTAGTATTTGCCAATTTTGCTGCAGCAATATGCGCGTTAGCAATACCTTTTACCCTATGCACACGCATGGCGTGTGGGAATCGTGACTTCAATGCCTTCCAGTTTTTACGGGCATTTGGCTCATCATATGATATAAAAATTAGGTCCAACATATCAAATATCGAACTCGCTCAATCTAAAGATCTTGTCTCCAGCAACTAGAGAAGGGCGCCAACGAATAAGAACCTGAAGTTTCGTGCCGCCGAGCAAAGTAATATCGCACAGTCGCAGATCAGCAGATAAGACAATAGCGTCAATCTCGACACCCGCATTCTCAAATGATTTCTCTATAGTCGAGATAATGTCATCGTCTGTTGGCTCCTGCTCAGAGGCTACTAACTCGTTGAAACTCTTTATCTTTTTGACTTCATCAGGCACAGCACAAGAATAATTAACCTGATACATAAATTTGAGTTCGTTTGACATATGGTACCTCGTCTGTATATACGCTATTTACGGGCGCTAGAAGCGGAAAAGTACAGGCTAGCCTGTACTTTTCCTAAGTTGCCTGAGATATTATTTCTCAGATAGTAGGAACCTATTCGAAATGACTTTGAAACTAAACTTACCATCCACCCGCTTGAATACGAGCCCTTCACGTACAGTATGACTTAGACTTTGACCTTCTGCAAACTGCAACAGTTGATCGATTGTCGTAATGTCACGTGAAAGAAGTGTTCTGGCTAATGATGATAGTGTGTCAGTGGTAAAGATCCTGTGTTCACCGAGAACTGGAACATGCCACAATCTGCCGCATCCGTTTGCCGTTAACGCTTGCAGAGCGTTAACAAAGTTTGCTCTTTCACTTGGTGTTAGGTACTGCTGCTTGTCAATATCGTACACGTCAAAGATAAACAATTGGTGCATCTTAAGACATTCACGATTTCCCTGAATACCTGGACCCATGAGTTCTCCCTGAATGGCGAAGTTGCCCATCTTCGGTAGTTCCGCATTCAACAAAGTATCATGAGCGATTCTAACGAGAGTGTTGTTCTTATTCTCATCGTTGATTTTCAACTCCCAATTTCGGCTGCAGACGCCAAACTTACCGTCCTTGTGATAGATAGTACAACTAGTACCATCTAACTTCATTGATACCTCATACTGTGAGTCGACATTTGACTCAAAGATAAGTGGAATGATATTTTGGCACCGTTCTTGATCAGTCTTAGGAATGAAAGTTGGGAATGAGCCTTCAACTTGTCCAGCAAGTTCAGCAGGAATTGCTGCTTCCCACTTGACGACTCCCAAAACTTCACTAAAATCTAAAGAATGAATATCAAAATCTTCTCGACCAATAAATTCCGAATTTCCCCACTTTGCACGCTCAAATGCAATTGCTGACTTAACAACATCGCAACTGTCTATTGGCACAATAAATCCCTGGGAAAGAACGCCGCGCAACTTAATAGTGCGTAGACGATGACCCTTGCGTCCTTCGAAAGTACATGACTGCTTATCGACTAGAAACTGCCATGCTGAGTTTCCATCTGGTAGGAAACTATCCAGTTCAAAATACACACAGAGTTCACTAGGCCTGAAATCACCCTTCTTTACAACAACATTCCATCCTCCAATTACTGCTACTTCAATAGCATCTGCATTTGTGATGGGAAGGATGTTATCAATTTTTCTAATTGTTACGAGTTTACGCATATTTCACCTTTTAATTTCTACGCATCGCTGCAATTTGAGTTGCTTGCTCGGTATTGAAAATTGGTACCATATTTGATTTGTGCATGGTACCGATCCCCAACAAAAGTTCGCCTGTGTATTTTATATTTTCCCTACGAGCAGTTGCACGTGTAAAATCACCGTCAGCATTCAACGATTTGATGTGCTTTGTATCTGGGGCTCGATAGTTTTCTACTTTTGCCAATTTCACAGAAGTCTTTTTGACACTTTTGAAAAGTGGAGAAAGAAGCTCTTCACGCTTCTTACTTTCTTTCTTAGCTTCTAATTCTTCGCGCCTTTTGAGTTCCTTTCGTTTCTTGATTGACATCATTAGAACTTTGCTAGACATAGTTCACCTACTACCAAAATTATTGCCTGTAACATTAACATCCACGTGTTGAAGAACGTATCAAAGAAGGACTTCAAGAAATCGTGTTTTATTATATCACGAAGCCAAAACAGGTAAACGAAGCAACCTACACCCCAGAGGAAAAGGCCGGATTGTAAGAGATACAGGTTAAGCATCAATATTCGCCTGGGTAAGTTGCTAAACTGCCAACTGAAAACTGAGACGTTATGCTTAGAAATGCAGCGATAGCAGACCACAAACTGGAAGTTTCCCAATCAAGATAATTGAAGACCGCGAATGCAAAAACAGAAATTACTGAAAGCACAAACAACAGTAGCTTTATTTTTGGCAGCGTGTGCTTATAGTACTTTCTCTCTTGGACACTAGCACCTTTCATTCGTATGTCACGCAGACGAGTTTCATAGTTCATATTACCCCCTCATCTTCAATAGGTTCGGAAATTAACGGCATTAACTAATTGTTTACTGGGTGAGCAACAAGAACCCAAGCTATAATAAAACGTTCCATATTACTCTCCTTCTGCGACTGATGGAATTAGAGCAAGTTGGCGCAAAGTCCACTTATCCTTCAGTACATGCTTACGATACCACTCCTTGTAGTCCGGCTCCTTACCAATGTAACGTATCATAAGTAAGCCGAACCGGCCATTTTCGCCAAGAGTCTTTTGGTAAGTAATGGCAAACTCCTTCCGCGGCATTGAGCCATCTTTAGCAATAGTCTCTTCGATGCTGTGGCGAACGCGGGCAATACCTGCAACAACTTCATTTTCGATACCGATAATCTCAGAGATGTCGACACCCTCGGACACAAGAAGTGACTTTAGATCGTCGATTCCCTCATCAAGAACCAACTCAACAATGTCGCGTTCACGCAAAAACGTCATTGCACGGTGCCGTTTAAGGTACCAATCGGTCTTGACCTTTACCATGTCGCCATTTTCGAACTGCACAACCCAGCCCTCTACACCCTCTCTAGTCTTCGCGGCTTCCAGCATCTTCTTTGCGTTGAATACTGCAGTGTGACTTAAAGTGTACTCATAGAACTCGCTGACTTCGTCCACGACGAGTACGTCATACTGTGAAGCCCAAGTATGCAAGTCCTCCACGCTCATGTATTCACCAGTAACGTTGTCGCGAACATGCAGCAGCACCAATACTGGAATAGTGTAGAGCAATACGATTCGTGCATCAGGAGCAGTCCACTCGAAGATGCCAGTCTTATCAAGACTGGCAATTTTGATGCAGAATGCTAGAACATTAGAATTTGACGGATGCCGAATCCAAGAATTTGCGGCTAACGCTACTCCCGATTCATATGTCTTTTTTGATTTGAGTCGAATTCCATCTCCTGAAATAACGGTGTGAATGAGCGATCCATCGCGCTTATCCATTACACGAACAGCCTTCGACCAGTCGATATTTTCCACACGAGTAGAATTGCGCTCGCCGACATTGAAGAACTTGTGAAGGGGGCGGCTGGCGACAGTACCGCTCAAATTGTCAAAAACTATGCCACGGCACTCAAGCGCTTCCGGGGTGTCAAAAGTATTCTCTGCTGCAATCATGTAGCAGAAAGAAACTTCATCAGGACCAATTGAAGCCTCGCGGATTTCGTCCTTATGAGAAACCTTATTACGAAATTCTGAAAGAGACGTAATGTTTAGCATTAGATTACCCCAATGAATCGAGCATCGTCAATTGAGAGAATGATTTTACTTGCGATAATTCCAGCAGCGATTTTGGACTGATCCATCCCAGCAATGCTGCGCAACTTTCTAATATTGTCACCATTCTTAAATTCGTAGTACATCATGGCTAAAGCCATATCGCCAAATTCATCAATCCGGTGCAGCAAATTAAATTCAGCCATTTGCTGGCGTTCTTGACGAGAAAATTGAGTCCCGCCGTAAATTGAGTCCATTGCAGCAATAACTTCTAGTTGGCTGGGGATAGTGAACTTCTTTAAAATTCCGAGACGGCGAAGTAGGCCTTTATTCGATTCCCGCATTTCGAGAATGTACCTGTCAGCCCACTCAAGTTTATCGTCAATTTGGCTCGCTTCATAGCGTTCAAGTCGTTCTTTAGCCGCTTCGATAGCAGCAACAGTGGATACTTCAATGCTAGAAACGTTACATTCAGCACGACTCATGGACTGAACCTTTAAATGATTGATGGGACTATTATACATTGCCCCATCAGGATGTACACTGCCAGTTATAACAGAAGATAAATGTTAACGAATTGTTAACCCGATGTTAAATCACCCACAAATGAAAGAGCCTCGGCAACATCAATACATGTCCCTTCTAATGTAAACTAACTGACGGTATCAGGTTGAAACTGTCAGGCTTATTGTCTTTGATTTAAGAGTAGTCCCTCTATTGAATGTGGTTTGTAGATTTGGGAATGTTTGAAGAAGATTGGTGTCTCTTCTCTGATCCATCTCTGAGAAAACGTTTACGAAATTAACGAGTTCCTCATCAATTAGATCTTCAGAATTTAACCAATCAACAAGTCTGCGTATTTGATCGACCTCTTCCATGTAGAGATTGCCGTTGATATCGTACCCACCAGCAGTTCTTTCTTCAATGACTGCTTCCATTTTCTCGCCAAATATCTTCTTCTGTTCTTTATCAAGTAAAGTTATTTGTTGGTGCTTTGGCCAGCGTAGATAGTTTACTCCAAATCCTACTCTAGATGCCGCTCTATGTGTATCAAACTTCTTTCGTAATTCGCAAACCATTCTAATGAGATCATCAAATGATGCTGATGCAAATATATCTACCGTTGTCATGAAACTTATTCTGACAGAAGGATCTGTGTTAGACATAAAGTAGTCAATATTTTTAGTGAATAGATTCCAATCCATTCCGTAGCGCGAATATTCTGCATGCTCTTTAACAGATTCTGCTGATGTGAATAACTCGAAACTTGCACACTTATCCTTAATTGAATTAACTCGCTCTACAAGTTTCACAACTAACTTGTGAGGGATGCTCATGTTTGAGTTGATACTCAGTTTTAATTCCTTTCTAGGATTATCATTTACATAATCCAGAATTTTCCACGTATTGTTAGAAAGAAGCGGCTCCCCGCCAGTAATTCTAAATGTGTTCAAGGTTAAGTACAGTTCAGGCCACCACTCCCAAAACTTTTCAATATAAGGATTGTGTTCGCTGTGGTGAATTGGATATTTGCCAATGTTCTTCATCCAATTTAGATCATGATGCATGTGGCCGCTCTGGAGTTTATACCCACCGTGCTTCTGTACCTCCTCCATCCAGCGAGATGAAACGTCTGGCGAGCAGTATGTGCATTTGAAGTTGCACGTATTTTCGAATGCGACTTCGAGATATGAAGGGTTGATATCATGCCCTAATCCAGATTCAACTGTTTCGGTAAATCTATTCCATAGCCCCATTCCAATATTTGCGCTCTTGTAGTGGCGATCGCTAAAGTGATCTGGTCCAAGATTTTCTATGTTCCAGCAGTAATCACATTCTTTCGTCTGGACGCCATTAAGCATATCTTGCCGCGCGGCGATCTTTGTTGGCGTATTGTGCAGCGCTGTTTTAGATTTGCTAAGTTCGTCAATATGGATCTTGTGCGCCGTAGGATGGTGACACGAGTGTGTGTACCCGTTGTATAAGGTTGTTGTTGATGTCAACCATTTTGCTGTGCAGAATGTTGGTGATACAGAATTAATGCTGAATACCTTTTGCTTTAGCCTATCTATTCTATATTGATTTGACACTGGTAGTCCTTATTAATAGATTGAACTTTCACCATTAGCCGTTCTATTCTTTGCTGATCGCCCGTGATGATTTAGACCTGATAAATATGTCTAAAATATTTAGACTACTTACATTCAGACATGAAGACGGCCTTGCTAATCTCTGGTGATTACAGAGGATTTGATTATTGTTACCATACTTATGCCGCACTGATCCAAAAGTGTGATGTGTATTTTAGTACGTGGTCACACACATTTCAAAATTGCCCTCTTACGGGCAATGAAATATTTAGGTTATCACTTTCCCAAGAGCACATCTTAGATAGACTTGATGGTGCCAATGTTAAAGCCATCATATGTGAGGAGTCTTCATGTGCTCCAAAAACTGACATCTACAATTCAAAAATGATTCATAGGTGGCGTGCTGGAATAAATACGATCATGAATTCAGGTGTTCAGTATGATAGAGTTGTTTACGCAAGACCTGATCTATATTTTTATGATCCTGATGGCCTGTCTTTTATTCTTGATTTGGACGTTGCGACTAAATGCTATAGCGCATGGTTTGATCCGGCGTCCAAAAGAATGCCGGATATACTTGCAGTTGCATCACCTGCCAATATGAATAAACTGTTATGCAGTATAGAAACTTGGCATCAATATTGCTTCAACTATGATGGAGACTGGCACAAATCCTACTTCAAGATTGTTATTGATGCCGGATTAGATATTTCTAAGCTGCCAGTAGCGACCATTTTTCTCAGGCCCCCATATCTAGAGAATGCAAGCACGCAGTTTGTTAACTTTTGCGAGTATGCATGGAAGTTGAGAATAGTTAAAAAGCAACTTAGCGAATTTGATCGAAGTTTTGTTAAAACCCTTTGGCCGGAGAACATTATTACTGAGGCTACCGCCTTCGAGTTTCCAGAGTGGAAACTTAAAGTGTAACCCAAGCCGCGCCCTCATATATTTCTACCCGTGCAGGCTTTACTTGATCAACAAATTCATCTACCGCCTGTGAACACTCGGGGGAAACATATCAAAGTAGTCGTCAAAAACTATTACGCCATTAGGGTTCATGAGCTTGTACCAAGTCTGAATATCATCTCTGACTGCTTCATACGTATGAACACAGTCTATAACCAGTAAATCTATTCCCTTAATAAATGATAGGTATTCCAATTGAAGTGGCATGTGAGTGCGCATCACTTCTAAATTTGCAATTTCGCGAGTATTCCGTGTAAACTCGTAATAGCAATAAGATCTATTTAAGTCGCCTAGACATGTGTCGGGTATTAGATGGCCGGCATCCGGCATCCGGCAGCATGTCAAAGCACGTGAATTTGACGTTTTCGCGTTTATTCATTCCCATGGCAAATACAGATCGTCCGCAAAAACTGTCAACTTCTACAATCCACCCATTTTCGGAAACCTGCGACGCTAGTTAGGCAAGCTTAAGAAGTTTTGCTTCTGAACTCCATCTAGGTATTTCTAAATCTAATTCTATAGTGAATCCGCTTCCATTTCGGTTATTAAGGGGTTAAACGTTCTCTTTGGCGATTCGTAAACAGCCTTAAAGAATTCTGACTGCTCCGGTTCCATGTCGGCGATCCTCATTCCCAGATCGCGATATAGTGGAGTAATTAGGGTTCCAGATTCAGCAATCAAAATATTCTTATCCCACAACACGCCGGTACGGCGGCACTTCTCAGTGCCCGCTCCCTTAAATTTAGGAGCAATTTCTTCTGCGAAATACTGCTTGAACCAATCGTAATCAGAAATTTGCGCAATATCAAATGATGATTCGATGTTTGCCATATAAATTCCTAAGCGCGTACCATAGATAGCCCACAGGCCATTTTCTACATCTGCTCCTACCGTAGCCCATACTAAGAGTCTACGATAATTTTTGACATGCAAATACTTTGAAATGATGCCATCTCCGGCCTTTACACCTCTATCGAGAGTCATTTTTACACCTTCTCTAAAGCCGGCTCTAAATGCCTGGAAAGGTGATCCATTGGGGCAGGTATCGGACCAAACGCCGTTAAGTTGGACATAACTATCGTCCCAACAAAAATCAACTTTTTCTTCATCGCGTGTCGCATTTTCATGCGTGCGCATGCTGAGAACAAATTCTTTTGTCCATAACTTAAGGCCACCGTTTCCATAACATAAGCCATTGATGGCATTTCTGCCAGCCCAACTGAGAGTCTTGTCCAGTAGTTTAACAGGTATTTCAAAAGAAAGATCAATGAACCCGGGATAAACAATATTATCACCGTCTACAGTGATAAAGCGATCTGTTTCAGATCGCATAGCGCATGCTTTATGCGCACTATCGAAGCCCTTTACTCCATCGACTCTCTTTGCCCATGGAGCAATTTCTTGAAGTTTAGCCCAGTATTCTTCTTTTTGCGGCTCATCGTAGCTTATGTAGAACAAATCAAAATCAGTTATTGACGTTTTCATTTCTTATCACCGATGTTGACAAAGTTGATTTAATGGTATAGATAGAGATGTCTTCGGGATCATCTATTGGTAAGCGGATAGGATTGGGCCAATCTACTAATCCGCTGTCAGCCGCTATCTTGTTAAGGATATTTACATTAAGCGTAAATGTGTACTTCAGGTCGGCTGGGTTCTGCTCGCCTGTAACGTACAATTTAATTGGTGATGGGGCGTACTTTATTTTTTCGCCATCATATCTAACTAGTATGCAATCGCGACGTATCTCTACTATGACATCAGCATATCTGTTCGTAGAGGGTATTTCGACAAGCCTTAAGAGTTCTGTTCTGTTGCGCTTAATAAATTTGAGATCTTGCTTTTTAACTAAGCGCATGACCTCTTTATCCTGAACAGCAGTCCACAGGAAAATGTTCTCTTTTCCAGTTAAAAACTTTTCAGCAAGTACATACTCTATTTCCAGATTTATTTTCTCTGGTGAACTGGTTAGAGTTGGAGTAATTCCCAATATATCATGAGTCTTAAAGTCTATATGCGCATAGAATTTGGGCGTTGCCGGTGGCCCAATGTTGAGAACTACCTGCATCTTTTTAAGTTGTTCCAAAATGTCGTCCGTCATATGCCTAACTTCTTCTCCATAATGCCTATCATTCTATCAGTCAGAAAATCTTTGACATGATAATGGAATGGTAGGGTTTGCTTGTAGTTGCCCACTATTAATGATCCATCGCGACCAAAGTAAGAACGAACAATCTTAGTCCAGTCTTCGATCATGAACTGATCATCTGGCCAATTCTGCAACTGACTCTTCATATGAACAAATGTCGGCATGTTTAAATTTGGCGTAGCATTTAGCGAGGAGTAATTGAGTATTTTTGCAGCCAAAGCGAACACTACGTCAGTAGAAACAAATCTAGGACGATGTTCTGGTTCAAGATAATCGTAAAAAAATCTTTCCCAGTTACTGAAAATTATTTCTGCTAAATTGAATAGTTCGAAATTCGCATCAGTCTTCTTGAAATAAAACATAGCAGTGTATATGTTTGGTAAGTCTGACTCAGTAAATGTTTTTCTGTAAAAGTCGCTAGTGATAACTTCACCACTATAAGTCATAGCCTTGGTGCAAAATACTCCTTCACTCTTTGATAGCAAATTCCACCATCCGCTCATGTCTGATGGGAAAAGCATATCAGCGTCAAGTTTAATAGTCTCATCGTAAGGCGTCATATGTATGCACTTCCACTCATTTTCGAGTTTCCAAGAAGAGTTCAGCGCATGATCTTTCCACGGTATTTCTATTACATTGTCAAAAACTTCTAGATATTTTGGGTTAACGTGTGTCATCTCATCTTTAGTAACGCCAATAGATAAATTGGAATATCCCTCTGGCTGTGATAGTTTAAGAGACAGCGCAGCCGCATATGCCATTCTGTGGTACGCTTCACCCTGAGCAATTGTAAAAAACCCACGACTCATTCTAAGTGCTCCATTATTTCATCCATGCGATTCAGTAGAGATAATTTATTCATACAGTGCACATTTACGCCACTAAGTTTAGTGACATAGAATTTCCACGTGTCCTTTAAATCATTGACAAAGAACAACAGATCTTTGTGAGACTTAATCTTGTAAAATTGGTCTAAATCAAGTGCGGTGTGAATCTCGGGAATCGGTAGATTTTTTGCAATTTCGTCTGAATCAACTAACCCCCCGAGCATGTGAATTGCTATAGAGAATGCATAATCGTTTCTGAATAACTTTCCTGGCATCTCATACAGCATAACGTAGTATTCCCAATTATCTTTAATGTGCTCTACTAAGTCAAATATTAGTTTAGATTTTTCGGATTTTCTAAAGTACACAACTGTTGCCCAGTACATACGAATTCCGTACGGATTCAATCTGAATTCTGGTCCAAGGAGCGGTCGATGTTGCAGCATATATGCGTGTTTGTTTATGAGAAAATCTTCATGAGATCCCCAAACAGCATTAAGCGCTGCATTAGTTACGATGTAGTCTACGTCTACTAGCAGTGTTTCATCAAATGGCGTTAATTGGTAAACAGATGACCGCGTTTCATTCTTAAACGACGCATCCACAGAATGATAGCGAGTGTCTCTATATGGTCTGGTGTTTTCAAACTCTTGCTGTATGTTTTCGGGAAGAAATATTACGTAATCGAAAAACGATTCTAGATTCCACTTTCCCTTAGATGCCTGAGAGTCTCTGCTCGCTGTATCAGTAATGAGTGCTATAGGAATACCGGGCATGTTTTTGCGAATGAAGCCAGCCGCCATTACGGCGAGTTGGACATAATCTATGTGCGCGTTGTTCACGCCAAAAAGAACAACTCCCTTTGACATTATTTTCCTCCAACAACTGCTTTAGGATTTCTAGACTTGTTTATTCTGGTGACTTCAACCAAATATTCGTTTGTTGCCTCGTAATAAGTGTCTATGATCTTTTCTAAAAAGAGTGACAAATCATCTACTAGAGTCGGATTTCCATTAACGTCTAGTAGAACAGCAGAGGTTTTTTGTTGCGCCAGTAACGTGCTTACAAAGGATATAAGCAGTTGATCAATTACAAACGAACCGCCATTTAGGGCGTATACGAGAGATGCGTCAAGTTTTAATCTAGCATTCTTCTTTTGAAGATTGAGCGCAGTTCTAAAGTTAGAAGAGTTAAGCGCTTCCTGAAAGCGCTTATCCAGCGCTTCGTTTAAATCTGGGTTTGTCATATGTATTATGCCTTATGGATTCGGGACAAAAATAAGAGGAGAACTTGTTCTCCTCTTATTTATCTACAGCGCGACCAGGATTAAATGGCCGTTATAAACGTCCCGCTCTGTGCTGCTGATAGCGCGGCCAGCGATGGTGAGTTGCGGTTCAGGTTGTTCGCTCTGAAAGCAGTTACGTTAGAGGATAGTGATCCAGTTAGGGATGTATCAGATGTATCGTTCTGACCTGGAGTTCCTGTTGTGATATTTCTCAATAGGTACTGAATATCGAATGTTAGGACTCCAGCGGCACTCACGCGTGCGCTTATCACTAAACCACCATTTGGCGGCGGAGTTGGGCCGTATGCGCGGAAGATCGATGGGGTATCTAGAACATCTCGCTTAAAAATGACTTGGTTAGTGCCAGTTAAATCGTAGAACCCGATAGAGTTTGCTGAAGATTCGAAATTTAACAGATACTCAGGAGTTACGCTCGGTGAAGCATATGCAGCGGTTCTCTTGACTCCCTTGTAGTCAAAGGAGATTCCGGTAAAGAACGCAAGGAATGCGTCCCAACCTTCTTCGACATTTGAAGGTGAACCAGCAGATGGAGTGAAGTCCATATTAAACTGGAACTGACCACCAGAGTTAAAGAAGGCTCTAGCATTTACGAGGGACCCGAAGCTAACCGCTACTGTATGAGTATAGTGATTTGCCGGTGAAGGAATATACAATTGAACTGGCGGCACCGTACGGGAGTGTGCCGCCACGACTTGAATTTCTGTTTGTCCGGCACCTAATGAGAATCTGTATTGCTCTAACTGGTTGAGAGCCGCATTTGTCTGCACTAGTAGAGTCTGCACGTGTGACTCAGTAAACCCACTCCAACCACCAACAAAGTTAGACATCGTTCCCTGATAAGGAATAGAACCAACATTGTTGTTGTTGTAAATATTAGCAAGGGTGTTACCTGCACCAGGCTGACCATCATCGATGAATCCAACAGTCGAAGTCTGTGTTTCGTTTAGCCCGACTTGTCTTAGTGCCTTTCTAAGTCTAGATACTGCAATAGCCCAAGCACTGTTATTGAACGTAGTTGGGAATATCTGGCCCACCGGCAAACCTGGATTTCGCGAGAGCGCTAGAGCATCCAGTGCTCCACCTGGATTAGTGAAAGTTGGAACGTAATCCATCTGCCCCCATCCAAACTGGTTGTCTTCGCCAGTTCCGCCAATAGCGTTGGGAGTACCGAGGATTCTGTTAATTCTTTCTGCAAATCCTGGATTGCCATCTGATCCCATGTAATCATCAATGGTGCCTACTATTAGCCCGCTATTACCACCACCACCCACAGCAGTCCATTGTAGACTGCAACTATAAACTTTCAGTGAGCAACTTGTGGTATCGTACCAAAGTTGGCCAACAGTAGGATTTAGGGGTGGGGTAGGTCCAGCGAAGTTCTCTAATAGTCTTAGGAAGTTTTCCTGTTGAAAAAGTCCATAATTGTTCAGACCTTTACCAGTTAGGACCAGAGAGGTTGCAGTGTCATTAAATGTTTTTTCTGGTACTGTAATTGCGGGCTTTCCGCCCACCACACCAGTAGTAGTCCATTTGACTGTATACGTTGCCATTGTTTTCTCCGTAGATGCGCCGGTTCACTAGAATGAAAGATGGCACCCGGTTTTTACACCATCTTTCACTTACAGGTTATTTATCCACGTGTGCAAAAACTGAGGGACTACCCTCCTTAGATAGTCCCTCAGGTCCATTAATGCTTATGCTTCCAGTACTGGGCGGAGTCTGTGTGATATCCGTTAAGCAGTAGCAGCAGCGCCCAATGACACGGCGTTTCGATCTATTTTTGGTTCGGGAGAGTCAAGGAATGTAAGAATCTTCTTAACCATTTCAGATCGCACGACGTCTTTATTGCTAAATTCAATGTAATTGATGCTTGCGTCCCTCCCTACTAGTTTACGAATAATGAAGTCTAGGCCATTCTCCCATCGATCCCCATCATATCTGTTGGGTCTCTTAAGGTCGCTTTGAGTTGTGTCACCGTTTATCGCAAAGATGCTATTGTACCCCATGCGAGTTACGAACATTCTCATTTGCTCTACTGTGGTGTTTTGTGCTTCGTCAAGGATTACGAAGCAGTTTGATGATAAGATGCCCCCGTTAGTAAAAAAGTTGTGATTGCCGTCTACCATGATGTCGTAAACGTCATCGCTACTATCTATAACTTCTATTTTAGCAATTTCTAATTCTTGCATAATTTATCCCTTAAAACAGTTAATGAAGATGCATCTACATACGGAATTGCATTATTGGGTATGACATCAGATACATAGTAATCAATTTTATTTTCTTTTTACTTTTGAACTTCTTAACGGATTTGGTAGTTTGAAAACGTTTTTGAAGTCAGTGCAAGACTGTTTTATTCTACCATTTACAACAAACGTGCAATTTTTTTCAAATGTGACTATTTGCGTTTTTGTCCTGCCATTCTTTTCCGCTGCAAGTTTAAACCCTTTTCCAAACATCGGATTATTATTTCCGCTGCGAACTTCTTCCCAATAAGTTCCTTTTTATTTTTGTTAGCGTTCATTTGCTATTCTCTGCTTCTCTGACCGCCTTGTCTTTTTTGGCTGCGACATAATTCTTTTTTAGCCTTCGCTCTTCTGCAAACTGACCAATGTAAAAACTATCTCCGTTCAGCAAACTTTTCATGCTGCGCTTCTCTTATATGATCGAATATTCTTTTATTTTCCACTTTCCCCAAATAAAATGGTATATTATGGAAGGAATATCCTCCTACGTCAATTCCATTTTGCGCGGGTCTAAAAGAGCATAGACATAGAAACCTTCAGGCTTTTGGTCCCGCGGGAATATTTTGCGCATCGTCTAATCCTATAATTTTGTCGTTAAGAGTCAGATTGTTTGTAGGAACATATCCACGTGAGGTAAAAAGTTTATGATCTGGAGTAGCCAAAATCTCCGTCCCGTTAGTAAGCGTTACCTTGACCAATTTGCTGTATTGGTTTGGCTGCTTAAATGCAGTTAAAATTTCTTTTGGTTCGATAATGTTAGCTTCAGTGTTGTAGGAGATAGCCTTGAGTTTTTCACCTCTTTCGATCCTAATGAGAAGATCATCTAATCTTATCCACTCTCCCCCCTCAAGAAGAACAACGTGATCTCCTGGCAGGCAATTATTGAATGTGCGCCCGCGCATAAATGCGAGTGGTGCTATTTCTATCTTTCCAGACTCCATGAGTTTTTGAGTCGCCATGGGGCCGATATGATCTTTAATCGCGTCCATCAACGGTAGTAGGTAAGGATCGAGTTTTTCTTCTAGCGTTCCTGGGAGGAAACCTAGGTTCTCGCCGGCTTCTACTACTGGGCGGGTGATAACTATTTTGTCAACATCTCTGCTCAATAGCTTTTCTAGGGCTATTGCTGTTGCCAGATATGTTTTTCCTGAACCAGCAGGGCCACCGCAGATTGTCAATGACACTTCTCTTAAAGATTCTAGGTAAAGCTCTTGACCATAGTTCTTGGCTTTAACGCTATGCTTTATTTTTAGTGGTTGACCTTCAGTCAGTTGGGGCGTGGCTGGCGGGTATTTTTGTTTCCGTGCTTTGGGCATTGGATACCTCTTCAAAGTGGTTGATGGGCCATTCACCGGACAAATCTCATCTATACAGCATAGTACTGTCCTCCTCTATAACGTGTGGGTTAAATTAATCTTGCCGGCGTAATACCCATTTCATCCACTCTACTGTATTGAGTTGTGGATTAATGAATGGGTTATTTTCAAACATCGCCGTAGAATTTAGGCAATTGAGGAGCCATGATGATATGGCGGCAGCCTCTTCGTCTTTGAAGCCCTTGACTGCTTCAATAAGTTCAGAAGAAGTTGCCATCTCATACGCGTTAAAATCTCGCGGCCATCTGTGTGGTCCGCCGTTCTTAAACATCTCAATGAGCCCGGCAATAATGAAGTGCTGAACATTATTAGTGACTTTGCCATCTCTAACAACCTGTCCCAGCGTCATAGTTAAGTGAACCGGAATAACACCTTCGTTAAGGCTTAAGTATCCATCGTTCACTGTTTTGATCTCGTTTAACTTCATTTGTACATTCCCTTTTAAAGAGTAACGTGTCTGGTAAACACGATTGTATTTATAGCGGGGAACCAAGTATTAAGATTACAGGATATGTTGCGACTAAATATCTAATTAATCTAGGAGACGCAGTATGTCTGAGCAAAAATCTAAATACGCTCTTAAGCGTAAATCTGAATGGAATGAGTTGTCTTTACCGCAGTTATATGATCTAAAAACTCAAATGGCAAACCTATATTTCGACATGCGGTATTCTGGGGCAACATTTGCTAGTCAGTATTTGGGATATGCCAATGAGATAGATTCTCTCATATCTAGAAAAGAGGCCGAAAGAGGCCGAGAGAGGATAAATACAAACTTAACCAATAAGGAGGTCACTGACAATGTTGCTGAATGAAGTTAAATCTAGCGGGAAGATCGTCTATCTAGAACCGTTTACTCGGGATATGAAGTACAGACAGGCTGTTCTAAAGGACGTAGCATACTCAGATAGTAAACTGAGAGAAAGTTTCAATATCGCCATCACCGTTCACACTGACGGTGATGATGTATCTGATTTCTTGACCTATGAAATGAACGGCGACCCGGTCATTAAGAGCCTCGATATGATTGATGGCCGCCTTGAGGTCTTTATCGCCTATAGCCTAACTGCAAATTCTAAGGAGGCTTTAACGAACAAGATAAAAGCAGCAAACGCAAAAGTCGATTCGGACGAGGATCTAGGTCATTTAATAGTGAAGATAGAAGATCTAGAGTTTGTTGTTCTTTTGGGATACACGATTCAACGCGTAAAGATTTTTACAACCAACTAACAACACGCAGTTCTCTCTTTTAAGAATCGTCAATAATTCACAGGAAAACGCCACCGTTATTAGAGGTGTAGATGATTCTGGATTTGTGTCACGGCCAGTCAGTGTGCTTATTCCCGCAAGAGGTGCTATCCAACTAAATGCCACCGAACTAGAGCAGGGACAACTCGAATACCGGCCCTTTGGGCCGTGGTGTGGGTAAATGGAGACTGACTCTAGATTCTGGCTTTGTCGGAATGACTGTTCAATCTCTTGTAAGAAACAATGTTGATGACACCATTACTTCTGTATCTGTTGTAGTGCGCTAATTATATAGCGGAAAGAACAGGGGAGAGCGTTATGCTCTCCCCTTCTTCTGTCTTGGTGGCTCCAGCAGATCTGGAAGTTCATCTACTATCTTATCGCAAATTCCGTATTTCTTGCATTCAGTAGGGGTAAGGTATCTGTCAGACGGTCCGAAAAGAACATCAGCAATTTGTTTCTCAGACATTTTAGTTGTCATTTTAAAGTGGTACACGAACTGGGCGCGTAACTGTATATCAGCTTTGTAAGAAGCCATTATCTCATGGAATTTTCCATCTGCGCTGCTACTAAATTGATGCGCCATTATTGTAGTGTTCTTCGTTAAGATTCTTTTTCCAGGTGTGCCTGCAGTAAAAATCAAAACAGCCGTTGACATAAGATTGCCTATGCCAATTGTGTTGATGTCATGTTTTGAAATACCCATCAGGTCTATTAAAGCGAATCCATCGTATACGCTTCCACCTTGCGAGTTAATAAACAAGGTTAGATCGCGCGATTTATCCATAAGTTGATTGGATTTTATGATGAAGCCAGATGCTTCTCTTACTGTTTCTACATCTATTTCGCCAAAGAGAAGATGTCCGCCTAAAAACTCCAGTGAAACGTCAGTAAGATCTTTTTGACATGTGTCAGTGTTGAGGTGCATATCGTTTTTCATGAGAAACCACTCTTGATCCGTTGACTTGATTATTTAGTCGTTTGGACTCATATTCACGGGCTTTACACAAAAGAAAGGGTGACTAACGAGTTAGTCACCCTTTCAGGTTAACAATATATCTTATTTGTATATCACTGAAACGCGTTTAATTTCAAATATCTTCTTAGTTTTCGGTTTTACAAGTTGAGTTTTTTGAGTCTTAGATTCTAAAACGGGCTTCTCTACTGGTTTCTCTATATTCTTCAAAAGTGAAACTAGTGCAGTAATTTTAGCAGGTTCAACCCTCTTTTCTTCAAACTTTGGCGTTAAGACAGGCTTGACTTGAGGCTGTACAAATTGCGGGATCTCTTTTGGTAGTTCCGTTACTTTAGTGTCTTTCTGCGGGGGGTTTGGTTGAATAAAATCAATTACCGTAACTTCTTCATCTGGATTGGCTGTGGGCTGTGTCTGGATGACATCTACGATTTCTGCTATTCCTCTAAACGGAGTAAACACTTTTCCGTTCAAATTGACGGTTATGGTGCACTTAACTTCACCCTGGTTGTCAAACGTTTTATCGAGGCCAGCGATTTCACAAACATACTCTTCACCTCTTAAAGAGGCAAGAAACGACAAGACAGTTTTACCCTTCTCCAAATTCAACGAAACCTGGGATGGTTGCGTTTGAGTACCGAAAATGTTCATCTTGAAAGAGATCTCTGATCTACTTGCAAGTGGGAGTTTAATCTTATTCATTACCAAAAGACCTTACTAGTATGTCTGTAATATTTAGAGTAATCGAATCGTTTATCTCTCTAGATTTCATGTCGAATACTGAAACAGATTCTAATAAATCTGGATTGGTTTTCATTGCTTCAATACTTATTGCTGGAACAAACGAAGCATCTGCCCTATCCAATACTTCAAAGTACTCTTTACCATTTAGTAGGATAGAAACCTTGATCTGTGGAAGTTCTAAATTATCAACCTCGACGGTATCATCAATGATCTGGCGAGTAAACGGATTGATTCTCTGCACACTTGCACGTTCACCTTCTTGCTTAGGAAGAAGTGCATCAATGATGGCCCTACGACGATCTGCGCATATGGCATTGATCGTAAAGCCATTTATTTGGCAAGCGTTAAGTGACATTATTTCGCTTTAATTTCAATATAGACGTGAAAATCTTTGCACTCTAGGAAAGTTTGTGGAGTTAGAGTTGGTCTCTTCGCTACCGTTTCCTCGAAGTGCGCAAAGCGAGTCGTATAGTCCGGCAGAGCCATCAGCGCCAATCTTACTAACTCCACACAGTTAATTTCTTTGTCGCTCTTAAGATCAAATAGATTGTCGTATGGTTTGCCCAGGTGTGTCTTGACAGAATCCAAACATCTTGTCCACTCATCAAGTGACATTGATACTGGTTTTATTAGCGCTGCAGACTCTACACCACTAAAAACTCTTTCGAAGGTTGAGTATTTGGTGCCTTCGCCAGTCGCCTCAATAAGTCTAAAGTCTTCCGGAGATGCAACTTCATCTTCAAGGTTCATAAGTACATGGGTATAATACCCCCATGTGCCGCTGAAGAGGTAATGACCCAGATTGATAAACCAAGAAGCAAGATAGTTACTTCGGCGGGTGGCAATAATAAAGTAGTCATCTTCTAACAGATGCCTAATTACATCTTTCTGGCGATCGGACAATTCCGCTTTATTCTTCCATTTAATCTTGGCTACTTGAAGAACTACCCATTCATGAATTTTTTGATATGTTGTCTTTTCCATATTATTCTCCGAATACTCTTGACCATCCAGTCAAGAAGTTGTATGTTGTTGGGTTTGCGGCTTGGAGCATTAACGCTCTATGCCGTTCTGCTATTCCGAATATCTGCATATCTACTTGACCAAGTCTTTGGAAAATTTGCATTGAAAGTGCCGGGGTCATTTGCACGAAACTACCAGCCATTGTTTTCCACATAATGCCGGGCGGCATATTTGCGCCCATGATCGTAAGGCCGATAAACTGAATTCTAGAAGTGTCATCTGAATGGTACCAATTTCCGCCCACCTCAATCCCAGCCAGACGTCTTCTATCACGCTCGACTTGAATGGCTCTCCACACTCTTTGCTGATCTAGTTCTCTTTTCTGTACGATTAGTTCACTTTCAGGTATTACAATACCATTCATCCACTGAATGTCATTATAGTCTGTTGACCCCAATGGAGCTTTAGCTTCCACATTAGGATAATATTCACCAATTGTATCAAGATATGTTGATGGAGTAATCATTAAATTATCTCCGTGATTCTAAATCTAGAAATAAAGGTGCCACCTAAAGTATTTGCTCCAGCAGACCCAACAAAGCATGTTCCGCTGGCAGATGCACCTACACGAGCAGAGAAATTTATTGTCGCCGTTGATCCAGGCTGAATAGAGTGATGAATTGAAATATTCTGTGGGCTGTTGGAAGCCGCCGTTGTTGCTGCAGCTGCAGCTATGGCAGCTGCTCCGCCAGAAAATAGAGAAGTAATGATGGTACGCGTGGTAGTACCATGCGATACCGTTATCGCGTACTCGACAATAATTGTGCTGTCTGGGGATAGCGGGGTAAATGCCTGGGACCAAATTTGAAATCCTTCACCCGACTGCGGGATAGACGTATCGAGAGGTATCTGACTTGTGCCAGATACAGCCGGGATATTGCCAATTACTACTTGTAAGGCACGACCAAATGGCACCCATGCCACGCCACTATAAATTTCTGCTCTATCTAAATCGCTATTAAAGCGCGTATCTCCATTTACAGGAGAAGCGGGTCGCTGAGCAGTTGTTCCTACTGGAAGTCTTAGACGCCCTGTACCCGGTATCTGGGGATTGTCTGCTAATGCAATTACTGTTGGAGTGACATTTGTGCCCGGTGTTACGGCCATCTGACCAGCTGTTCCATTTATGGTTGGGACAGATGTCAAATCGATCCATTCTGAGCCATCATCTCTATAGAATTTGTTTAAAGTTGTGTCTAGGTAGATTCTTCCAACTTCACCAGTGCCTGAGGCAGGTCTGCTTGCTGTGTTGCCGGACAAAATGGCCGGAACCCCACCAGCATTTAGCAACACGGGTAGCCCGTTTACTTGTGGTACTTCTAATAAATCTAACCCACCTAATACGTCTGTAGTCATTGAACTGGCCTAATGTTCGCGTTTGCTAAAGAGTCAATGTATGAATAAGTCATGGCTGCTCCAGGTCCTATGCTCGTCAAAGTATTTGAATTACCCGACAAGTCAACTATACTATTTACGAGGTTCCCTGCAGGCTGTTCATCAAATTCATATGATGCTATTTTTCCGCTGATTATGCCGTGTCTACTTCCTTCAGCATTATGCATCGTAAGAATTTCTGCTGGATCCAATGTTCTTCTAAACAGGCTATAACTATCGAGTTGAAATGCGGCGACTTCAGCAGTCCCTCCACCAGGATATCCATTTATGTAGACTTGATTTAGAAATCCGTCTAATTGGGCGGCTGTTGATGACGTAACCTGAGCGCCATCGACGTATCCTCTATGGGTAATTCCGTCGTACGTGTATGCTATAAAAGTCCATCTATTGTTTCTAGATGTCATGAGCCCAGTTGCAGTTTCTGTAAGCGTACCGCCGCCCCAAGTCCAGAATGTAAGTTCGCCATTTCCGCCAGAAGTTCCAATTTGAACGGCAGTAACAGGAGTTCCGAGAGGCGCATCTGTTGATGGTCCATAAATTCCCGCGAAAGATCTTCTGCCACCTTCTGACCAGTTAGCACGTATCCAGCACGTGATAGAAAATGCAGATCTTGATCCCAAGCCAAGTGCTTGGGATGATCTCAAATGTATATCTGCTGCGTTAGATTGGATTGCCATTACGCAAACTCTGCTGTTATTTCTGCTATTAAGAAGATGGTTGCAAGGTTAAAACCTGTTACACCAGCAACTCTTCTTGTTAGTTCGAACTGGTAAAGTCTGTCTGCGGTAAGTCCAAGTGTTGATAGCGGGATTGTTTGCTGATAGTATTGGAAGAATGCGTTTGCGGGAACAGATATGTTTGGAAGTTCTTGGGCTGCTGACCACGCTCCAACTGCGGCGTTGTTAGGTAGTAAGCGGTGATATAGTCTTGGCTGAACTACTTGAGCTGTACCCTGTGCAGTTTGCGCTCTACCTCTAATCTTCAAGGTTAGAGCGGTTGCGCCAGGAGGTATAGATACGGCAAAGCCAACACCTTGCTCAATGGTGCTGCTAAAAGATCTAACGGACAATGAAGCAAATGACGGATCAGTTGTAGCCGGAGCAATGGCGTTGATTGCCCAATCTGAATTGTTTGGTGTATCAAGTGAGTTAGCAAAGTAGCTAAAGCGCGATCCAATAGATATTTGCGCAACGCCACCTCCTGGTGAAGTTACATTTGTTGCCTGGCCGACGATATTGATTCTTGTGGCAGCTGCAACATCGACTCCATCCTTGGCTACGATGACAGAAGATGGGGCTGAACCACCGGCAACAATTGATTGTCCGTTTGCAACTACTACAATTCTTAGTGTACGCGTGTTGCCGATAACTTCTATTCTAACAGTGTTGTTATTGGTCAACGTTACAAGGTTTGGTATAACTACCTGATTGGTCGTGCTATCAAATACGGTAATTACTACGTTGGATGTTCCCAAGTTATGGACAAAATCTGCTTGATATCTGTTTCCAGATATTAGCGCCCATGCAGCAGCACCAGACTGACCCACGCCTACTAAACCGGCAGCATTTGAACCAACTGCACCGGTGTTAACCCAACGCGTACCATTGTATGACAAGACCTGGAATGTCTGAGCATTAGTTATAGTAACGTCGTTTAGGTCACCTTGAGCTAGTCCTAGAGTTCTAAATGTTGGCGTAACAGTTTGCCCAGCAGTTAAGGAGCCCGCAAACACCGTATTCGATGGTACGGGGTTTAATGCGAAACTCAAGGTTCCGCTAGATGTAACTGGCGATGCAGTTACTGCGAATATTGATGGCGCGCTCAAACCTACAGACGTTACGGTGCCGTTATTTGTTGCCGTAATGGTTGGGTTTCCAGATACACCGTCAGCATTTGTTATGGAGATGCCGGTGCCTGCGGTTAGTGTGCGAGTTGCCCATGTGCTTGTGCCGGTTCTAACAGCGATTCCGTTAGTTGTAAGGTTTTCTACTGCAGCAAGATCATTAGCCAAAGCGAGAGTAATAGATCCAGATGTAGTTATTGGGCCACCAGATACCGTGATGCCTGCGGCCGGAGCAGTCAAGTTAACGCTAGTTACTGTACCAGATGGACCATCTAAGAGTTGCAGCCAATTTCCGAGAGTAGTAAACGGCTCTGCAGATAGAACAAATGTTCTGCCAAGATCTGTTCTAATAACCATATCACCGGTTTGAGCAGTGAGAGCCAACATTGCTGCTTCTGAAGAAACAGTAAAGGTGTTGTTAATTGCAATAGCAGGTAGCTGCGAGATAGGAATCAATCCGCCAGCATCCAATGTTGCTACGCCGTTTGCTGCTCCTCTTTGTGATAAAGGAATAGCATCTGTAATGCCATAGCCCGCTAGAGTAGTTGGGTTGGCACCAGATACTACACGACCAAATGCATCTGTAGTGATAGAGCGATATGTTCCGGCAGATCCAACAGTGGTTAGATCTATTCCTATATTTCCAGCAGTACCAGCAGGGTTAGTAACTGTTATAGTACCAACTCCAGACACGACTGATCTTGATGCATATGTACCGGAGGCAGTGCGTGCTATCAGTCCGCTAGCAGAGGTAAGTGACAGTCCCTGTAGTTCGGCGCCAAGTGTAAGTGATATTGTGCCTGCCGCTGTTATTGGGGAACCACCGACTGTCAAGCCGTTTGATCCAGCTACAGCCACGCTAGTTACAGTACCATTGTTGGTAGCGGTAATAGTAACGTTTCCAGCAGATTGGCCAATAGAAATGCCGGTGCCAGCAGTAAATGTTTTATACTCTAGTCCAGTTGCTGCTACATTTACACCTAGTATCTGATTTGCTGTTCCAGCGGAAGTTAGACCCGTTCCACCTTTCGAAAGACCTAGAGTTCCGCCGATGTTATTGAGAATTAAGTTCGCCTCAACAACATCTATTGCGGGATTGTTTGCTGTTCCATCGGCATTAGCGATGCTTATTCTGGAAGATCCAGCCTCAAGCGTTCTAGTGGCAATGATATTGGTCGCTGAGCGAACGAGGATTCCAGTGGTGGAGAGCGCAGCCAAGGACGCCAAATCACCATCCAATGGTTGCGCATCTGTAATACCATATCCAGCAAGCGTTGATGGATTAGTTGCTCCGGTTACTCTACCTTTAGCATCTACTGTAACGGATCTGTACGTTCCCGCAGCGACGCCCGTATTAGAAAGCGTCGTATTGATAAGTGTGGCACCAGAACCAGTTACATCGCCTTGTAGAGTAATTGTTTGGTTACCTGTTAGGTACGAAATATTAGAGCCAGTTACTACTTGACCCTGAGCATTGACGGTAACACGGTTGAACGTACTAGGCGTAACACCAGTATTTCCTATTGATAGGATATTTCCAGTCTTAACGAGACCTGTGCCGGCCGCAATATCTGCGGCCGAGGCAAATCTCACCCAATTTATTGCTGTCGTTCCTATTGTACCGCCTTGGTCGGAAGTAGATAGCCACGCTGAGTCTGCTAAAGTTACCCCTTCTTCTACGAATACGAAGCATCCTGGAACTTCTGTCCAAGAATCCATATCTACGGCGCGAGGCCAAGAACCGCTAGAAGCAGAAAATAGGCCGTTCAATGCAGCATTTGTTTGATTCTTTACCAGTACTCTGTCATTATCGGATAGAGCAATACCGTCAATCGCTTGAAGACCGGACAGTGTGATATTTTCAGTTGTAGCAACTCTTACACTCTGCTTAGGATTCAATCCAGCAATTAGGTTGTCTACGTATTGTTTTGTTGCTACTTGAAGTGCGCTGGTTGGATCAGCGGCTACTACAAGTTGTGAGAATGATGGTGTTGCTCCAGCATGAATGTCTTGAGGTAGATTTAGAATTATCCCGCCCGTTGACTGAGATGCTGAAATTCTGTTCAGCGTGCCGGCTATAGATGTAACGCCGGTATTAGAAAGGGTTATCTGGCCAGCGTTCAATGCCAGGCCAATGCCGGTTGCATTTGCTAGTGTCTTGTATTCAAGTGCAGTACCAGTGGTGTTAACACCTAGTAGTTGGTTAGCGCCACCTAGAGTTGTTCTTCCTGTACCACCGTGAGCAATAGCAATAGTATCTGCCTGCCAAGATCCATTCTGAATGGTACCTACTGTATTGATAGATGCTTGCCCAGCATAAGTAGCAGATATGTCAACTGACATATCGCCCGCTACACCATCACTATTTCCTATAGCGATACGATCGGTAGTACCTTGAATTCGTC
>BBPE01000284.1_pt6 | contig 28094 bp, 53 predicted proteins | sample 1344301 | NCBI WGS metagenome assembly BBPE01 (sample SAMD00019089, study PRJDB2971) | groundwater metagenome | isolation source: The Cedars highly-alkaline
TAAGCAACTGGAGGAGATTAGTTTTGATAATCAATGAGTTATGAGCATTAAGAGAATAATTGAAGCCTCTACGAGAGCAATTTTGTTTGAAAAGACAAATCCCGATTCTGACCCTGTTGCGGTGGTTGATTTTATACTGTTTGATTCAGAGAGAAACGTAGTTTACGATTCAAACGGAGAGTTTGATATGTTTTACATTTCAGACGAATCGTATAGTACTAATCAGTACAGGATACGACTTAGAAGAGATAATTTCAAAAAGGGCGAGGTAAATAATATTACAGGGGTTATCTCTTTTCCTCAATCAGCTAAAGAGGAGGATGTAGATGTAATAAAAATAAACCCAAAATGGGTCTATAAGTTCTTTGTTGAAGATATAAGCGATACGGTACTTAGCGATATTGTTTCAAAAACTTCTGACTATGTGGGAGTCGAAGAAGATTTTGAGTTCAAGATAAACATCAAGATAAACAAAGTGCTTGATAAGACTTTCATAAGCCAAGACGATATGACAAGCTTTGCTAAAGACAAAGCAGGTGTTGATAAGACAATAGACCAAGCTGACGATTATCTCTCAAAATTTGGTATGGGTACTAAAACAAGGAAAAAATCTTCAAAAGACAACGATGATGATGATAGCGGAAACACAATGAAAGGCACGCTTTATAATATGAAGATTATTTTAAAAGGAAAAGATGTTGAGGATTATGAAATATTCAACAAACCCCTTGCGTTTAAACATAATATGGCCAAACAAATAGGAACTCTCACAGGAAAAAACATTCAGCTTTCTGATGATAGAAAAGATAAATTCGATGATGTAAGGATTATGTTTGATTCAGATGATGATAGGCTAACAAGAGGCTCAAATTACAAAATAAAAACTATATACAGCAATTTTGATGGGGAGCGCTTTTCAAAGAAGTTTGACAAGTATGATACTTTGGTGGTGGTGGACTTTGATAAAAAATAATTGTTAAAATGTTTGGTTTTTATTTTGTTATGAACTATCTTTGTAAAAAAAAGCACATACGACCACTAATATTTTAGAAGCATTAACAAAGATGCAAGAAGAAAGAGTTGAAAAGTTCTGGGACAAAGAAACACTATACGAGTTTTTAGGTTCAAATGTACCAAGTACTTTGATGGCATATTATTTACTTTCAATTATTTCTTTGGAGGGTGAAAGTGATTTTTTAATAAAATCAAAAGAGCTTGGTATTATAAAAAAGAACAATGCGTTGAAAAAAATATGTAAAAAATTTTGATAATTAAAAAATAACTATTATATTTGTGAACTATTTAATATAGAAAGACCCAAAGAGGCAACCACAATAATATTCTGAAAAAATGAAAGAAAAATGTCAGAGTACCTAAGTCCCACAGAGGCACTAATTCAACAATTAACACAAAAAAACGCAAAGACCCCAGAGGCAACAGGAAAAATTAAGAATACCGATAAGATGAACAAGTATTTTAAGCTTACTAAGGAAAAGCATAAAGTACGCATCCTACCGATTGAAGAAGGTTCAAAAGTCTATATTGCTCCCGTATGGTTTCACACCCTTTATGTGAATGGAGAACCCCAAAGATTCTTGTGTTTGGAGAAAAACGAGGGTTTTGGAGGTAAATGCCCATCTTGCGATGCAATGCGTGAACTCATTGACACCCAACCCAAAGGTGATGACCCCGAAACCCAAGCAGCAAGAAAAGAAATCTACAAGCAAGCAATGCGAAATGCACCTGAGCTGTATTATGCTATTCGCTTGATAGATAGAGGGCAAGCCGATGCTGGTGTGAAGTTTTGGTTTGTTCGCCACTCAAAAACAAAAGATGGCGTGGTTGATAAAATCATTACCAAAGAGCAAATCCTTTCCGAAAAATTCCCCGACAGACATTTCACCGACATCGAAAATGGTTTTGACTTGGAATTGTATTCAGGCAAGGCGAAAACTCCTCAAGGAAGAGAATATTTGAAACTTCAAATGATTGAAGAGAAAGCCCCTTCGAGAGTAATTGCCGAAGACGATGAATACAAGGAATTTCTTTCCAGCGAATTTACGCTTACTTGGAGAGATTTGGTAACACCTAAGAAAGCCCCAAAACTTAATATTGATGAGTATGAGTACATGTCTCTTGCTGTGCAAGGAATAGCACCTTATTATGACAATGATAAGAAGTCTTGGATTACTTTTGATGTGGCAAATACCCCAGCACCTTCCAAGGTTAAGGATAATGATATTGACCTCGCAAACTTTGATGTTGATAAGTTTAAGAGCGAAGTTTCCAATCCCCCATCAAGTAGTTTAGAAAACGACCTTCCTTTTTAATTTTTCTTGAAATTAATATGTGGCGAGCAAGCATTGGTTTGCGGCTCGCCCATATTTTTCACATCTACAAGAAAATGAAAGATAAAATATTTCTTGTACGTTACTGTGGTGGCAGTTACGAAGATTATTATGATAATGTAATTTTTGCTACAACAAGAAAATCAAAAGCGCAAAAATACACAAGAAAGTTCAATAACATCTTGAAAAAGTGGAAGCAATATTACGAGCAGTTTGAAACTGACAGATTAGGCATTAAATGGCTTGATAACGAACATACCGATAAGTATGAAAGATGGCATTCACTTCGTAATATTACTAAATGTTATGTCGAAGAAATAAAAGTTAGAGATTAAAAAAAAGACCTTAACAATGAGAAAAAAAGCAATAGAGAAAAAAGAGTTTTCGTTATCAAGTTTTAAAGCGCAAGTTGGCATAGGAGAACCCAAAGAGAAAGAGTTAGAATGGTTAATCTTATCAAAAGCGTTTCAGGAAGCCACGGGTTTGCCAGGTATCCCAAAATCAAGAACAACCCTTTCAAGAGGATTTTCTAATACAGGCAAAAGTACAGTATTATTTGAAGCAGCAGTTGCTTGTCAAAACCAAGGTGTTTTGCCTATTATTATTGATACAGAAAACAACATCAGCAGAAAACACTTGGAAATGATGGGCTTTGATTGGAACGGAGATTTCATCTATATGGATAGCACAGCTTTGCACGAAAAGTATGCCAAACCACAAGGTCTTAAAGACGTATCCATTGAAAACATAGCGGATTTTATTCACGAAATGCTTGACGCACAAGAAAACGGACAACTTCAAACGGATATTTGTTTCTTGTGGGATAGTATCGGTTCAGTGGATTGTGCAAAGGTTATCAAAGCAGCCGAAAAAGATAGCGAAGGTAATAATATGTGGAATGCAGGAGCATTGGAAAAGTCTTTTAAAGGCATTTTGAACAATAGAATCCCTGCCACACGTCTTGAGGGAAGTGAGTATAGTGCCACATTGGTTGCAGTTCAAAAAATATGGATTGACAATATGGCGGCAGGAGTGGTAAAGCACAAGGGCGGGGAAGCCTTCTATTATGGCTCACGTTTGATTATCCACCTCGGAGGCATACAATCACATAGCACAAAGGCAATCGTGGCTACAAAGGACAAAAGAGACGTTTCTTTTGGTATTCAAACCAAGATTAAGGTCGTGAAAAACCAAGTGAACGGAATTTCATTGGATGGTTCAATTATCTCAACCCCACACGGGTTCATTTCAACAAGCACGGAATCTGTTAATGATTATAAAAAGCAGCATTTGCAGTATTTCAGAGATGAACTTGGAATGGAAGGAGACTTTGAGGTGAAAGTAGAAGCAAAATCCGATACCGAATCAATGATGGAAAGCATTGGAGAGTATTAAAGTAAGTGAATTAACCAACTGAAAAAAAAAATATGTTTCATAGTAGAAGAATAAGGTCAAACCTGATTTAGCTGATATAAAAAAATGACAGAGCATAGTAGGTTTAAACGTTAAATTTTGTTTACAGACTAATTAAAAAAGTATGGATAACTCAAAACCTAAAAAATACTCAGTACTTGTTTACCAAAACGGAAAAGACTTGAAAAAGCCTTTGGAAGGTATCATTGGCGATGAACAATATCACAAATTACTCAAATATGGTAAGGGTAAATTGCCAGAAGCAATAAATATTAATACAGTTTAAAATATATATAACGATGAAAAAAGAACAGAACTTACAAGAATCACAGAAACAGGCATTAAATATACCTGTTGTTAGCATTAGTTCATTGGTTGAAAAATCAAGAATTGGAAATGCTGAAAACAGACGTAAAATGTATAGTGATATAAATAAAGCAACAAAAGACATTGAACCATTTGAAAATACTGCATATTTAGAAATGGTTGATGCTATTAAGGATGCTTTGAATTAATGCTAACGTTTTGCGTATATGAGAAGTGGCACTTGCAGAATGTTGAAATTTAACACTAATGTTTATGTGCCATTTCTTATATACGCAGTTAGCGGTAGTACGGTTTATTTAGTAGAAAATTTAATTTGAAATAAAATGATAAAAGTAAAAAATGTAAAAATGATTGAAGTATCTGACTGGGATAAATTAGTTTCAGATACTTATGGAAAACCATACAGCTTTCAACAACAAGACGGTTGTCAACCAAGAGGTATTTTTCATTTAACCATACCATCAGAATTTACTTGTGATGATGAAATGAATGATGAAATACCTGAGATAATTAACGGTGAAATAATGGGGGTTAAATTTGAAAAATGGTTAGAACGTGACCCAAATCAACCAGTAGCTGGTAGAACCGATTATGGTATTGGTTTGTGGTGGGATAGAAATTTTTATCCTGATATACATACTGTTGCAAACGACCTACATAAAAGAGGGTTAATTGAAGCGGGTGAATATTCAATTGAAATTGATTGGTAGTATTACCGCTAACGTTTTGCGTGTATATGTCAGGTGGCGATTAGAAGCGCAGACCTTTCATTTACGCAGAATGTTTGATAGAAGAACAAATGTTGAATAAACCACAAAACCGCCACTTGCATATACACGCTGTTATAAGCTGGTGCGGTTTAATAGCACAGAACTTGATTTGAAAGACGAAACCTTTTTCTTTTCTTTTTTGTGCGGTGGGAAAAATAAAAATTTAAAATATGATATACTTAGAACCTTGCGAAGAAACGCTAAAACGATTTGAAGATAATAGCATTGATTTGATTATTACTTCACCGCCTTACAATATAGGTAAAATGCACAGTAACAGACTACAATTTGGAAGCTATGCTAACAATGATATGAAAGAACTTGATTATCAAAATTGGCAAATTGAAGTACTGAATGAATGTTATAGAGTGCTTTCTGAAAATGGAAGTATGTTTTATAACCATAAAGTAAGAATTAAAGATGGTAAAGCAATACACCCAATGGAATGGCTGTTAAAAACTGATTTTGTGATTAAGCAAGAAATTACTTGGGATATGGGTAAAAGTGCTAACTGTGACAAAATACGCTTCTTCCCGTTTTCAGAAAGGATTTACTGGCTAACTAAAAATCCAAAAGTAAAGTTGCTAAATAAAAATTCTTTATCTGATGTATGGAGATTAGTACCAACACACCAAAGAAAAGACCAAAACCATATAGCAGTAATGCCTGATGGAATTGTTCAAAACATACTTGATGCAATACCCAATAAACCGAATGTAGTTTACGACCCATTTGGGGGTAGCGGAACGACAATGAAGGTATGTAAGCAGAATGGTATTGATTGCATAATTTCAGAAATTGATAAAGAAAAAGAAAATACCGTTTTAGAAAAGGTGGGAGAAAAAAGAAAAGAAAAAGATTTGCAAGCAGGGACTCTCTTTGGAAACGAAATGTAGCACTTGCTTATAGCACGTGTTATAACCAGTGCGGTTTATTAGCACAAAACTTAAATAGTAGTGAAAATTAAAAAGAAAAATAGATATGTGCCGCAGTTTGGTACAAAGAATTAGAGTGTAAATATCCTGATATGCCAAAGGAAGTGTATCTACCAAAAAACCTTAATAGAGGGGTCGTATTTGCAGGACATAGACACGGACAATGTATTTACACAAAATGTGCTTTAACAGGATTGTCAGATGCTAAAAGTGGGGAAAATGAACAAGGTTTTTTGACTTCCAAAAACAGATTTGTCAGCCGTGAAGAAGCACTTGAAATCGCTCTACGTGAAAACCAAGTCATTGATGTATCACAAGTCAGAGGCAACAGATTGTTTTCGGAGGACTTGTATTAGCATTGGCTATAACGGCTGGGTATAAGACCAGTAGCGGTTTTTGAAACACTAAATTATCAAATTATGACAAACTTAAATACAAGTTCCGAAGCACCAATAACCGATGAAACCGCTATTGGTTTTATACCTTGTTATGCACAGGTTTTTGTACTAATTTTATAAATAAAATTAAACTAATATAAAAATGAAAACACACAAAAAATTACACGAAAGTAAAGAAGTAGCAAATAGACATATTGCTAAAATAAAAGAACGTGGTGGAAATGTAAAGCAATCTATTAAAGATGGTAAGATATTATTGGAATATTCTTTCAAAAATGAAATTGTGGTATATCATGGAACTGATGTTTTATTTAAAAAATTTGATAAAACAAAAGCGACTGATGGTAATTATTCAGATGGCTTTTATTTTACAAATAAAATTGAAAAAGCAAAAGAATATGGTAAAGTTATTTTAAAATGTAGATTGTTTGGCGATAATATTTTAATTATTGATAATGATACAACAACATTGAAATTTATAAACGATGTTTTCAGCATTACAGGAATAAAATATGACAACAATAGAAAAGCATGGTTTGGATTAAAAAGAGAATTAGTTTCAGATAATTATAAAAATATTTTAGAAGAAATGGGTTATGATTTAATTATTGCTAATACGATTTATCAAACTGAATATGTTGTGTTCAACAATAAAAATGTTGATATAATCTCAGTACTTTCTTAAACTTTTGCATAACATAAAATAAACGCAAGTATCAAACAAAACCCTAACTATCAATTAGTTAGGGTTTATTTATTTTATATTCAAAAACATTATGTTAAGTAGATACTCATAAATAATTAATAACCAACCAGTTACAATAAACTTGCGTTTATTTTTTTATATCGAGGTATAAACGCAAGTTTTAAAAAGCAAATTTGCAGCATCATCTATTTAAGTATAAAAGTCTGTTATGAACAATATACCTAAAGAAATGATGCACAGCGAGCTTTTATCAGCTTTTGGCATTAAAAACGTAGCTACTGATGTAGTACCTTTACCGAGTTGCGGCTTATTTTATCCTCCAAGGCAAGATGGTACACCATTCGATAGTATTGAGGTGGCTTATATGACCACAAAAGATGAGAACATATTACTATCCCCTTCTTATATTAATCAAAACATAACCTTGGAAAAGCTTGTTGAGGCAAAGATGCTTGACAGAAGCATTAGGGTTCACGATATGCTATATGGAGATTTTGAAACAATCCTTATTTTCCTTAGAAAATCGGCCTATGGCCAATTTTATAAAGTATTGGTTACAGACCCTGAAACGGGAGAAGAGTTTAATGCCGATATTGATTTGGAGGAGATTGAATATGAGTTTATGAAGGACAAACCTTCGGATTGTAAACCAGACGAAAATGGTTTGTTTGAATTTATGCTACCCAATTCCAAAATAAATGTAAAATTCAAACTTCTTACGCTTGGGGAGCAAAGAGCTTTGAGTAAGATGATGGAAGCGAAGAAAAAATCACGACCAGGAGATACAGAAAATATCGTAACGGATATGATGTTTGCACATATTGAAGCGTTGATGAATCCAAACACAAAAACTTGGATGCCCAAAAGTCAATTAGGTGGGGTGTTATCTTCTTTTATTGAAACTATGTCGCCGATTGACTATCACGCATTGAAAGACAGAATTAAAGAGGTTACGCCAGGGGTTAAGACGGAATATGAGTTCGTTTCGCCATCTGGCAACCGATTTCGTACTTCCTTTCAATTCGGAGCAGATTTTCTCTATGTTGACTTCAAAAAGTAGAAAAAATATTTTACAGTTAAAATATTACCTCAGTAAATATGCAAAAATGAATATGGAGTATATTGACAGTATGCCGATATTTGAAAGAACATTTTACTGGGAAACACTTAACGAAGAGGTCGAAAGGCAACAAAAAGAATTGGATAAAGCAAAAACAAGCCAAGCAGCCACACAAACAAAAGGCACAGCAAGCAGATACCGAGCAAAGCGTTAAAAAAAAAACCGCAGCTATTTGGTTGCGGTTTCTATTTTTTATATACAAAAAAAAATAAAGTTGAATATTTACATATAGAGTAAAAGTATTTAGATATATGAAACTAAAAAAAATTGTCACAAAAATTATAAGTGAATATTTGAATGAACAACAAATGTTGGATGATGATATTAAAAATATTTTAATAAAGAGAATACCTTTTTTAAAAGAATATAATATATTTAAACACCCAAAAGATGAAAAAAGATTAGAAGCACAAAGAGTAATTTATAATGAAAATGTGAAAATGATGATGGGTGGTGAGATTTTAAATTTTCCGCAATATAACGTATCATCTGAAATTATATATTATCCACATAAAATAAATGATAACACATTTCATCATTTTATTATAGAAAATGAATTTCATGCAATGCAACCTAAAGAAATGGATGATTTAACATTTAGAGTATTTCTGTTAGCAAAAAAACAATTAGAGGAAAAATTATCATACAAAAAAGAAGTTATGGTATCGAATAATGATGAATTATCGAAAACCGAATTAGATAAAATAATAAATGAAATGAACGGTATTTTATTTAAAGTAGAAGAATTTACTGAAAAACATTCAATTAATTTATTTTAATTTACGGATATTTGGTATTAAAAATAGGGCTATCAAGTTGCGGTTTCTATTTTTTTGATATATTTGTCTCTTATTTTTGAGTTGGAAATAATGTTTCTTTTTCCCGTGGATTCATCTTGTTGAGATAGGGGGCAAGCTTGCCAGAATCCCAAACTTTTTCTGCTATTGGAGAATCTGTTAAAATTTCAGAAATCCCTCTTCCGTTTATTCTATCCAAGTGAGGGTCAAGTTTGCCAGAATCCCAAAGTTTTTCTGCGATTGATGTTTTAAATAGAAAAGACAAGTCGGAATCGACTATTTGATTAATATTTATTAAATCATTGTCCAAAAGAAAATTTGCGTTTTTCTTATCGGAACAAATTAACCAACAAAGATTAAAACTTGTATCCTCAAAATAATCATTGCTATGAGTGACACGTTTAATATAAGTCATTATTTTTTTAGCCCTATCTCCATACATAGCTATCGCCATAGCGTGAGTACTTTGATTTAACAGTATTCTTAAAATATGTGCATCACTCTTTTTGAATTTCATTGTTATTTTAATTTAAGTTTTCCCGATGCTTTTATTTTGTTTCTAAGAGAAGAGTCTTCAAAAATCCATTTAATATAGTCATCATTTAATTTATGTAGATGAGGGTCAAGTTTTCCTGAGTCCCAAATCTTTTCACAAATTGGCGACCATATAAGAATGGAAGAAATATCATAATTATTAAAACAAGAAAAATCTATTAAGTTATTCTCAAAGAAAAAACTTGCCGTTGATTTTTCTCTTAACATAAATTCCAAAGCACATCCCATACGATACCTGAAAAAATCATCAAATAAAACTTTATCACAAACAAAATTATATATCTCCTTAGCTCTCTCACCATATAAAGCGATAGTCATAGCGTGCGTTTCTTTGTTGAAAAGAACACGGAAGATATGGACATCATCTTGGGTTAGCTCCATCACTACATTAGTTTTATTTTACCCGATGCTTTGATTTTATATTTTACAAGATATTCCTCAAAAATATAACAAATTTCATCAAGATTCAACTTATATAAATAAGGGTCAAGTTTTCCTGAGTCCCATATTTTTTCACAAATTGGCGACCATACAAAAATGCAAGCAATATTAAAACCATTAAAACAAGAAAAATCCATCAAATTATTATCAAAGAAAAAATCTGCTAATGGTTGTCGGAATAACACCATTCTCCAAAAAATTCCTTCTCTACACCCAAAAAAATCATCTTGACAGGTTATTTCTTTGCAAACATATTTATAAATCTCTTTTGCTCTATCACCATAAAGTGCTATTCCCATAGGGTGCGTCTCTTTATTAAAAAGAACTCTGCAAATATGTACATCATATTCTGTTAATTCCATAACCATATAACAAAAAAAAGCGCAAAAAGTTACAAAAACTTTGCGCTTTTTTAAATTACTAAAAAAATTAGATAATTCCTTTCTTTTTAAGAGCAAGAATCATTTTTATCATCTTCTTCTCCAAATCGGTATCGTTATTCACACTTTCATTGATAGGAGCGGCAGGTTTTGTTTCTTGTTTAGCAAGGTTTTTATTAAGATTTCTAAGCTCCAATAGAATTTGTTCTAACAACATATCAGACTTACCTGATGCTACTGAGTGATTTTGTGTTTGAGGTGTGGAATAATTACCTTTCCTCTTTTTCAATGCTTCTTGCAAAAAATCTACTGGTTCACCTTTTTCTACTGCAGGAAGTTTCACACCCAAAGCTTTTAGACTTTCATCAATGTTATTTTTTTGTTTTATTTTCATTTCTTCTTGTGCAAATGCCTCAGCATCGAAATCAGGAATAATGCTTCTCATAAATTCACTTTTTTCTGCAATGAAATGAGGGTCATTTTCTATCGAAGTGTCATAATCGCCCATACCATCATCGAGGGAGTGATGGTTTGTAAGTTCGGCGAGTTTGCTAATATCAAAATCCATATACTTTTCTCTTAAATAGTTATTAAAAAAAATAATGATATTATTTGTTTTAGAAAAAAATAGTTATTATATTTGTAGATTATTAAAATAATTTAATTATGAATATAGAAGTAGCTGGAGAAATCCATTACGTACCCGATGTTTTGTTTGAAGATGGAACTTACAAAGATGTAGAAGATTACATAAAAACAACTTTGGCGTATAGAAAAATGGTCACTCAGCACAGCCCTCTTAATACTACAAAAGAGCAGGCAAAAAAAGCTTTGACAGTAGAAGAGTTGGTTCAAAAATTAAATTATCTTACAAGTGACGAAGATGACCCATTTTCGTGTTTATTCGATACTGAACATGACGGTGAAAGCAAGTATTTAGATATTGTTTTAGAAATACAAGAAACAATATATCCAGCAACAGAACACGAAAACAAGCTAACAGTTGAAGATGTATTAAAAAAAGCAAAAGCTTGCTTAGAGAAATATTTGAAAAGAATTAATTCTATTAAGAAAACAAACTAAAATGGAAAAAATAATAATATTACTAATACTCTCTCTTCTACTAATAGGCTGCAAGCCAATTGTAGAAATTGGGTATGTTGAGATGGGAAATATCCTTTTTTTTGCCTGTGTTACATTTTTAGTGGCCGTTACAACAATAATTGAAATAGTAGATAGAAAACGAAAGAAATAAATGAGCAAAAAGATATTACAATTTTTTGGACAAAAGAACACTGGTGTAAATTATTATAGATGCTTGCTACCCGTAAAGGCTATTGATAGCAACTTTAGAGGTGAATATCATATTGACATAGTAGATGCTTTTAATTTCTCCGATACTTCCTCTTGGGATAGCTATGACCTTATTCATTTTCATACCACATTGGTTGATTTTAAGGATATGGAAAGGGTTTGTAAGGCTATTCAAGCAAAGGGCATCAAACTTGTGCTTGATATTGATGATTATTGGGTACTGCCCAAAACACATCCAAGATACGAGGATGTAGTACATAGCAAATTTGCTGAACTGATTAAAAAGAATATTTCATTGGTGGACTATGTAACTACCACCACAGAAGCTTTTGCTAAAGAGCTTAGAAAATACAATAAAAATGTGGTTGTTCTTCAAAATGCAATCCCTTTTAAAGAAAGGAAAAGAAGTGAATCCGAAATGGTGAGATTGGGCTATGTAGGTGGGTCAAGCCACTTGTACGACCTTATGAAGCTTAAAGGCTCTGTGAACTCATTATTAGCTACTACATCAAACTTTTCTTTCACGCTTGCAGGGTTTGACCTAAGAGGAAAGATGCCCGTGGTGGAGATGAATGAGGCATTTGTGGAGGAGTTGAAATCCGTAAATCTTTGGAATGTGCAGTTTCTTAATTACATTAAGAAATACATAAGAAATATTTATGAGGTGAAGGAAATTCCAAAAGCGATTAGAGAAAAATACAAAGATAATTATTATAAAATAGTTGAGAAACAAATCCCTATTAATCAAAACGTATGGCTTGAATATGAAAGATTGGTTACAGATAATTATCGTCTTGTTAAAGACCAAAATTACCTGAAATACCTACAAAAATATACAGAAGATGAAAGTGGATTAACAATAGAACAAGAAAACCAATTCGGGTATAGGAGGGTATTTAGCAAACCAATTACATCGTATAGAAATGTATATGATGATATAGATGTGGTTGTTGCACCATTGGCTCTTACAGATTTCAATAGAATGAAATCAGAGTTGAAGTTGATTGAAGCAATAGAAAACAAGCTACCTATCGTATGCTCCAATATAGAGCCATATAACCACTATGGAGTGAACGAAAAGAACTGTTTGTTGGTAGAGTATCACAAAACAGATAAAAAGTGGACAAAAGCCCTTAAAAAGCTTATTGAAAGCAAAGCAATGAGAGAGGACTTGGGAAATCAACTTTATGATGATTTGAAAGATACATTTGATATTAATAATGTAGCGAAGCTAAGGAAAGAGTTTTATGACGAAGTTTTAAGTAAGTAGTATGGAACTAACCAAAAATGACGCACATATTTGCCGAATCCTTTTCGACCAATCAACTCATGATATGGCGATAGCTATGTACGGTGATAGAGCTAAAAAAATATGGGGGTATTTTAGAAGTTGGCTTAAAGTGCTTTTTATGCCATACTATTATCGGATGAAAGAATTAATAATCAACCAGATTTTTTAATTGATATATTTGTTAAAAATATCACTTGCGAAGATTTTATGATAGATATATTTAGAAGCTCTCCGATAGCAGAAAAACTATATGACGAAAACAGATTAAATTCTATCTTAGAGTATTTTGAAAATCATTGGAATAATGCTTTTTGGATACCTTTTTTAATTATAGAGTCACCATTTGCCGAAAAGATAATTAATAGCGACTATTTTGATAGATATATTCAAGATATGATTTCAAAGATAAATATAGATTCTGCTGATAATATATATTATCTTTTAGAGTTTTCTAAAATATCTGATAGAATATTAGAATCGGGTAAATTAGACATGTACTTTCAAAATATCGGAGAAAAAGATTTTGAGTTTTTATCCAAACTTGATGTAGTAAAAAATAGATTTAAGAGATAATATGGACTTAAAAACAAGCACAGTAACAGAAGAATTTTTAGCTCAATGCGAACACAAATGGTATGCGGCTGGCAAGGAGTTGCAAGTTGGCGATACTATTGTATTCGGTTTTGTGAACAACTACGCCACTTTTTCTGGCGTACCACGTAGTAAATACCAAAAAGATGATATTAGTCTTACTATGAATATGTTTGTAATCAAAGATTATTTTATTTGGCAAGCTTATAAATTAATCAAATAATCTAATCAAAAAAAAATATATTAATAAAATACAATTTTTCCATTTTTTTTGACTACTTATATATGTATTAAGTACCAAAAAAGATATGGAATGGATTTCAAATTTAAAGGAATTAGGGTTTGGGGGCGTAATGCTTGGTGGCTTAATGTTTATTATATATAAGTTGTTTATGTTATTCTTCAACTATGTAATGACAATGCAAAATAACTCAAATCTTCTCTTTCAAGAGCAAATGGAAGCCTTCAAAGCACTTACCAAGTCCATATTGGAGTTAGAATCGGAAGTAACAAGAAGGCATACGCAGCAAACGGCAGAGTCCGCTACAAACACCAAAGAAATTTTGAACGAATTGAGAAGCAGCACGGACAAGATTATCACACGTTTGGAAACACGTAGCAGAGCTTAATCCAAAATATCAGCATTTTCCCCCATTTTTTGGACAGGCCATATTTCGTTATATCTGAGAAGATTTGCATCCACGTTTGTTCGTGAAATTCCTTTATTGGATTTATCCAACCACCACTTCAAGAAAGTTTCAGGGTGAAGGGTTCTCCCTTCATTGAAATAGAGGTCAATTTTATGCCATCTGTTTGCATAATAGTCCATATTTTCGCTACTTGAAAAGCAAAATCTATCGTTATAACCACTCCAATTATCGTGCTTAGGGATATAGAATTTATTATTATCCAAACCACGCAAATCTTCGATAGGTTTAAGAAACATATTATCAAATCTCGTTCTGATAACCCAATCAAAGGTCATAGAATTATTTGTTTCATAATCAATTTTTAGGATATTAGCCATATAAATTGACCTAAGTTGTCTTAAATACGTTTGCACTGGTCTTCCTCCGTTCCACTTTCTATGGACGATACAGTGGTTTGTGTGGTAATTTTTCTCATCAAGTTCTGGCTCAATTTCAGGCGACACCCTGCTAAATGTAATACCATCTAATTTACTATGATAGTTTTCCTCATAAGGAAAATGACCAAAAAATTTCACATCGTGACCTTGTGTGATAAGCGGATTTACGATATAGTCAAGCAAGCTTTTCTTTGTTGTTTCAAACATTCTTAATTGACCAGAAAGACAAATAGCAACTTTACTCATATCAAAATTTGTTTAAAATATTTAGCATTTTTGTATTATCAAATTCAACTGCATTTAGTTTATCGTATTCAGCATAAAACTCTTCCCAATTCCTACTGCCAACATAGTCTCCTCTGCCACGCTCAATCTTTAAACGCCAATCTGCTTTGGAGCGTGTGTAATAATGATTTATCTGAATAAATTCGTTGGTAAAGCAATTTGGTTCAACTAAAGAGTTTGTGATAGGTTTTTTATGTTCATCTACTGTTTGACCATTATTCATAATGAAATAATGTGGCGTAACACAAAACCTCACGTAGTCTGGCTTTACGAAAGACTTGATATGTCTGTTGGGTTCGTAGGTATATTCAGAGTGCCTTGTGAATCCTTCTATGATAGAATCCTGCAACTCTTCTTTCCCATTAGAACCAAACATTACCCAGCAAGCACCAAGTGCAATTTCGTTATCGTATTCAACCAGAAAATCTTTGATATTATCGTGTTTGTGAAGATACACAAACTCATCTGTATCAATAAACAAAAGCCATTCATTCATAGAACCAAACCTCTTACAAGCGTCTATATAACAAGCAGGTTGAGTACCAACGCCCGTATTTTGGTATTCGATAATGGTAATTCTATCAGCAAAATGAGAGTCTTTTAATGTTTCTCGTACAGGTACTTTTGAGAGATTATCATAAATATAAATTCTATCAAACCCTAAGTTTAGATGATACTTCATAAACTCATCGAGGTATCTGTTTTCGTCTTTTGTCATTAAGACAATAGAACAATAATTTTCTTTAGCCATATATTTTTTTACAAAAATAACAAAAAAATATTAATTAAAAAACTTTTTTATTAAAAATATTCTCACTAAATTTGTGAGAAACAAAGCAACTATATGATAATAGACGACTTACTTAAACCTATTGGCTTAAACACCTTTGATTATAAAACAAAAAAGGCAGATAAAGAGTTGATAGAAAAATACCGAAAGTATTATAACGGTAAAGTAATAAAAGAAAATGACGAAGTAATGTTATTGGACGTGCTTGTAAAGGCATTTGACAGCAGGTTGATTAATTCAACACGCTTTGCTTCCACACACAGCCAAATAAATGACTTCAAGAAGTATCTTGATGACATGAAATTAATTACGCCCGTTGCCGTTAAAAAAAGCGAGGCGGATGTATTTAAGAAAGTAATTGACACGATAGAAAAGATTGATAACAAGAAAATAGTTAAGCTAAAATACAGTGGAGAGGAAATCCGCTGTTTTACTTTTGAGAAAGCGCTTAAAGACAGAATAGAAAATACAAGATACGGCAAAGGCAGCTATTCTCTTGACTTTAAGTTTATGGATGTGCATTATCATATTCAAACAAAAGTACCAGAAGGGTTTGAGGAATTTATTGACCCAGTGCTTCGGGAATTTGATACCTTTTTTATCCGTGATGAGAAAAAGATTGTGACCGAAATAACCGATGTTGAAAGCGAAATAAATGATTTTACAAGCGTTTATATCTATACTTTTCCGTTGAGAGAAAACAAAAGTGAATACCTTGCCCAGCACAAAGAAATGTATAGCATCGAAAATAAAATACCAAAGACCCAAGAAGAGATAGAATTGTACACCTCAGTAATAAGAGCAACCACCAACGTAGCACAAAACATAAAAGATAAAGCTATTTGGGTGCTTGAAGAAAATATTGATTTCCAAATATTAGATGAACTTTTACTTTCAGAGAAACTAAAACTTACCTACGAGGAAAATAATGTGGTAGAAAATATAATCTATTGGAAGAAAGGCTTTTTGGATAACAAAGATTTAACAATTAAATTTTTGAATTGAGGTATGAAAAAAGAAATTAATGATTTGCTTTTAAAAATGCAATCAGGCGAAAATTGTATAGGAGAAACTGCGAATAAATTATTGGAGTTATTTTCAATATCCGAAGATGAAATAAGGGAAGCTGCCGATGACTGGGTTTTTGAACAGAACGGAATGAAATGGTCTAATAATGATGGTAGTGCAGGAGATAATTTCGGCTCTTTCGTGGCGGGTGCAAAGTGGATGTTAAGATACATTAATAAAAAATAAAAATGAAAGTAATAGGAAATTCTACTCTATACAATGCTGACTGTTTTGATGTTTTTGGCACAGTCCCAGAAAAGTCGGTTCAGTTAATATTAGCTGATTTACCTTATGGGATTACTGATTTGAAATGGGATAGCGTTTTAGATTTACAAAAATTATGGGAAGAATATAAAAGAGTATTAAAACCGAATGGTTGTGTTTTATTACATGCAACGCAACCATTTGCTACCACACTTATCAACTCGAACAGTAAGTGGTATAAATATGAATACATTTGGATTAAAACACAAGCATCGAATTTTCAACTCGCAAAGAAAATGCCTTTAAAAAAACACGAAAACATACTCACATTTTATTTGAAACCACCCATATATAACCCCCAAATGAGAAAAGGAGAACCTAAAATGAAAAGAATTGGGAACGAAAAATATCAAGAAAGAAACAATGAAATGTATTTATCCTCAAAACCATCAAATTTAAAAGCAGTCAAGTCAGACATCTACTATCCAACAACCATCTTAGAATACCCACAAGTAGCAAAAAACAAATCGGTTCACCCAACCCAAAAATCGGTAGAATTAGCAGAGTTTTTAATAAAAACCTACACCAATGAATTAGATTTGGTTTTAGATAATACAATGGGCAGCGGCACTACGGGAGTGGCCGCAATGAATACAAATAGAAAGTTCATTGGCATCGAAAAAGAGCAAAATTATTTTGACATTGCAGTAAAAATAATTGAAGAGTCATTTAAACAAAATAAAAATGAATAGCAATAATAACAGCGTATATTTACTTGGGTATTATGGCTCTGACAAGAGAGCTTGTTTGTCTGCTTGGCAATCTACCACAGAGGAGTTGGATATTGAACTACCCTTTTCGGTAGAGGACAGGGTGGATATTATATTTGACCACGTAGCAAAAACAAAGAAGAAAAGTCCTTATGAACTTTTGGAGTTTTTGGCAAGAGAAAATCATCAAACACCGTTTGAGAAGATAATTTTGGATTTTCAAATAAAAGGGGATATTGCAAGCCATATCCACTCTTTGAAGCACAGAATATCTTCCATCAACTCTGAAAGCCAAAGGTACAAAGAGTTCACAAAAGATAATTTCTATCTTCCCGAAGATTGGAAAGGAATTTCTATTTCAGAAAACAATCGGGAAGAACTGATGATTGGTGATGATGTTTCGGATTGGTATGAATACCTGAAAAAACACAACGAAACCTCTTTCAAAGCCTATCATTTGGCGATAAAGGACATTGAAAAGGTTTTACCAAGGAAAAGAGCCAAAGAAACTGCAAGATACTTCCTTACATATTCAACTCAGTTGAATTATGATTGGATGATGAACTTTAGAAGTTTTGTGAATATCCAACAACTAAGAAACGACAAACACGCCCAAGAGGAAATTCATTATATTGCTAATACAATGCTGTATTGCGTTGAGAATATAGAAGGAAATCCGTTGGAATATTGTTTGAAAGCATTTAATCTGAAATCTGACGAAAAATATATCTTACAATAATATGGAAAAAGGAGATATTGTAGTGCTTAAAAGCGGTTCACCACAGATGACTGTGGTGGACTTCACCATAGATACCGTGGTTTGTAATTGGTTTATTGGGAATGAAATACACGAAGCAAAATTCCCAATGAACTCTCTTTTACCTTTTAATAAAACAAAAAAGGTGAAGCAGAAAGTAAAAAACACAAACAAATCGGATAACACAAGTTCAAATAGGAAAACTTTTTAAGAGGTGGGAATAGGTAAAATAGGAAATAAAAAAAATACTTTCACAAGCAAAAGTATTGAATATAGCACTCCATTAGCAATAGTACAGCCTCTCATAGAAGAGTTTAATTTGACAAGAGATGTTTGTGCAAGTGATTTAAACCACAAATTACCCCAATATTGGAAAAAAGAGGATGATGCGTTATCAAAATAGTGGAATGGAAACTGTTGGATGAACCCACCATTTGATAAAAATATTGGAAAATGGGTTAAAAAGGCACATCAAGAAGCCATTAAACATGGTGGCAACAAAGTATGTTTAATACCTGTAAGAAGCAACACTGTTTGGTGGTCAGAAGTCATCAAAGATGCCGAGATACGATTTATAAATGGAGAAGTAAATTTCAATGACGAACCAAGAGGTTTATGGCTGCCAATATGTATTATGATTTTTGGCGATAAAGCTAAAAAAGGAACTTTCAATATTATTAATTATAGAAGGAGTAAAAAAAATGGTTGATTTTATTTTGTTTGGTATTTTAGTCGGTTATTTTCTTAATCTACTATATAACTTATTCTTAATAAAGTTTTTGGGATATAAATTTGAAAAATATCAAGACATAGCCGAAGAAACTTTGGTTGGTACTATCTTATATATTGCAAAATACAATGATATGGTTCTTGAATCTGATTACAAAGTTCTTTCAATCCATTTAACATACGAAGGTGCTAACGAGGCAATTAGAAAGCATTTAAAAGACTTAGAAGCCAAGCATATTGAAGCACAAGAAAAATTTGAAATTGAGAAAAGTTTTGAAGAATTGTGTCAGTATAAAGACTGGAAAGTTGAATCTATTAAAATAGAGATGTAATGCAATTAAATAAAACGTATTTGGGTGATTGTTTGGAATTAATGAAACAAATTCCAGATAAATCAATAGATATGATTCTATGCGACTTACCGTATGGAACTACAAATTGCTCTTGGGATTCTTTAATAGATTTAGAAAAACTTTGGGTGCAATATCTAAGAATTACCAAGGAAAACAGTACCATATTATTATTTGCTCAAACTCCATTTGACAAGATACTCGGAGTAAGTAATATAAAGATGCTTAAATACGAATGGGTTTGGGAGAAAACTCAGGCAACAGGTCATCTGAACGCAAAGAAGATGCCGATGAAAGCTCACGAAAACATTTTAGTTTTCTACAAAAAACTTCCAACATACAATCCTCAGAAAACCGATGGACATGTGAGAAAAGCATCATCAGCAAAGAATAGAGCGGCTTGTATTGATAGACGAAATGAATTGGATTCACACTTATATAATAAAGAATTTGCTGACAAGGTATCTGATTACGATAGTACAGAGCGCTACCCAAGAACGGTTCTAAAATTCAAAACAGATAAACAAACCAATGCACTACATCCCACTCAGAAGCCATTAGCGCTTTGCGAATATCTTATTTCTACGTATAGCAACATTGGTGATATAGTATTGGATAATTGCGCAGGAAGTGGTGCAACGGGATTGGCTGCAAAGAATCTTGGTAGAAGCTACTTAATGATGGAAAAAGAAGAAAACTATTTTAATATTATCAAACAAAGACTAAACGAACAATGATAAGAAAAAAAGAAGAGATATTCGTATCTAAGGTTAATACTTTGTTGGTAGATGGAAATTCTGTGTTGAAAGAATCTTTCCACGGAAAGGGAGTAACACTTGGCAATGATTCCAAAGATATTGGAACTTTATATAAGTTTATTACAAAGATTCGCAAGGTAATTCATGAGTATTCGATAGAAAAATGTATTGTAGCTTGGGACGGAGAGAATGGAGGGAAACGAAGATATAAGCTATATACCCCATACAAAGCAAAAAGAAAACATAAGAGTTGGTATAATAAATTTGAGCTTACCGAAGCACAGATAGCCCATATCGAGAAAGATAAAGGGTTTTTATTGTATCAAAAAATAAGAATACAAAATTATATTGAAAATCTATTTATCAGACAAATAGAATTTCCAGAGGTGGAGGCTGACGATATTATTGCGCATTATTGCAAAATAGCCCATCAGGAGGAAGATATTATTATCTATACCAATGATAAGGATTTATGTCAGTTATTGCAATACAATGTGCGAATGTATATGCGATTGGATAAAAAGGGCGTATTGAACGAGGGAACTTTATTGAATAAAGATAATTATATGAGGGTTTTCCCTTTTCATTATGAAAATATAGTGATAGCAAAAACGTTATGTGGGGATATATCTGATACTATCGAAGGGATATACGGGCTAAGCGACAAAGATGGCGCAAAGACATTAATGAAGCTTTTTCCTGAATTAAAGGACAAAAAAGTGGAATATGAAGATATAATTAATAAATCGCAACAGCTTGTAACACAAAATATTATATATGAAAAAATAATAAATTCAAAAAAAAGTTTGGATATTAATTATATAATAATTAATTTAGCAGAACCTCTACTTAATGATGACGAAAAAGAAGAGATTGAAATAATAAAAGATGCTCCGCTATCTGATGAAGGAAGAAACTCAACAAACCTCAAAAAACTAATGGATGAGGACGGTTTTTTAAATAATTATTATGGCGGGTTTACTGATTATGTAAAATCTTTTTATACAATTATCATAAGAGAGAAAAAAATGTTTGAACAATCTAAAGAGTAAAAATTTAATTAAAAGCGAAATATGTATAAATTAGTTTTGAGACAAGAAGAAGACGTAATCATGGAAAGAATCTTCGATTCGGATGTATATTCATCAAAAACAAAGTTGAACCTTAAAAAATTATTTAACCAATCAATCCAAGAGCTGACAGAGGTACTTACAGAAAAAAAACTTGATGTAAATTATCAAAAATACGATTTTATAAGCGAGTACAAGAAGCGGGTGGACTATTACACAAAAAAGAACAAAGAGGTAAAAAATATCCTTAAAAACAAATCCACTCAGTTTAATATCACGATGTATTATGATGACAATATTGTAATATCAAGAGATTTTAAAGTGCGAGAGTATAATACCGCATCAAGATTTAGCTTGAATCTCTATGAAGTATCTAGTAGCATAGTAGAAAGCATCAAATACGAAGTAAAACTGCAAGATAGCTATTACCAGATAGAAGATAGTGTGCTTAGAAACTTCTACAAGAATGTAAACCCAGGGGTTATTAAAGAAATGGGAAGCAGCGAACGTGAAAGCAAATTTAACTTTGCATATAGCAAGATTTTCTCTGTATCAGACCCAAAAACACACGAATAATAATTTAAAACCAACTCACCACATTGGGCTGTTCTGGTGTGGTGGGTTTAAAAAAAATAAATATGAAATTAACACACGAAAATTTATTGTTCGCAAAAAAAGTAGTTAACCACGAATAATTTAGTAAGACATAGTAGATTTTATGTGCCAACAGACAGCAATGGTGGTTATATAATAAAAGAAACCAAGAATAGATATATATGGTGGTAGGTGGATATACCTGAATCAGAATTATTGAAATTCATCGCACCCGAAATTGACGGAGAAAACTTTAAAAAACATTATAAAGAGACGTTTGGACGTGATAACTCTACATTTTTAGTGAAGTTTTACTCAGGAAAATATAGTGACCCATTAGACTTCGGAATTGATGTTTATATAAATGGGAGTGCCATTTCCCGTGGAACAACAGACCCAATGGATGAGAATGGAAATTTTAAGGAGTTGGAAAGTCTCAAATTAAAAAGTGGACACGAGATATTTCAAGTAGCGTCCGAAATACATGAAAATATGGTTGTATATAAAGGTGATTTTGGTGTAGTTGTTAAAAAACCTAATAAAATCGTTCGTTGGGGTGTTGAATTGACAGAAGAAGATTTGATTAATTTTTTGTTTAAATAATAGAAATATGGAATGGATTAAATCAAGTGAAAGAGAGCCATTAAACGAAGGCGTGTACCATTGCAAACACAATGGCACACCAGTTGTTTTAAATTTTGTTAAGATGCAACCCAAAAAAGAACATTTTGTGATAAATGAGAATTACTGTGATGATTTACTAAAAGAAACTAAATATTGGACAAAAGATATTAATTCTTCTTTGTTCACTAAATCAAATAGCGATTTACTTTGGTTGGATGAAAAATAAAAGTTTAAGAGTTTAAAAAAGCAGAATCATACGATATACATTATGTTGGTAACTTTAACAATTACTCATTGTAAATTAATTAATTGGTAAATAACAAAACTATTTAAAAATATGAAATTAACAAAAATTATAAAGAATGTAATACATAAATGTTTGAATGAAAATGCTGATAATACCCCATCGGATATAGTATATCACGCTTCAAACAATCTTTTCAATAAATTTTACGTTTCTAAAATAACTAATATTAATGGAGATTTATATGGAAGTGGATTTTATTTTAGCGATAATTATGATTATGTAAAGCAGTTTGGTTCAATTATTTACGAATGCGCTATTAAACTAAAAAATCCGATAGATTTAACAGACACAAACAAAGCGAAGCAGCAACTTTTGTATTTGTTGGACAATATTACAGAATACGATGATGATTATATTCGAGAATCAATAGATACCAAAAATTTTACATCTGCGTTTAGGAAAATACGAAAATATTTATCTTTTACAGATTTAAAAGGGTATTTTGACGGAGTTATTGGATATTCGGAAATGGGTGGAAAAGAATACGTTGTTTACGACCCAAACGATATTGAAATAGTAGGTATTAAGAAATTAGAGTAGTATTTAATAAAAAAAAATATGACTGAATCAGAATTAATAAAAATATTAAATAAAGTCAAAAACGTAATCAGAATCTCTGAATTTCAACCAATAGTTGAAATGTGTAGAATATGGTTATCCAACAAAGGCGAAACTAAATACGAAAAAAGCAATAGAGAAATATTGGAGCGTAGTATGAACACAGTTTGGTTAAGTATCGGTTGGGACGAAAAATTCACTTGTAAATTTATAACTAAATTCGATTTCATGGAAAATACAGAGAAAGCGAAGTGTTGGGCAGAATGCGTGGAAAATTATCTAAAAAAATAGCACCAATGAAAGTACTTTAAATCGTAAGAATAGAAGAAACAGATAATTACCATCTTACCGAAGCCAAATTCAAAACTTGGTACGGGAAAGAGTTCATTTCCATTTGCATTACTGAAAAAGATACAGAGTTCACTAAATACTTTGAAAGCGGAGAATATATCCCAGTGAAGCTATGGGTAGTATTTGCAGCGTTTTTAGAAGGTGGTATGAATCATATTAAAATTTAATATAGACAAGAGTAGACACTCAAAAGAGAGATGATAATAACATACTTCTTCAATCGTTGGTGGCATACAGTAAAAAGGAGAAAACCAAATAAACGAGCGTTTTTAATTTTCATATAACGATTGGGTGTATATGTGAATATAAAAATAAAACTTATGGAAAGAACTTTAATAGAACACGAAATTAGGAAGTATAACCCACATCAAATTCATTATTATGATAGTAGGGTTATTGAATGGGATAATGAAAATCCAATTTTATCAAATGAGTTAATGAAAAACTTGTTAGATGATGATATAGAAGAACTTTATATAAATCTAAAAATTGGATTTTTGGTTCATCAATTTGGCATTAAAAAATGTAGAAAGATTTTTAATGAATTTGATGAACGAGGATGTTAGTGTTTTATTTTTATTTCACATAATGATTACAGATATATGTATTTTTAACACAAAATTTAATAAAATGGAAGAAGATAAAAATTTAGAACAAAACTCGGATAATACTAATGAAAAATTACATATATCTGATGTTAGAAGTATGTTGATTGAATTTGGTAATTGGTTGTATGAAGATGACTGGAGAGAAATGAATGATGGACATACTGAAAGAGTTGTTGATAGATTCTTAAATTCAATCAATTAATTATAACGTCCGCAAATATGAGAAGTAAATCTTTTCATTAAAAAATACCACGAAAGTTTCGGCCTGCACAAAAGATTATTAAAATAGTTTGTATGTTTGCGGTATGAAACGACAAATACAAAGTTACATTTCAGAAGAAGATTATAGTAAACTGAAATTAGTTGCAGAAAAAGAAGGTCTTTTATTTGCAACATTGATTAGGCAAATTATTATTAACTATTTAAAAACTAAAAAGTTATGATTGAAGAATGGAAAGATGTTATTGGATATGAAGGTTTATATCAAGTATCTAATATTGGTAGCATAAAAAGTTTAAAATTTGGCAAGGAAAAATTGTTAAAGCAAAGGTAAGGTAGTTTTTATTATGGACACAATAGCAAGACAAGTGTTAGACATTGTTGAGGATTTGAATAACGATGTTGCGGAAAGAGGTGGGTTAGAATATTACGCACCATTTGAGTTTAAAAGTATAGGATGGCAAGGTTCTGCTGTCTATTTTATGGGTGTATTCATCTGGACTGAGGAAAATGACGAAAGAGATTACATTGGTGATACTGATGAAAAAGAACCTTTGCGTGGTTTCTTTATTCGTCAAGCGGAAAATATTTTAAAAGACCTTAGTATGAAGATGGGTGCTTTTTAAAATTACCGCTAACGTTTGGGTGTATATGTAGTGATTTACACTGAACTTTATTAAAAGAAATGAATATAATTATTAATAAACAAGGTTGATTAAATGTGAGATAATCATTACATATACACCTTGTTATAAGTATGTAAAACAAAAATTATACCTATGAAAAAATACAAAAACATTCAAGATTGGAAAAAACATTGGACAGATGAAAAACAGAAGTTATTTCACGAAACCAAAGAACGTAAATATGGGAAAGATATTGATGGTAGTATGATGTTAATAAATGATAGAAAATTAAGTGAAATAACTGGTTTAGTTAGATTTACAATACCAATAAAATAAATATATTAATATGGAAAATTTAGAATTAGAAAAAGACATTTCTTATTTAAGAGAGAAAAGAAATGATGAACTTGAAAGGTTTAATGACTTAATCAAGTCGGGCGAGACAGAAGAGAGAATCAATAGTTGTTTTAATTCTCTGTTAAGAAAACAAAAACAAGTAAAATTGGCTGAAGATGCTTTTGTTATTTTTAATATCACAAAAAACAGATAATTTTTGTTTTATTACTTATAACGGTTGGGTGTATGAGAAGGTTTGCTAAGATGAACTTTCAAATTAACCACTAAACTTTATAGCAAACTTTCTTATACACCTTGTTATGTGTAGGTGTGGATTATTAAGGTAGAATGTTTAATCAGAGAACCGAACAAAAATTTTAAAATAAAAATAATATGGATTATAAACAGAAAATATCGAATATCAATTATTTTGATAAAGTGGTTAAAATATCATTGACAAGAGAAGAATGGAATTGGTCTGGAACTTGGGTAGAATCAATGGAGAATAAGGGTTGTGAAAGACTGAGTAAAGAATGGTTTGAGGATTTACATTGGATGGTAATATTTCCAATAAGTAAAGAAGTAAACTTTTCTGGGAAGGATTATCAATATGATATTGATATTACTTTTGATATACCAAGAGAATTACTAAGAATGTTTGTTTATTCTATTGGACAAATTGCGTATAACTTTGATGTTAAAGGGGTAACATCGGTGGTAGCACAGAATGTTTTAGAAAAGATAAATAAACAAATTAAAGAACAATTACCAAATGATGATAAGTGGTTTAAGTATGGATTCTGATTTTTTTTTTAAATTTTCAACCGAAATATTGATTAGAACGATGAACGGAACACTTACACATAACGTTTTGCGTATATGAGAAGTGGCACTTGTAGAATGTTGAATTTTAGCACAAATGTTTATGTGCCATTTCTTATATACGCTGTTAGCACCAGTACGGTTTATTTAGCAGAATTTTAATTTTGGAATATTTATATATAAAAGAAAATTTATAGTAACAACCATAAGAGAATATCTTAACGAGAGTGTAAATAATATTACATATAATAAATCTGTTGATGAAGATAGAACTACAATAACAGCATATATAAACAATAACAAAGTTGGTTCATTATCAATGGAAATTTTATTTGATGCTTACCAATATGAATTTGATGATGTATTTGATGAAGATACATTTGAAGAATTATACCCAAATAGTGAGATTGTAAAAATTGAACATATTGAAATTGATGATAATTATAAAAATTCTGGTATTGGTTCTGAATTAATGAAAAAGAATGGTTATAACCAATTTTACTTAAATGCTTCACCAATGGGAATAAAAGGATTGGGGACTATGGATTTAGTTGACTTTTATAAAAAGTTCGGATTTAAAGAATTACTAAATCAAGGACATAATGTTTTAATGGGTGTGGTGTTTTAATCGAAGCACTTTCGTAGTATTGGCGCTAACGGTTCTCAGCTATACGCAGGCAGGGATTTTAACCACTGAACTTCCTACGAAGAACTGAACTTTAATTTTACTACTTAACTGTCATACGAAGCACGAAACCCCTGCTTGCGTATAGGTGATGTTACCACACGTACTTCTTCTGTTTTAGGTCGAAGTCCGATTTTTTCTTCAAAAATACAAGAATTAATTTTGTGCGGTCAAAAATTGTCCATAAATTTGCATACTATAATTAGCAGTCAAAAAGAGTTATGTTTTATCATTACGGTAGAAAAAAGCAAATAGCAAAGCATTATCCTTTGCCGAATTACGATACAATCATCGAGCCTTTTGCAGGTGCGGCAGCATATTCTATGTTTGGAGATAACTGGAAAAAGAATGTTATACTCATAGAAAAAGATGAAAAGGTATTTCAAATTTGGGACTGGTTAATTAATTACGCAACTGTCGAGGAAATAAAAAGATTACCAAATCTGAAAGTAGGTGAAAAAAGTTCTGAGTTCTTGCATATAGTTCACGCTGCTACAAAAATGGCTTTTCACTTTAAAACTATTAAAGTTACACCTGTATTAGAAAGGAACTGGGGAATTAGCCGAAGAAATTTTGCCGAGAACCTTCATAAAATTAAGCATTGGTAAGTATTTAATGATGACTACTCAGTGTCTCCCGATATTGAAGCAACTTGGTTTATAGACCCACCATACAAAGGAGATGGTGGTATGGGTTATAGGTTTAGTAGTAAGATGTTGGACTACAACAAACTTGCTGAATGGGTAGAAAACAGAAAGGGTGAGGTAATTTGTTGTGAAGGTTTAAATGGCGACTATCTTCCCTTTGAACCACTTTTAAATCTAAAAGGTATTGCAGGAAAAGTTAGCAAGGAATTGATTTATTATAGAACTGAAGCAAAAGTCCCAAAATAACTCAGTTTATTAGAAGTCTTGAATACTCAATAATCTTGAATATTTTTGTATATGGGGTTCGTTGTCAAACAACAAAATTACTCCTTCTCCCATTTTTTGTTTTATTTTTTGTAGGTGGAAATTTAAAATTTGAATATTTATATATAGAATAAAACTATTTAATAATATGGAATTAAGAAAATTTATAGCAACTACTATACGTGAATATTTGAATGAA
>BBPE01000095.1_pt1 | contig 28004 bp, 24 predicted proteins | sample 1344301 | NCBI WGS metagenome assembly BBPE01 (sample SAMD00019089, study PRJDB2971) | groundwater metagenome | isolation source: The Cedars highly-alkaline
GACAGTGAAGTCATGCATGCCATCTAAGTCGTGATCTTCATAGCTCTTGAGCCAACCTTCCCGACTAGCGATGTTTAACTTGCGCTCAAAGTGCACTTCCGCAACTGCGCCTTCGAGCGCAACTTTCAGGCGGAAACGTCGGTCGATTGCGGTCAGCAGCTCTTGGGCCGTGAGACCGTACTTGGCTTCTAATGGATGCGGCATAGCCCATTGTCACATAGGTGGCTGGCATTGACAGGGCGGCAGGGTAGGAGCCACCCCCTAACGCCCCGCTGACGGCGCTCACGGCAAACTCTGTCTTTCTTTTTGCCCAACGAGACGCCCGTCATGCCCAACATCATTCTCATTTTTGCTCTGTTGTTGATCGCACTCGGCTTGGGTGCGTTCGTGATTTCCTCTACTGGAACGGCCCTTTTGCCGGCCTATCTGGGCGTCGTCCTCGCTGTTTTGGCCGGGCTTGCGCTGGCTTTTGAAGCTGCTCGCAAGCATTTGATGTACGTGGCGGTGGTGGTGGCGTTCTTAGGCGCGCTGGCTCCGGCGGCGGCACTGTTCATTCGCGCGGCGCAGATGAGCCCGCTGGCGCTCGGTGTGAACATCGGCATGCTGGCGCTGTCTGCGATCTTGCTGGTGCTGATGCTGCGTTCGTTCATCGCCGCCCGGAGCGCTGCCCGCTCCGCCGGTTAACTAGGTTCGGTTAACCCGGGACGCGGCACCGCTACACTGCTGCCATGTCCGATCCTTCTGCTCTCGCCGTGCTGCGCGCGGCTTTACCGCGCCTGCTTGATGAACTGCCGACGGGTTCGAGCGTTCGCGTGCTGCGGGCGCTGCCCGGTGTGGCGCGGGGCACGCGAAGTGACCTCGTCTGGCGCGGCGAACAGGGATTTCGACCGCTGTATGAGGCCTTGAAAGCGGAAGATTTCGCTGTCAACGATGACTTCGAACGCGCCACCACGCCGTCGCGCGTGGTGGTGGTGATGCCGCGTGCTCGCGACGAAGGTCGCGCCCTGCTGGCGCGCGCGCTGCGCGACGTCGCTGCCGGCGGCGTGGTGGCCGGTGCCGCGCTCAACGATGAAGGCGCGCGCAGTTTCGAGAAGGATCTTGCCGCGCTGCTGCCTCTGGGCGGGCAGCTCAGTAAGGCCCACGGCCGCGCCTTCTGGACCGTGCCGCGGCCCGTTGTGTTGCCGGTCGCCACACAGGCGCTTATCGAGCACTGGCTGGCCGTAGACGCCCCGCGCGTCGATGCAGCGACCGGCCTATGGCAGCGGCCGGGCGTGTTCAACGAAGGCCGACTCGATGCCGGATCGACCCTGCTGATCGAACATCTACCGCCGACGCTATGCGGCGCGGTGGCCGATCTCGGTGCCGGTACGGGCCTATTGACGATGGCGGCGCTGGAGCGCTGCCCTGGCATTACTTCGGTGGATTTGTTCGAAGCCGAAGCACGCGCACTCGATCTGGCAAAGCGCAACCTTGCGCAGGCCCGTGTGCCGCTGCGTTTCCACTGGCACGACGTCGCCACTGGCCTGCGACGCGAATCGGGGTCGCGTTTCACCGCCATCGTCTGTAACCCGCCCTTCCACGTCGGTAGTCGCGGTGTGCCGGCCTTGGGCCGTGCCTTCATCGCAGCGGCTGCAAACGCGCTCACGCGCGATGGTCAATTGCTGCTGGTTGCGAATCGGCATCTGCCCTACGAAGACGCGTTGCGTGAGGTGTTCGGCCGCGGCGCGCTGCTGGCCGAACAAAGTGGCTTCAAGGTCTATCGAGCGTGGGAGCCGAAGGCCTGATGGCGCGCGTACCGAAACTGCGCCAGTACCTGCAAGGCCTCGGCTACGGCACGCGCCGCGAGGTCGAAGCCCTGCTGGCCGAGGGCCGCATCAGCGATGCCAACGGCGAAGCACTGTATGTCGACGACGAAGTGGGGCCGGGCGAGCCCTCGCGCGCTGTGCGCCGATTGCCGCACGAGGGCATTCGTCACGACGGCGACTCGCTCGATGACGCTCCGGGCCTGCTCGCGGCACTGCACAAGCCGGTGGGCGTCACCTGTTCGACGAAAGATTCCGGGCGCTTGGTGTACGACTTACTGCCGCCGCGCTGGCGCGCACGCGACCCGCTGGTCTCGCCCGTCGGCCGCTTGGACAAAGACACCTCGGGTCTGCTGCTGTTCACCGACGATGGCGCGTTGCTGCACCGGCTCACCCATCCAAAGCAACATCTGCCCAAAGTCTATCGCGTGGTAACGGCGGAAGACCTGCGCGGCACCGAAGCCGCGCTGTTCGCCGCTGGCACCCTGCTGCTGGACGGCGAAACCAAGCCGCTTCTGCCTGCGACGCTGGAGCTGCTCGGCCCGCGCGAAGTTCGGCTCACCCTGCACGAAGGCCGCTACCACCAAGTGCGGCGGATGTTCGCGGCGACGGGCAATGCGGTCGTCGCCCTGCATCGCGAGGCGATCGGCGGCTTGACGATCGACGCCATGGGCCTTGCGGTCGGTGATTGGCGGATGCTGGGTGCCGACGAGCGGCGCGTTTTGGGCGCTTGAGTTGCGCATCTACAACGCGTAGCCGAACTGCTGCCGGAACTGTTCGGCAAACTCGGCGTAGTCGAAGCGCTGGTTTTGCGGCCCAAGGTGCTCGACTTTGAGCGCGCCCATCAAGCTGGCGATGCGTCCGCTGGTGGCCAAGTCCAAACCATTCATGAACCCGAAGATCAGGCCGGCGCGGTAGGCGTCGCCGCAGCCGGTGGGGTCGACTACTCGCATGGCGGTGGCCGAAGGGATATGAACCATGCCTTCGGATGTATGCACTTCCGAGCCTTTCGCGCCACGGGTGATGAAGTAGGCCTTCACCTTTTTAGCGATCACCGCGGCCGACCAGCCGGTGCGCTCCTCTAGCAGGCTCGACTCGTAGTCGTTGACCGTCAGGTAAGTGGCTTGGTCGATCATCCGCCGCAGCTCCTCGCCGTTGTACAGCGGCATGGCCTGGCCGGGGTCGAAGATGAAGGGGATGCCGCACTCGGCGAACCCGGCGCAGTTTTGCAGCATGGCCTCGTAGCCGTCCGGGCCGACGATGCCAAAGCCGACGCCGGGTACGTCGCGCACATGGTTCTCGAAGCTGCGCATCATCGCGCCCGGATGGAAGGCGGTGATTTGGTTGTCGTCGAGATCGGTGGTGATGAATGCCTGCGCCGTGTACAGGTCGGCGATCTCCTTGACGTGGGTCAGCGGAATGCCGAGTTCGCTGAAATGCTGCCGGTAGGGGCCAAAATCGGCACCCACGGTGGCCATCGGCAGGGGGTTGCCGCCCAGCAGGTGCAGGTTGTAGGCGATGTTGCCGGCGCAGCCGCCGAACTCGCGGCGCATCCGCGGCACCAAAAAAGACACATTCAGGATGTGTACTTTGTCGGGCAGGATGTGGTTCTTGAACTGGTCGGGGAACACCATGATGGTGTCGTAGGCCAGTGAGCCGCAGATCAGAGCAGCAGTCATTCTTTTGGTCCTTCGGGGTGGCTCGGCGGCCGGGCGGCCGCGCAGGATAGCGGATCGCAGCCCGGCCGATGCCGCGCGGGTCGTGAATTAACGGGCTTTTTCCTTGTGGCATCGGGCACCGGGTTGCTACTCTGCAACGCTTGTTTTTCGCCACTTTCCGGCCCAACTCCCGATGTTCAAGAAGCTCCGTGGCCTGTTTTCCAACGATCTGTCGATTGACCTCGGCACCGCCAACACCCTGATTTACGTCCGTGGGCAGGGCGTCGTGCTCAACGAGCCCTCCGTCGTCGCCGTCCGCCAAGACCGCGGCGTAGGCTCGGCAAAGTCGGTGGCTGCCGTCGGCACCGAGGCCAAGCGCATGCTCGGACGCACGCCGGGCAATATCACCACCATTCGCCCGATGAAGGACGGTGTCATTGCCGACTTCACCTATACCGAGGAAATGCTCAAGCACTTCATCAAAAAGGTGCACACGAGTCGCTTTCTTCGCCCGAGTCCGCGGGTACTGATTTGCGTGCCCTGCGGTTCGACTCAAGTCGAGCGTCGAGCCATCAAGGAATCCGCGCTCGAAGCGGGTGCTCGCGATGTGTTCTTGATCGAAGAACCCATGGCTGCAGCCATTGGTGCTGGTATTCCGGTGGGAGAGGCTTCAGGTTCGATGGTCATCGATGTCGGTGGCGGCACCACCGAGGTAGCGGTGATCTCGCTCAATGGCATCGTCTATTCGCAATCGGTACGCATCGGCGGCGACCGCTTCGACGAGGCCATCATCAACTACGTGCGCCGCAACCACGGCACGCTGATCGGTGAAGCCACCGCCGAGCGCATCAAGCTCGAAATCGGCTGCGCCTATCCGCAGGCGGAGAACCGGCGCATGGAAGTCTCGGGCCGCAACCTCGCCGAGGGCGTGCCGCGCATGATCACCATTACCAGCGCCGAGATCCTCGAAGCCCTGCACGAGCCGCTGTCGGGCATCGTCACCGCGGTGAAGCAAGCACTCGAGCAAACACCACCCGAGCTTTGCGCCGATGTGGCCGAGCGCGGCATCGTGCTGACCGGCGGCGGTGCTCTGCTGAAGGACATCGACCGGCTCATCTCCGAGGAAACCGGCTTGGCAGTACATGTCGCCGACGACCCGCTGACCTGTGTTGCCCGTGGCGGCGGCCGTGCCTTGGAGCTTATCGATATGGCCGGCAACGAGTTCTTCTCGCCGGAGTGAGCCGCGCCGCTCCGGTCTGTGCTCCGCCCACGTGATCCAGCCCGGTTCGCCAGTACCGAAGCTTTCGGAAGCAGCTGCCAGCACGTTGCCGCTGCTGATCTGTATCGTTTTCTCGGCGGTGCTGATGGTGGCCGACCATCGCGGCGAACTTACGCCGAAGCTGCGCGGCACGCTTTCCACACTGGTTGAGCCGCTGTGGCGGCTGGCCGCTTTTCCGGCCGATGTATGGCGATGGGCCGGCACCGCGCTGTCGCGCCAGCAGATACTGGCCGACGAAGCCATCATCCTTCGCCGTGAACTGCAACTGCGCGATGCCCAACTGGCCCGGCTGGATGCCGTGGCCCGCGAGAATCAGCGCCTGCGGGCTCTGATGAACGGCAGAGGCGACTTCCGTTTGGCCGTGCAGATGGCCGGTATCGTCGATGTCGACCTCGACCCGTGGCGACAGCGCGTGCGCCTCGACCGCGGCAGCGCCGGTGGCGTCGAAGTCGGGCAGGCGGTGATCGACGCCGGCGGCATGCTCGGCCAAGTGGTCGAGGTTTCCGAGTACGGCGCGACGGCACTGCTGCTTACCGACGCCAGCCACTCGGTGCCGGTGCAACTCGTCCGCACCGGCTTGCGTCTGGTCGCCGTCGGCACCGGTCAGAGCGACACCCTGCGTGTGCCGAACATTCCGCAGTCGGCCGATGTCCGCGAGGGGGATCTGCTGGTGACCTCAGGCATCGGCGGACGCTTTCCCGCCGGTTTCTCGGTGGGCACGGTGCGCGCGGTTGGCCCGGACGACAGCCGCCTCTTCCTCGTCGCTGAGGCGACTCCGGCCGCCCAAATCGACCGCGGCTTGGAGGTGCTTTTGGTGATGCGCGGCGAGATCGACCCGATGATCGGCCCGCCCGAGGCCGCGCCATGATCCGCGACACACCGATGTGGTTGCGGCTCGGCAGTTTGGTGATTGGACTGCTGTTTCTCGTCGTGCCTCTACCAGCACCATTCGATGCGCTGCGGCCACATCTTCTGGCGCTTTCGCTTGCCTATTGGGCGCTGGAGGTGCCGGCTCGTGGCACTATGGTTCTGGCGTGGACGGCGGGCCTGTTCGCCGATGTCCTCAGCGGCACCCTGCTCGGTGAGCAGGCACTGCGTATGGCGGTGTTGGTTTATCTGGTGCAGCGCTTTCGTGCGCAGTTGCGCTTTTTCCCGCTATGGCAGCAGTCCGCTGCGCTTGGCCTGCTGCTGCTGAACGACCTTGCGCTGCTCAGCCTGATCCGCGTGATTGCTGGCGCTGGCCTGCCGGGCTGGGGCACGCTGCTCTCGCCGGTGCTCGGGTTGCTGGTCTGGCCCTGGTGGTTTCTGTTGCTGGATGCTCTGCGCCTGCGGCATCGTGGTCGCGCGGGTGGGCGATGAAACGCGGGCGCATTCGGTCGCTGCGTAGCCCCGTGGCGGATGCCGAGCAGTTCCGACGCCGTGCTTTGTTTGCGGGCTTGGCCGTGGCCGCTGCCTTGTTCGCACTGGCGCTCGGTTACGGGCGCTTGCAGATCCTCCACTACGAGGTCTACGCCACGCGCTCCGAAGAGAATCGCATCCGTCTTGAGCCGATTGTCCCGGCGCGCGGCTTGATTTTCGATCGCAATGGTGTGTTGTTGGCCGATAACGCCCCGGCCTATCGCCTCGACATCGTGGCGGAGCGCGTCGAGGACATGCCGGCTTTGTTGGCTGAGCTTCGCCAGCGCGTGGCGATCAGTGAAGAAGAATGGCAGCGTTTCGAGCGCTCGCTCAAAGGTTCTCGTCATTTCAGACCGGTGACGCTGAAGCTCAGGCTCGACGAAACGGAAATCGCGCGGCTAGCTGTTGATCGACACCGGTTTTCTGGCGTCGAGGTAGTGCCCTACCTGACCCGTCGCTACCCGTTTGGCGAGCTTACGGCGCATATCGTTGGCTACGTTGGCCGCATCGATCAAGACGATATCGATGCGATGGCGGCACGCGGCGAGTCGCGCTTCGCGGCGCTGCCGCACATCGGCAAGACCGGGTTGGAGCGCTTCTACGAGGCACGCTTGCGCGGCGATATCGGCCATCAGGAGGTCGAAACCAATGCCGAGAACCGGCCTTTGCGGGTGCTGCGAAGGCACGATGCGAAGCCCGGCGAAGACCTGCACCTAGGCATCGATATCGCGTTACAGAAAGCCATGGCCGACGCTTTCGCTGGTCAGCACGGAGCGGCCGTGGCCATTGATCCGGCGACGGGCGAGATTCTCGCCATGGTGAGCCTGCCGAGCTTCGACCCCAATCTGTTCGTCGGTGGCATTTCCTTTGCCGACTTTCGACGGCTCAGCGAGGACCCGGCGCGTCCGCTGTTCAACCGCAATGTGCTCGGTGGCTTCCCGCCGGGCTCGACATTGAAGCCGTTTTTGGCCCTGACAGGCTTGCAGCAGGGGTTGATTACGCCAGAGAGCACGGTGCTTTCGACCGGTGCGTTCCGCTTGCCAGGGCAGGAGCGCGAGTACCGTGACTGGCGGCCCGGTGGCCACGGCAGGGTGAATCTGCGTGAGTCGCTGGCGCAGTCGGTGAACACCTACTATTTCGATCTAGCCATGCGACTCGGCATCGACCGCATAACCGCCGATTTTGATCGTATGGGCTTCGGCCGCCCAACCGGTATCGACCTTACCGGCGAAGTGAGCGGCGTGCTGCCCTCGCGCGCTTGGAAGCAGCGACGCTTTGGGCAGGTTTGGTTTCCCGGCGAAACGGTGATCGCAGGGATCGGTCAGGGTTATTGGGTGGTCACGCCCTTGCAGCTCGCGCAGGGCACGGCGATGCTGGCCGACAATGGCCTGCTGCGGCGTCCGCACTTGGTGCGTGCCACCCAGGCCGGCTTCGGTGCGCCGCGGGTGCCGACCGTGCAGCCAGCCGCCGTTCAGATCGCGAGCCCATCCGCGCACGTCGCCGCGGTCAATGACGGGCTCGTCGCCACCATGCACAGCCCGACTGGAACGGCTTTGCGCGCGGCCGACGGTGCTTGGTATCGGATGGCCGGCAAGACCGGCACCGCCCAGCGCGTCAGCCGCCGCGGCACCGAGCGCTTGGATGCTCTTGCCTTGCCTTACCACCTGCGCCACCAAGCATTGTTCGTTGGTTTCGCGCCGGCGGAGGCACCGACCATCGCACTGGCGCTGGTCGTCGAGCAGGGCGGCTCCGGTGCGGCCGTAGCAGCACCCATCGCGCGGCGGATTTTTGATGCCTGGCTCGGGCCACCACCATCGCCACCGGCCTCGTCGGTCATCGCGCTGCCCGTGGCCGCGCCCGCGCCACTGCCCGAGGCTCGTCCATGAGCCCCTTGCTGCGCTGGATTGGCGCGTTGGCGTGGCGCTGGCTCGACAAGCTCGACCTGCCGCTGCTGCTTGGTCTGTTGGCGTTGATGGGTGTGAGTCTCGCGGTGCAGGCCAGTGTCGGCGGTGAGCTTGATGCCGTGCTGAAGCAGGCCGTCCGCTTCGCCGTGGGGCTCGCGGTGTTGGTCGTGCTGACTCGGATCACGCCGTCCGTACTGCGCCAGTGGACGCCACTCGCCTATCTGGCGAGCCTCGTCTTGCTCGGCTTGGTGTTCGCAATAGGCTCTGGTCGACACGCGAACCTCTGGCTCGATCTTGGCCTGTTTTATCTGCAGCCAAGCGAACTGCTGAAGCTCAGTATGCCGATGATGGTGGCTTGGTTTCTGCACCAAGTAGCCCTGCCGCCGGGCTGGACGTCGCTCGGCATCAGCGCGTTGATCGTCGGCCTTCCGGTTGGCTTGATTATCTTGCAGCCCGATCTCGGAACCGGGCTTCTGGTGGCTGCCTCGGGGGTCTTTGCGGTGTTTCTCGCGGGCCTTGCTTGGTGGCGCATTGGCCTGTTCGCGGGCGTGGGCCTTGCGGCACTGCCGGTGGCTTGGTCGTTCCTGATGCCCTACCAGAAAGACCGCATCCTGACCTTCCTCAATCCGGAATCCGACCCCCTCGGCGCGGGGTGGAACATCATTCAATCGAAGATCGCCATCGGTTCTGGCGGCTTTACTGGCAAGGGCTGGGGGCAGGGCACCCAAGCGCATCTCGATTTTTTGCCAGAACACACGACCGACTTCGTTTTTTCGGTGTTCGCTGAGGAGTTCGGTTGGCTGGGCGTGTTGCTTGTGCTCGCGCTGTACTTGTTTGTCGTGCTGCGTGGTTTGGTGCTGGCCACGCGGGCCCGCGATGTCTACGGCCGCCTTTTGGCTGGAGCCCTGACACTGACGTTCTCGGTGTATGTGATCGTCAACGCTGGAATGGTCGTTGGCGTGCTGCCGGTGGTGGGCGTGCCGATGCCGCTACTCAGTTACGGCGGCACTTCGGCGGTGTCGCTGCTGGCCGGTTTTGGCATCGTGATGGCGGCGGGGGCACATCGACGCAGTTGGGGCGGATGAGGCGCGGGCGGGCCAAAGCCGCGTGATACATTTCATCGCAATGCGCGACCCTTTTTCGCGCGGGAAACTTGGCCTACTTACGATGCGTTCTGTCACGTTGTTCGCCGCGCTAGTCGCGGCTCTCTCTGTCCCGGCTCAGGCTGCGGAAACCGACCCGGCTGCAAAGGCTGCGTTCATCACCGAAGCCAGCGCCAAGTACGGGCTCACTGAAGCCGAAATCACCGGTTGGCTGGCGAAGGCCGACTACCGCCAGAGCATTGTCAACGCGATGTCGCGGCCCGCCGAGCGGGTGAAGTCGTGGAAGGCGTATCGACCGATCTTCATCACCGATGCGAGGGTAGCCGGCGGCCAACGCTTTCTCGCCGAGCATCGTGACGCGCTGCAGGCCGTTGCGGATTCCACCGGCGTGCCAAAGCAATACATCGTTGCGATCATTGGCGTCGAAACCGCGTATGGGCGCATCACCGGCAGCTTCAAGGTGCTCGATGCACTCTACACCTTGGGTTTCCACTACCCGTCGCTGGGCAATCCCGAGCGCGAGGCGCGGCGCAGCGCATTTTTTCGCGATGAACTGGCGCAGTCGCTGCTGCTGGCGCGCGAGGAGGGTATCGACATTCCGTCGCAGAAAGGCAGCTACGCCGGGGCGATGGGTTGGGGCCAGTTCATGCCATCGAGCTACCGCGCTTACGCCAAAGACGGTGACGGCGACGGTCGGCGCGATCTGTTCAACTCCTTGCCGGATGTTTTCGCCTCCATCGCCAACTACTTCGTCGCGCATGGTTGGGAGCGCGGCAATCCGGTGGTGGCGCGTGCAGTGGCGACCGATGCAGCATCGTTCACGCCGCCCAACCTCGAACCGAGCTTTAGTCTGGCCGAACTCGGCGAGAAGGGCTTTCGGCCCGCGCAGCCGATAACGCATGATGCGCCGGCCACCTTGGTGACGCTGGAAGGTGCCGACGGCACCGAGCATTGGCTTGGATTCCGCAATTTCTATGTGATCACCCGCTACAACCGCTCATCGATGTACGCACTGGCGGTACACCAGTTGGCCGAGGCGATCCTTCAAGGCGATACCGCCGCTGCAGCGGAGCATCGCGTTGCGCCTGCTGCGACAGCCCCGCTTGAATAATGAACGCACGAGTCCGCTGCCCCCGTTCGGCTTTTGCGCTGCTCGCGTTGGCAAGTTTGTTGCTGTCCGCGTGCAGCAGCGCGCCGAAGCCTCGGCCCGACGCCTACGCGGGCGAGCCGGGTAGCCATGCGCGTCCACTGGGCGAGGGTGCCGCAGCGTCGGTCGACACCCTGCCGCCCGTGCCGAACTGTGTGCCGATGCGTGAGCACGACGAATCGCTCTACACCGCCGGCGGGCTCTACGCGCCCGGCGTGGCGGATCGTCCGCCGCCGGTGCCGGTGGATGTCTCGAATATCCCCGAGCCGGTGCCGAGACGCGAGCCGTTGGCGCGCTGGGGCAATCGCGAGACTTACACCGTACTCGGCCGCACCTACCGGGTGATGCGCTCGGCCGAAGGTTATGTCGAGCGTGGCATCGCCAGTTGGTATGGCTACAAATTCCACGGCCGCCACACCTCCAGCCGCGAGCGCTATGACATGTGCGCCTTTACCGCCGCACATCGAACACTTCCCTTGCCTAGCTATGTCCGCGTCACCCACCTGGAAAACGGCCGCAGTGTCGTTGTGCGCGTCAACGACCGCGGGCCGTTTCATGATGGACGGATCATCGATCTCAGCTATGCCGCGGCCACGCGCCTTGGCATGAAGGAGGCCGGTACCGCGCCGGTGGAAGTGCGCGCTCTGGTGGGGCCATACCCCGCTCTCTTCGCTGCCGCGTCAAGCCCGGCGGTGTCACCGCGTCCGGCCAATCGTTGGGGTGGCCCGGTTCCGCCGCCGGCTGGGGCTGATGCGCCCGGGCCTCAAGTGGTGCAAGCGGGTAGTTTCGGCGACCCACTCAACGCCGAGCGACTCGTCGCGCTCCTTTCCGCAGCGGGACTTACGGGTGCCATGCTCGACCACGCCATCGTCGATGAGCGCAGCGTCTGGCGGGTGCGCTTTCCTGCAAAAGCGGCAGGCGCTGCGCGGCGGCTTGCCGAGCGCGTCGTTGCCAGTGGCTTGGCTGTGCCCCGCCTGTTCAGCGCCGAGCCCTGAGCGCGGCGGCCCTTACCGTCGCGGCCATTAAGGCCCCGCTTGGTCCTCTGAAACCACAATCCACATAGCGAGCCGCCGCGCTCGCGCCATTGTTCCCGGAGTGCTTCCGTCCATGAGTCGTCCGATTTTCGTTTCGCTCACCGCGTTGTTGGCTTCGTCGCTGTTGTTGGCGCAGGTGCCGCAGCCGCAATCCCTGCCGCAGCCGCAGTCCGTACCTAGGCCGTCTGCCGTGCCCGCGCGCCCGATGGCGATACCGCCTGCCCCCGCCTCGCAGGCCGCCGCGTGGATTCTGATGGATGCAACGAGCGGAAAAATCTTGGCTGGACACAATATCGACGTGCCGCGTTCGCCGGCCTCGTTGACGAAAGTCATGAGCTCCTACGTCGTTGCCGCCGAGCTGGCCGCAGGGCGCGTCCGCAAGGACGATGCCGTGTTGATCTCCGAGCGCGCGTGGCGGGAAGGCGGCGCTGGCACCACTGGCAGCTTTTCGGGCTTCGAGGTGAACAGCCGCGCGCCGCTCGAAACGGTGATGACCGGCATGGTCGTGCAAAGCGGCAACGATGCTTCCATTGCGCTGGCCGAGCATCTCGCGGGCAGCGAGGAAGCCTTCGCCGACCTGATGAACAGCTACGCCACCAAGCTTGGCATGACGAACTCGCGCTTCGTCAATTCGCACGGGCTTGATGCGCCGGGTCAGGTCATGACTGCCCGCGACATGGCGACGCTTTCGCGTGCGCTGATCACGCAGTTCCCGCAGGCTTATGCGCTGCACGCCATGAAGGAGTTCACCTGGAACGGCATCACCCAGCACAACCGCAATGGCCTGCTCTGGAAGGATTCATCCATCGATGGCATCAAGACCGGGCACACCCGTAGCGCCGGTTTCAATCTTGCCGCCTCGGCGAAACGCGGCAACATGCGCTTGATTTCGGTGGTGATGGGCGTCGAAGCCGGGTCGCGCGCGGAGGCGTTTCGCATCCGCGAGAGCGACAACCTCGCTCTGCTGAACTGGGGCTTCCGTTTCTACGAAACCCACGCGCTGTTTGATCCGGCCACCACACTGGCTTCACAGCCGCTATTCAAAGGCAAGGCCGAGACGGTTGCCCTCGGCGTCGCTCGTCCGATTCTCGTTACCCTGCCACGCGGCCGCTACAGCGATCTGAGGCCGCAGATCGACGTGCCCAAGCAGATTGTCGCTCCCATCGCGCAGGGCCAGACCATTGGCACGGTGCGCGTGATGCTAGACGGGAGCGAGGTTGCTTCCGCACCGCTGGTGGCACTGAAGCCGGTGGCCGAGGCGGGCTTCTTCGGCCGTATGGTCGACGAAGCGCTGATGTGGTGGCGTGCGGAATAACCGCCGGCGCGACTATGTCGACTCCCTCTGAAAGCCCTGAGCACGGCCTGCAGTTTCCCGGTAGCTTCGAGATCACCGCGATGGGTGCGGCAGGTGCTGGCCTCGATGCCAAAATGGCCGACGCACTGGAAGCCGCCGGCCTTGGCGTGGATCGCGCGAGCCACCACAGCCGTTCCTCCTCGAAAGGCAACTGGGTGTCGGTGCGTTACACCTTCGACGCCACGACCCGCGCCGACTACGAGCGCGCGCATGCGGCACTCCGCGCCTTGCCCGAGGTGAAGTGGACGCTGTAAGCGCCATGACATCGGCCCGCGTCGATCAGCCGCAAGCATGGAATGTGCGTTGGCTGGGTTGCCAGCCCTACTTGCCGGTTTGGCGGGCGATGCAGCGCTTCACCGACGCGCGCGCCGCTGACACCGACGATGAGCTCTGGCTGCTGGAACACGCGCCGGTCTTTACGCTCGGCCAAGCCGGCCGAGCCGAGCATGTGCTGGTTGCTGGCGACATCCCGGTCATTCCCGTCGACCGTGGTGGGCAGGTGACTTACCACGGTCCTGGCCAGTTGGTGGCCTATCTGCTCGTCGACTTGCGGCGCTTGGGGCTCGGCGTCAAAGCACTGGTGGAGCGCATCGAGCAAGCGCTCATCGACACCACTGGCGGCTTCGGCATCCCCACCTTCCGCCGACAAGGCGCGCCGGGCATTTATACCGCCAACGGTGCCAAGATCGCCGCGCTTGGCCTGCGCGTGCGCCGAGGTTGTAGCTTTCACGGCCTCGCCTTCAACGTGGCCTTGGATCTCGAGCCCTACCAGCGCATCAACCCCTGCGGTTATGTCGGGCAGCCGGTGACCACGCTGCTAGACTGCGGTGGCCCGAGGGATCTGCGCTTGGTCGCGGATGCTCTGGTGGCCCAACTCTCCCGGCAGCTTGGCCTTGCTCCCGTCTGGGACGAGACGCTCCTCGACCTTGAATGACATGTCCGCGCCAACCAAGACCATTCCGCTCACCGTAGTGACATCCGACGCTCTTGAAGCCGGCCGGAAGCAACTGGGCGGCGAGAAAATCGGCAAAAGCCCGGTTCGATTCGAGGACGCTCCGAAACTGCGCAAACCCTCGTGGATCCGGGTGCGAATCCCCTCGGGTAATGCGGTGCAGACGCTCAAAGCCAAGCTGCGCGAGAACGCGCTGGTCACGGTCTGCGAGGAAGCCAACTGCCCGAACATCCACGAGTGCTTCAGCCACGGCACCGCCACCTTCATGATCCTGGGCGAGGTTTGCACGCGGCGCTGTAGCTTTTGCGACGTGGCCCACGGCCGTCCGAAACCGCCGGATGCGGGTGAGCCGCGCAAACTCGCGCAGACGATCGCCGACATGCGCCTGAAGTACGTGGTCATCACCTCGGTGGACCGCGACGACCTGCGTGACGGCGGCGCCCAGCATTTCGCGGACTGCATTTGCGAGGCCCGCGCACTATCGCCCACACTGAAAATCGAAATCCTGACGCCGGATTTCCGCGGCAAAGGCCGTATGGATCGCGCGTTGGAGATCCTGAGCCAAGCGCCGCCGGATGTGTTCAATCACAACCTCGAAACGGTCGAGCCGCTGTACCCGAACGTGCGTCCCGGAGCCGACTACGCTTGGTCGCTGGAACTGCTGAAGCGCTTCAAGGCCCAGCACCCCAGCGTGTCGACCAAGAGTGGCATCATGCTCGGCCTCGGCGAGACGATGGAGCAAGTGCAAGATTGCCTGCGCCATTTGCGCGCCCACGACGTCGACATGATCACCATTGGCCAGTACCTGCAACCCACGGCGAGTCACCATCCGGTGTTGCGCTACTGGACGCCCGAGGAGTTCAAGGAACTCGAAGCCTTCGGTTATGGTCTGGGCTTTGGCCACGTCGCTTCCGGGCCGATGGTGCGCTCCTCGTACCACGCCGATCGCTCGGCGGTCGAGGCCGGAGTCATCGCCTGAAGCGCCGCAACGTACCTACGGACGAAACCATGCTCAAGCCACTTTCCCTGCTTTTCGCCGGGCTGCTAGCGCTCGCAGTCTCCCATGTTGCGGCAGCGGCGGCGGCGGAATCGGCGTTCCGGCCCACCGCCGACCAACAAGGCGCGGCGCGCATGGTCTACGGCGTACTGTCCAACAGTCGCTATGCCTATACGCCGAAGCCGCTCGACGACAAGCTGAGCGTCGGCATCTTCCGTCGCTACCTCGATAACCTCGATGGCCAGAAGCTGTTCTTTATCCAGGCCGACATCGATGAGTTTCGCGTGCATGAGGCGCGCTTCGACGATGCGATCAAGAGTGGTGCCCTGCAGCCCACTTTCGACATCTACACCCGCTACATGCAGCGCGTGACGCAGCGCGTCGCATTTGCCCGAGCCCGGCTGAAGGACGATTTCGACTTCAGCACCAACGCGATCTGGCGCTACGAGCGTGAAGATGCGCCGTGGGCTACGGACAGCGCTGAACTCGATGCGCTGTGGGAGAAGTACGTCAAAAACGATTGGCTGCGGCTGAAGCTTGCCGGCCGCACGGCCGACGAGATCCGCAGCACGCTCGACAAGCGTTACGCGCAGTTGAGCACCCGGGTGAATCAACTGAAGCCGGACGACGCGTTCGAGACCTTCATGAACGCCTACGCCGAATCCATCGACCCGCACACGAGTTACATGAGCCCGCGCAGCGCCGAGAACTTCAACATGTCGATGCGCCTCTCGCTCGAGGGCATAGGCGCGGTGTTGCAGTCACAGGATGACTACGTCGTGGTTCGCACCCTCGTCCCCGGCGGCCCGGCGGCGATGACCGGTAAGCTCAGTGTGGGTGATCGCATCGTGGCGGTGGGTCAGGGCGACGGCCCGATGGTCGACGTGATGGGCTGGCGCATCGACGACGTGGTGCAGTTGGTGCGCGGTGCCAAAGGTACGACGGTGCGGCTCGACACCATTCCGGCCGCCAGTGGCATCGATGGCGAGCACCGCATCATCAAGATCGTTCGCGACCGCGTGAAACTGGAACAGCAGGCCGCGCGCCGGCAGGTGATCGAGAGCGATGGTCGCCGCATCGGTGTGATCCGCCTGCCCACGTTCTATGCCGATTTCGAGGCCAAGCGCCGTGGCGAAGCCGACGCGCGTTCGGCCACCAGCGACGTCGCGCGATTGCTCACCGAGTTGAAAGCCGAGAATGTTGACGGCGTGGTCATCGACCTGCGCGGCAACGGCGGCGGTTCGCTGACCGAGGCCATCGAGCTGACCGGTCTGTTCATCGACACGGGGCCCGTCGTGCAGGTGCGCGAAGCGGGGGGGCGCATCAGTGTCGAAGGTGATGATCGGCACGGCGTTGCTTGGGACGGCCCATTGGCCGTGCTGGTTGACCGCAGCTCGGCATCCGCTTCGGAGATCTTCGCCGCCGCGATTCAAGACTACGGCCGCGGCCTGATCATCGGCGAGACCACCTTCGGCAAAGGCACGGTGCAGAACCTCATCGACCTGGATCGCTTCCAGAACAGCCCAACACCGCGCTTTGGCCAACTGAAGCTGACCGTTGCGCAGTTCTTTCGCATCGACGGCGGCACCACCCAGTTCAACGGTGTCGTACCCGACCTCGCGTTTCCGGTGACTTTGAACGCCGCTGAATTCGGCGAGAGCTCCTACGACAACGCCTTGCCGGCCAGTCGTATCGCGCCCGTCGAGCATCGCCGATACGGCCATTTCGCGCCCATGCTGCTGCCGCTGGCGCAACGCCACGAAGCACGCATCGCCAAGGACATCGAGTTCGGCTGGTGGCGCGACGACGTCGCGCGGTTCCGCAAGGAGCGTGAGGAAGGCACGATCTCGCTCAACATCGCCACTCGGCGTGCTGAGCGTGACGAAACCGAAGTGCGTCGCGTAACCCGTGCCGCCGAGCGCAAGCGCCTCGGGCTCGATGACAGTCTGCCGAATCGCGCCGACGACGGCCTGCAGGCCGATGAGCGCGACGTCGCCGAACAGGTGGCCGATGAGGAAGCCGCCGAAAACCACATCGACCCGCTGCTGCGCGAAGCCGCCCTCGTGTTGGCCGATGCCTTGGCTCTGCTGTCTCGCGACGAGGTTCTCGCGGCGAAAGTGTTGCCGCAGAGCAGCAAGGCCACACTCTGGGCGGACTAAGTTCGCATCCGCCGTCGCGCTGGGCCATCGGCTTAGCCCTCGCGGCGGTCTACTTGGTCTGGGGCTCGACCTACCTCGCCATCGCGATCGGGGTGAAGGGCTACCCGCCCTTCGCGCTGGGTGCCATCCGTATGCTTGCCGCCGGCGTGCTGTTTTACGCCGTGCTGCGCTTCCGCGGCGTGCCCGCACCGACGCGCGCGCAGTGGCGCAATCTCGCCGCGATGGGCGTGTTCATGGTGCTGTTCGCCAATGGCTTGGTGAATCTTGCGCAGACTGAAGTCAGCAGCGGGCTGGCCGCCATTGCCGTGGCTTCGATGCCGCTGTTCATGGCGTTCTTCTCGACGTTGAAGGGGCGAACGCTCGGCGCGATGGAGTGGACCGGCATCGTCATAGGGTTGGGTGGCGTTGCGCTGCTGAACCTCGGCAGTGAACTGCGCGGGTCATGGCTGGGTATGGTGTGTCTTGTCATCGCGCCGCTGTCCTGGGCTTGGGGTTCGGTGTGGAGCCGCGACCAAGACCTGCCCACGCCCTTCATGTCGGCCGCCGGGCAGATGCTCTGCGGCGGCGTGCTGATGGCCGTCGCGTCACTCGTGCTTGGCGAGCGCTTCAACGGCCCGCCGCCCTTGGAATCGACCTTGGCGCTGGTGTACCTCGCGCTGATGGGCTCGATCGTCGGCTTCACCGCATACCTATGGCTACTGCACCATGTGCGCCCGGCACTGGCCACTTCTTACGCCTACGTGAATCCAGCCATTGCGGTGCTGCTCGGCACGGTGGTGCTGCACGAACGCTTCGATGCCGACACGTGGATCGCGATGGTGGTCATCCTGGCGAGCGTGGTGCTGGTGACACGGGCGCCGAAGCGGGCCTAGGTCGTGAATGGCGCCCAACGGCACGCCGGCGTTGGCGCGGAGCGCCTGCGAAAACCCGTCGGCGAACCGCATTTACTCCCGCAGTGCGGAAGTGACCGGAATCCGCGCCGCGCGGATCGCCGGTGCCAAACCACCAATGAAGCCGATGCCGATCGCGAGCCCCAGCCCGATCACCACCAGTTGCGGGGTCACCGCGAACTCAAAGGCCACCTGCGTGAACCCGCCGCCCAGCGTGCTCACCGCGTAGCCGTTGAACAGCAGGTAGGCGAGCAACGCACCCAGCGCACCACCGGAGGCGCTGAGCAGCAGGGCTTCGGCCATCACCGATGCCACCACCGGTGCCGCGCCGAAACCGAGCGCACGCAAGGTGCCGATCTCGCGGGTGCGTGCCGAAACCGCCGAGTACATCGTGTTCAGCGCGCCGAAGGTGGCACCGAAAGCCATGATCAGTGCCACGATGCCAGCCAGCACACCGATGACCGCGGTGAGTTCGCCACTTTGACCTTGGTAAAACTCGAGTTGCGATTTCGCTTCGACGTCGAGTTGCGGGTTTTCCTTCAGCCGCTTGGCCATGGCCGGTAGTTCGGTCGGCGAGCGGAGCTGCACCAGTACCGAAGACACGCTGGCCCGACGCCAAGCGCTCTGCACCGTCCCGATGTCGCTCCATAGCTCGGAGTCGTGCTTGCCGCCGCTTTCGAAGTGGCCCACCACCGTCCACGTCGAACCGCGAAAGCTCAGCGTGCTGCCGACCTCGAGACCGCTGAACTGCGCGGCCGCGCCAGCGCCGACGATGATCTCTTGCACGCCCGGTCGATACATTCGGCCGTGGATGATGCGAAAACCCTCGCGTAGTCGCAGCCCCACTGGCTCGATGCCGCGCAGAGTGACGTTGGCACCGGTGCGCTGGCCGGGGCGTTTCACCTCGGTGATGACGATGAGTTCACCACTGGCCAGTGGCGTGCCGTCTTCGGCGCGGGCGATGGCGGGATCTTGCTTGATGAGTGTCATCGAGCCGATCGCGAGGAAGCTCGATAACTCGCCGTTGCTGCCACCGCGGGTGATGACGGCTTGGTCGCTGCGCCCACCGCTGCCCAGCGTCTGGTTCAAGCCCGAGGACATCGAAAGCAGCGCCACGAGCACGCCCACCACACCGGCGATGCCGACCACGATCACCAAGCTAGGCCCTAGGCGCTCGGGAATCGAGCGCAAGTTCATCCGGGTGATCTCGCGCACTTGCGTCCAAGTGCTCACGCTTCGTGCTCCGCCGAGCGCAGCGGACGGCCCATCACCCAGCGCCAACCATGCGCAGGCCACTCGATGGTTTTGCGTAGCGCGAGCTCCAGCGGCGAATCACCGGCGCGGCCCGCGAGTGCATCGACGATCTTCAAGCGCTGCGCGGTGAGCGCGGGCGGCAGGCCCACCAGCAGAGTCAACACCAGCACACTCGCAGCGGCAACGGCCCAGACGAAGCCATCCGCGGCGATCGGGAACTCCGGCGGCAGCCCCTGCATCACCAGTGTGGCTACGCCCATGCCCGCCACAGCGCCCAGCAGGCACAGCGCGAAGCTTTCGGCCAGCACCAGCCACATCACCTGTCGGTCCGTGAAGCCAAGGCATTTCAGTACCGCCAGTTCGGGTATGCGTTCGCGCACGGCCTGGCTCATGGCCACGCCGGTGAGGAACAGGATCGAGAAGAACACCGCGCCGGTGATCAGGTTCACGATCAGGCCGATATCGCCGAGTTGGCGGATGAAGCCAAGCTGGAACTCCTGTTCGCTCTGGGTCTTGGTTTCGTCGGAGGAATTGGCGAACTTGGCGTCGATGGCGCTGGCGATGCGTTCGCTGTCCTTGGGGTCGACGACCCGCACCACATAGGCACCGGCGAGGCCGCGCGCAGCGGCGGGGCGGGCCTCGTCGAGTTGCCCGAAGTTGAGGTACATCAGGTTGGCGCGCTTCTGCCACTCGGCGTCTTTGCCGTCGAAAATGCCGACGAGACGCCACTCCCACAGCCGCGAGCCGTTGGCCTTGGTCCAGATGAAGCTGTTGAGCGGGATGATGTCGCCCACCTTCCAGCCGTTCTGCTCGGCGAGCAGGCGCCCGGCGATGGCACCGTCTTGGGTCGAAGTGAAGTTGCGCCAGGCGTCTTCCGGCATCACCCATTCGGGATAGGTGAGGCGGAGGCGGCGCGGGTTGATGGCAAATTGCGGGAAGAAGCTGCGGCCTTCGCCGTATTGCCCGCCGAAGAACTGCGAGTGCGATACCGCTTCGACGCCGGGTACGGCTTCGATCTGCGGCATCAGGCGTATCGGCAGCGGCAGGGTGAAGCTGGTGGCGGCCTGAGTGATGAGCCGATTGGTGCCAAGGAAATCGGCTGCGCCGGAGAACAGCGAGTTCACCGCCTGCAGCAGCCCAAGCAAGGTGAAGGCCGCCAGCAGCGACAGGAAGGTCAGCGTGGTGCGCAATTTTTTCCGGGTCAGGCCCGAGAGCACCAAACCGAGATACTTCAGCATTGCTGCCTCCGCCAGCAGGCGCTCATCCGACGCGCCCTTTGTCCAAATGCACCGTGCGCTTGGCGTACTCGGCGGCCTTGGGGTCGTGCGTCACCATGATGATGGTCTTGCCGAACTCGGTGTTCAGGCGCTGCAATAGTCGCAGCACTTCGTCGGCGGTTTTGCGGTCGAGGTCGCCGGTGGGTTCGTCGCAAATCAGCAGTTTCGGGTCGCTGACGAGGGCGCGTGCGATGGCCACGCGCTGCTGTTGACCGCCCGAGAGCTCACTCGGCTTGTGGCTGGCGCGATCACCGATGCCCACGAGATCCAAGGCGATGCGTGCGCGTTTGGCGCGCTCGGCGGCTCCCATCTCGGTCAGTAACAGCGGCAGCTCGACGTTCTTCTGCGCGCTCAGCACGGGCATCAAATTGTAGCTTTGGAAGATGAAGCCGACGGTTTCGGCGCGCCAGTGCGCCAGCTCGTCGGCGCTGTAGTCGTCGATCCGCTGGCCGTTGACCTTCAAAAGCCCCGAGCTTGGCGAATCGATGCCGCCGATCAAGTTCAGCAAGGTGGTCTTGCCCGAACCAGATGGCCCCATCAGGGCGACAAAATCGCCCTCGGGGATGTCGAGGTCGATGTTGTGCAGCACCTCGACGCGTTGCTTGCCGCGCAGGTAAGTCTTGCTGATATCGCGGATTTCGACGAGCGGTGCTTGGACGTGGGCTGCTTGGATGTTCATGGCGCGGTGACGCTCAACGACGGCTAGCAAGCGGCGTTTTTTCGGCCACGCGATCGCCGTCGGAAAGGGTGTTTGGCGGCGCGATAACGACGGTTTCGTCGCCCGACAATCCGGCAGTGACGTGGCGCTCGGCATTGGCTTCAAGGCCCAGGCTCACTTCGATGCGGCGAACCACGCCGTCCTCGACGACAAACACAGCGGGCCGCGCAGGTTCCTCGCCGACCAATGCGGGTGCCGGCTGCACGATGGCGGCTTCGGGCACAAAGGCACCCGTGGGCTTCGGTGCATCGGGATCGATAGGCGCGAGAAAACTCACCCGCACGCCCATATCGGGAACGATTCGTGGGTCGCGGATGTCGAGCGCGATGCGCACCCTTACCGTGGCCTTGGTGCGGTCGGCGGTGGGTACGATGGCAATGACACTGCCGGGGATACGCCAGTCGGGGTAGGCGTTGAGCATCGCTTCAACCGCCATCTTCGGTTGCACGCGGCCGATGAAGGCCTCGTTGACGTCGACGTTGACTTCTAGCGAATCCATGTCCACCAGCGTGCCGATGCCGGTGCGGGTGAAACCACCACCGGCCGATACCGGCGAAATCATCTCGCCGGGTTGTGCCGCCTTGGCGATGATGACGCCGGCGAAAGGGGCCTTGATTTCGGTATTGCCGAGGCCTATCGCGGCCAGCCCTGTCTGCTCGCGGGCTACCACGACGGCCTTTTGCAGGCTGACCAGGCGCGCGGCGCGGGCGTCGCGGTCGGCTTTGGCTTGGTCAAAGACCGACTGCGCGATCAATTGGCGGGCGAGCAGTTCCTCCTGCCTAGCGAGTGTGGTTTCAGCAAGGGCCAACAAAGTGCGTGCCTCGGCCAACTGCGATTCGGCAGACGCCCGCTGTGCCTCGGCCAGTGCCAGACGTGCGGTGGCGTCACGGGCGTCGAGGCGCGCCAGAAGCTGGCCGGACTCGACCCGCATGCCCTCTTCGATGAGCACGTCCTGCACGCGGCCCGTGACCTCGGACGAAACGGTGGCGATGCGCCGGGCGGTGACGAAGCCCGAGGCGTCGAGCAGCGTCGGCGGCCCGGCCTCTGCGGCGTTACGGGCGATTGCGGTTTCCACCACCGTTGGCTGCGCGCCCAGCATTACCACGACAATTCCGATCAAAGCCGCCAGACCGCCAAGCACAAACCACTTGCGGCGCGACTTCGGTCGGGCAGCGCCCGGCTTACGGTCGATGCGGAGGTCTTGCAGATGCGCTTCGGTACGGCTCATGGACACCTCGGTTCGGGGGCCAGCACAGTGTGCTGCGGTCGGCATGACGACACTGTGCCAAGTCCGCCGCGTTGGCGACACTGACGAAAGTCAGCCCAGCAGCGCATCCATGTCGCTGCCGAGGGTGGCGACTTCGTCCCAGTGGTCTTCCAGCGTCTCGGGATCGAGCTCAAGCCACGAGGCGACCGGTGCGGCGGCACTGGCGAACAGGTGCTCCAGCGGCTGCCGACCGATCAGCAGCAGGTGGCAGGCACGGGCCACATGCACGATGCCGGCGTAAGCATTCGGTACCTTGGCCGCCATCGGCGCGGCCTGGTTGACGACGGCCTCGCACAGCTCGTCGGGGAAGTGCCAGTGACGCGCCAGCGCGGCACCGATCTGCACCGAGGTGTAGCCAAGAATCATCTGCTCGGTATCGGCGCGCGGCGCACCGGCGGCAATGGCGGCGTCCACGTCACGCATGCGCTCGGCGTCGAGCGTGTGCATCAACAAAGTGCCGACGTCGTGGATAAGCCCCGCCGTAAAGGCCGTCTCGGCATTCAGGCTGCGCAGCTTGCCACGCCGCACCAGCCAGCGGCTCAGGCCGGCCACCATGAAGCTCTTGCGCCAGAATGCGCGCAGGTCGAAGCCTTCGGGTGCCGGGAACGCCGCCACCACACCACCCGCCGCGACGAGGGTGCGTAGGACGTCGATGCCCAGCAACACCACGGCGTCGTTCACCGTGCTGATCTTGCGCGAACCGCCATAGAACGACGAATTGGCAAGGCGCAGCACTTTGGCGGTCAAGGCCTGATCGAGCTGCATCTTCGCGGCAATGCGCCCGGTATCGACGTTCGGGTCGTCGAAAGCTTGGAGTAGCTCCTGCACGAGCTTGGGGATGGATGGAAGCCGATGGGCTTGGTCGAGCAGTTGCTGGACGTGCATGGTGGGCTCGTTCGGTTTTGCGGGCCGGTGTCGCTCGGAGTTTTTAGCGCGTCGTTTGGAACTGGATCGTTTGGAACTGGCGCTTCAGGAAAGACCAAGCCGCGCGCAGACCCTGAGCTTCGCCACCGGCTGGCTTGCCGGGGCGATCCGTGTCGTTCCAAGAGTACACATCGACATGCGTCCACGGCTGAGCATCGGGGAGAAAGCGTTCGAGATAGAGGGCTGCCGTCACACATCCCGCCATCCGCGAGGCGCCGGCGTTTGCCATGTCCGCGATACCGGACTTCAGGTAGCTCTGATACGGTCGCCACAGCGGCATGCGCCACAGCGGGTCGCGCTCGGCCACGCCGGCATCGAGGTAGGCGTTCGCCAGTTCGTCGCGGTTGCAGAACAGCGCCGGCAGGTCGGGACCGAGCGCAATCCGCGCGGCTCCGGTGAGCGTGGCGAAATCCATGATGAGCGCCGGTTTGAGTTCGGCGGCGTAGGTGAGTGCATCACCGAGGATCACCCGACCCTCGGCGTCGGTGTTGTCGATCTCGACGCTGACGCCGGCACGCGTGGCGATGACCTCGCCGGGACGGTAGGCATCTGGCCCGAGCGCGTTCTCGACCGCGGGCACCAGCAGGGTGAGCCGCACCGGCAGGGCGCGTTCGAGCACCAGCCGCGCCAGCGCGATGGCGTGGGCGGCACCGCCCATGTCTTTTTTCATGTGGCGCATGCCCTCTGGGGGCTTGACATCGAGGCCGCCGGTGTCGAAACACACCCCTTTGCCGACGATGACGAGCTGCGGCAACGCAAGGTCGCCGTGGCTCAGTTCGATCAGCCTCGGCGCGCGATGGCTGGCGCGGCCGACGGCGTGGATGGCGGGGAAGTTCTGTGCCAGCAGCTCAGGCCCGCGCACGCAACGAAAAGCCGCGCCGTGCGCGGCGGCGAGCGCTTGCACATCGGCTTCGAGTTCATCCGGGCCCATGTGCTCGGTCGGCGTGTTGATGAGATCGCGTGCGTGGCACGAGGCTCCCAGCACGGCCAGCGCTTCGGCCTGCGCCTCGGCATCGATGGCGAGCTTCGCCGTCGGCTTCACCGATTTCAAATAGCGCGCGAACTTATAGGCTCCAAGGCCCCAGCCGATCAGGGCGCGGTCCGTTGCAACGGCCACCGGGCTGTCGGCGGCGATACGGAACGCCAGCGCGGGCAGTAGCACGGGCAGATGGCTGAGGCTGGCGGGGTCTTGCGGGTCGCCGATGCCGGCCACGGCAGCGGTGGGGGCGCCGTCGGCACCGGGGATGACCAGATGCGTCAGCGCATCGCCGCAGAAGGCGTGTGCCTCGATCCAGGCGCGAACCGGCGGCGTTTGCGCGTCCTTCCAAGCGGGAAAGCGCGCGGCGTCAACGAGGTACAGCGGCAGGGTCGGTGTATCGGTGGGGATGAAGCAGGAAGGAAGGAGCATGGCGGCCTTGTCGGAGTGGCGGGTAGGGCGGTTGAAGTGCCGAGCGCGGGTGCTGCGATGAGCATGCGCCGTCACCAGCATTCCGAGGCTCGCCACTTCGAGGTCGGGGCGCGGTAGGTCGGTCGGCCACGCCGCCGCCCCGCGGTTCACCCAGCAGGTGCGCATGCCACTGCGCGCGGCACCTTCGACGTCCAGATATGGATCATCGCCAACGTGCAGTACTTCGTCCAGTGCGACACCGAGTTGGCGCGCGGTGTGCTCGAAGATCGTGCGCTCGGGCTTGGCCACGCCCATCTCGCGGGCCGCCACGACGACGGCGAAGCGCGAACGGATGCCGATGCGCTCGAGGTCGGCGTTGCCATTGGTCAGCGCTGCCAGCGGGAAACGCGCGCCAAGGGCATCCAGTGCCGATAGCGTGTCGGCGTAGAACACGACCCGGTTGCGCTCGCGGTAGAGAGCTTCGAAAGCCGCTTGCGCGTGGTGGGCGTCCTCGCCGCTCTCGGCCAAGGCGCGCGCGAGACAGATCAGCCGCTGTTGGGTGAAGTCATGCGCGAGCTGCGGATGCTCGCGCGCCACCTGCTCGCGCAGCGCCCGCATGCGCGGCACCGGGTAGGCCGCTGCCGTGCGCGGGCAGTGCCGATCAAGGTAGGCGTGCAGAGCCGCTTCGGCGCGTTCAATCAGCGGCGAGATCGGCCACAGGGTGTCATCGAGATCAAGGCTGATGGCGCGGATCATCGGGCGACGATCACTGCCATCAGCGCAGTTCCAGATCGCCCTGCTGGGCACCGCGCTGCACGCGCACGATCAGGCGTCGCGGCGGCTGTGCCAGCGCGCTGCGCAGCGCGGGCAGGGTGTCGATGCGGACGCCGTTGACGCCGTAGATCCGATCACCGGGCATGAGGCCGTTCTGTGCAGCTCGCGAGCCGGCCGCGACGTCGGCCACCGACACGCCGGCGATGCCAGCACTGCGGAAGCGCTCCGCTACTTCGCCCAGTGTCGCGCCGTCGAGGCGGGCATCGATATCAGCGCCGGGCAACTGCTTGGGTTGCTCGCGCAGGGTGGCATCGAGCCGAAGTACCTGCGCGCCACGGCGTACCTCGAGTCGGACTGGTCGGTTCACCGGCAGCAAGCCTTCGGCGTTACGCAACGCCTGCGCACCATCCACCCGCTGGCCGTTGATGGCGGTGATGACGTCGCCCGGGCGCAGACCTGCAGCCTCGCCCGGCGCGTTGCGGTAGGTGCGGGTGACAAGGGCACCGCGCACATTGGCGAGCAGGCCGAGTTCTTTGGCGAAGCGCGACGTCAGGTCGACGAGTTCGATGCCGAGCGAACCGCGCTTGACCTCGCCGTAGACCAGCAGCTGGCGCATCACCTCACGCGCTAGATTGGCCGGGATGGCGAAGCCAAGGCCGATGTTGCCGGCCGCCGAGCCGCGCGGGTTGAAGCTGGCTGTGTTGATGCCGACCAGCTCGCCGCGCAGATTGACCAGCGCACCGCCGGAGTTGCCGGGATTAATCGAGGCATCGGTTTGGATGAAGTCTTGAAAGCCAAGGCCGGTCAGGCCGCTGCGGCCCACCGCCGAAACAATGCCGGATGTCACCGTCTGGCCGAGGCCAAAGGGATTGCCCACCGCGACGACAAAATCACCCACCCGCAGGCTCTGCGAGTCGGCCAAGGCCAGCGAGCGCAGGTTCTCGGCAGGTATGCGGATCAATGCGACATCGGTGCCGGGGTCGCTGCCGATGAACTCGGCCTCCACGGTGCGGCCATCATGCAGTTGCACGCTCACCTCGGTGGCGTTGTCGACGACGTGGTGGTTGGTCAATACGTAACCGCGCTCGGCATCGACGATGACGCCCGAACCCAGCGACTGCGATTCGCGGCGCTGCGGGCCTTCGGGAATGCCGAAGAAGCGGCGGAAGAACGGGTCGGCGGCGAGCGGGCTTTGTACTTCGATAATTTGCCGCGAGTAGATATTCACGACCGCCGGAGTGACGCCTTCCAACATCGGTGCCAGCGAAGGCGTGGCGCTGGAAGCCAGCACGGGAAGTGCCGCGTGGGCGTTGGGTAAGGCGGCCTGGGTGGCCACGGTCAGCAGATTTTCGGCAGCCGAAGGCGGTGTCGGGGCGGTTGGTGTGGCTGGTGTGCGGCGGGCCGGATCCCCCAGCGAATGGACGACCAGACCGCCTCCGAGGGCGGCGGCAAGGAGGCAGGCGAAGAGCGGCAGTGGGCGCATGCGGTGGGATCCTTGAGGAGTCGCTATAGCTACTCGGAGATGCGGCAGCACAGCGATTTTTGCAAGGCTTATGTGAGGCGACTGAACAGACCTCGACTGCGTTGACAGAAGCTTGGTGCCGGGCGTACCGTTCATTCCCTGCGTGCCCTACATATTGGGGTTGCGAGAAGTAGAAGCCCCAATATTTTGGGGGGGCTTAGACAATGGGCGGTTTGCGCGGAAGGGCTCCGCACCGGGCAGACCGACAACGACACACTGGGCCTTTAGGAGAGATTTCAGGAATGAGTACGGTTCGCTTGGAGGCGGTCAAGACGGAAGGGCTGGTAGAGGTGGCGATGCAGCCGGCGTCGTGGGATATCTGGGACAAGAAGTACCGCCTGAAGTCGAAGAAAGGCGACCCGGTCGATGCGGACATCGATGGGACGTACAAGCGCGTCGCCAAGGCCCTGGCCGACGCCGAGACCAACTCTGATAAACAAAAGTATTGGTACGAGCGCTTTCTTTGGGCACTGCGCCGCGGTGCCATCCCCGCTGGTCGTATCACGTCCAATGCCGGGGCACTCGAACACAAGCCGGCCACCAGCACGATCAACTGCACGGTGTCGGGCACCATCCCCGACTCGATGGACGGCATCCTCGCCAAGGTCCACGAAGCCGGCCTGACGTTGAAGGCCGGCTGCGGCATCGGCTACGAGTTCAGCACACTGCGCCCGCGCGGTGCATTTGTGGCCGGTGCCGGTGCTTATACCTCCGGCCCGCTGAGTTTCATGGATATCTACGACAAGATGTGTTTCACCGTCTCGTCGGCCGGTGGCCGCCGCGGCGCGCAGATGGGCACCTTCGAGATCAGCCATCCCGACGTCAAGGAATTCATCAAGGCCAAGCGCGAAGACGGGCGCCTGCGCCAGTTCAACCTCTCGCTGTTGATCACCGACGAGTTCATGGCGGCCGTGGCCGCCGACGGCAACTGGCCGCTGCTGTTCCCGATCAGCGAAAAGGAGATCGGCGAGATCGATCTCAACGACGCCGAGCAGGTGGTCTGGCGCGAGTGGCCGACAGCCAAGGGCTACGTCAGCCGCGACGACGGCCTAGTGGCATGCAAGGTCTACAGCCACGTCCGTGCGCGTGGCTTGTGGGACATGATCATGGCGTCCACTTACGACTTCGCCGAGCCGGGCTTCATCCTGATCGACCGCGTCAACGAGATGAACAACAACTGGTGGTGCGAGGCGATCCGCGCGAC
>BBPE01001398.1_pt1 | contig 27830 bp, 23 predicted proteins | sample 1344301 | NCBI WGS metagenome assembly BBPE01 (sample SAMD00019089, study PRJDB2971) | groundwater metagenome | isolation source: The Cedars highly-alkaline
GGGCGCGCGCTCGGCGCGCGTTGGGCAATCAGCGCACCGAGCGGGTCGCTGGTCTGCGTGCTGCTCGCTGCCGGCGCTGTGCTGGCGGGCGCAGCGGTGCCGGTGGCTGTGCGCGGTTCCAGTCCGAGCCAGCGGGCCGCGCGTTCGCTGGCGGCGTCGAGTTCACGGTTGCGCTGGGCAACCAATTGTTGCAGCGGGTCGGGCGCGTTGAGCGGGTAGAGATCAAATACCAGACGATGCTGAAACGCCGCCACCGGCGCGAGGTTGAACACCTGCGGTTTGATGGCTTGCTTGAGGTCTATCGTCAAGCGAACCTGACGGGCGTCCAGCGGCTGCACCCGAATGCTGGCGATGTTGGGGTCGCTGGCCCTGAGCTGGCCGACCAGTTCGTGCAGTCCGGCCACCAGGTCGACGCCCTCGATGTCAACCGCCAGTTGCAGCGGGTTTGTCATCTGGGTGTGGCGCACCAAGAGCGCAGCGTCCGACTCGATCGTCACTCGGGTGTATTCGGGTGCCGGCCAGATGCGCACCGCCACCACGCTGGCGCCATGGGCCAGTTGTTGCGTGCCCAGCAGCAGCACCAGCGAGCCCGTGCACAGCAGCGTGCGCCGGTTTGGATGGTAGGCGCGTCTCATGTCGTCAGCACCGCCAGCAGCAAGCGGCCGGCGGGGGAGTGGGCGCGCAGGCGCACGCGGCGCGCGCCGTCGTGATCGGGGTCGGTGTGCATGGGGTCGGGCTCGATGTCGATCTCGGCGTCTACCGGGGGCATGAAATCGGCGACCCGCTCGGGCCACTCAACCAGCTTGAGGCCGGGGCTGGCGAAAAGTTCGCGCAAACCAGCGTCTTCCCATTCGTGCGCGTCGTTGAAGCGATAAAAGTCAAAGTGCCAGATCTGCAGCGGTTCGCCGCTCGGCATGAGCGGGCAGTCGATTGCGCTGTGCGGCTCGACCACCGCGTAGGTGGGGCTTTTGATGTGCCCGCGCACACCGAGCGCGCGCAGCAGGTGGCGCACCAGGGTGGTCTTGCCCGCGCCCAGGTCGCCGCGCAGCGTCAGCGTGCTGTGCGCCAGCGCCGGGCAGGTGGCCAGTTGGCGGGCAAAGGCTTGCGTGTCTGTTTCGTCGCTCCAATAGCCGTGCCAGACCGGCCCGAGCGCCGGGTCGCCGGCGGCCGTCGTTTCTACAATCGGTGGGACATGAAGCCCGGTTTTGATGCTACTCAACTCGTCTCGCAGATTCAGGCCTGGGGCCGGGAGCTTGCATTTTCACAAATTGGCGTGTCCGATGTTGATCTTTCGGCGGCCGAGCCTGGTTTGCGGGCCTGGCTGGCGGCCGGGTTTCACGGTGAAATGGCCTATATGGCACGCCACGGCATGGCGCGCGCGCGACCAGCCGAGCTGCTGCCAGGCACGCTGAGTGTGGTGACCGCGCGCATGGATTATCTGCCGCGCCAGACCCAGATCAACTGGCAGGCGCAGGAGTTGGAGCGCCTGCGCCGGCCAGAGGAAGCGGTGGTCTCGCTCTACGCCCGCGGCCGCGACTATCACAAAGTGTTGCGTGTGCGCTTGCAGCGTCTGGCCGAGCGCATTGCCGCAGCGGTCGGGCCGCTGGGTCAGCGCGTTTTCACCGATTCGGCGCCGGTGCTCGAAGCCGAGTTGGCCACTCGCAGCGGTCAGGGCTGGCGCGGCAAGCACACCCTGGTGCTCAACCGCAGCGCGGGCTCGATGTTCTTTCTGGGCGAGATTTACCTCGACCTGGCCTTGCCAGCCACCGCACCCGTGGCGGCGCACTGTGGTGCTTGCAAGGCTTGCATGGTGGCCTGTCCGACGCAGGCCATCGTGGGGCCGCAGCGTTTGGACGCACGCCGCTGCATCTCTTACCTGACGATCGAACACGCCGGCCCGATTCCGCTGGAGCTGCGCGCGCTGTTGGGCAACCGCATTTATGGCTGTGACGACTGCCAGTTGGTTTGTCCTTGGAACAAGTTCGCGCAGCGCAGCCCGCTGCCCGATTTCGACCCGCGCGCCGGACTCGAGGGTGCCAGCCTGATCGAATTGCTGGCCTGGAGCGAAGCGGAATTCTTGCTGCGCAGCGCCGGCAACCCAATTCGTCGCATCGGGCACGAGCGCTGGCTGCGCAATGTGGCGTTGGCGCTGGGCAACGCGCTGCGCGCCAGCGCCGACCCTGAGCAGCGTACCCGTCTGCGCGCCGCCCTGCAAACGCGCGCCGAACACCCCAGCGCCCTGGTGCGCGAGCACGTGGCCTGGGCGCTGGCACAGGGCTGAGCGTGTAGCGCTTGGCTGTTGCGACGCAGGTCCGGCGCGCACTATCATGCGCAGATGAAGCTTTATTCTGCCGTGCGCCACATCTGCAGCCGCTGGGGCCGCACGCTGCGTGCCGGCGTCGGCACCTGCTGGGGGGTGTTGCTGCTGGGCGCGCAGATGGTACTGCTGGCGTTTGTGCCGTCAAGCTACCGCGCAGGTGCCCAGCGCCGGGCGGTGCTGAGTCAGATTTACCTGGCCAGCGCGCCGCTGCTGACTGGGTTTGTCGTGCTCTCGGCGCTCATCAGCCTGGTGCTGATCCGCATCGTGGTAGCCACTGCCTACAGCTATGGTCTGTCGCAATTTGCGCTCGAGGTCTTGGTGCGCACGCTGGTGCTGGAGCTCATTCCGCTCTATGCGGCCCTGTTCGTCGCCTTGCGCTACGCCATGCCCGGTGCCCAGCGCGTGCGCCAGCAACTGGCGCTGCAACTGCGTGGCGGCGCCGCGCCAGACCCGCAGCAGTTGTTGCGCAGCGAACTGCTGCCGCGTGCCCTGGGCAGTTTTTTTTCGGTTTTGCTGCTGGCCGCAGTCAGCAGCATGGTGGCCTTGCTGCTGACGTATTTCACCGTCTACGGCTTTTCGCCCTGGGGTCTGCCGTCTTATACGCGCAACGTCGGCAGCGTCTTCACCCCCAGCATGATATTGATTTTCAGCCTGAAAACCTTGTTTTTCAGTCTGGCGGTGGCGATCGTTCCGCTGGCCGGCTGTGCGCAGCGCGACGCCCGCGGCGGCTACACCAGGCGCAGCGACATGGGTGAGTTCGCCCGCTTGTTCTCGGTGCTGCTGCTGATCAACATCGTCTCGCTGGTGGGCAATTATTATTGATCCGATATGAATCCACCCTTGAAGCCCGCATCCGTCCCGGCAGCCGAGCCGGCGCCGGTGAAAAACCTCGAATTCAAGGCATCCTTGCTGCTGCTATTGCTGTTGGCGCTGGTGCTGGGTGCAGCGCTGTATGTGTTGTATGCACGCGGCGTGTTCGAGAGCACGCAGCGCCTGGTGCTGGTGTCGGACGACTCCGAGGGCGTGGTGGTCGGCATGGACATGACTTTTTCTGGTTTTCCCATTGGCCGGGTGGCGCGCATTGAACTCGCAGCCGACGGCCGGGCCCGCATTCTGATCGACGTGCCCAGGCGTGACGCCCATTGGCTGCGCAGTTCGAGCATTTTCACCATGGAGCGCGGCCTGGTGGGGGCGACGCGCATCCGCGCTTTCAGCGGCATTCTGACCGATCCCGTGCTCGAAGACGGCGCCGTGCGTGAAGTGTTGCGCGGCGATGCGGCAGCCGAAATTCCACGCCTAACCGCCTCCATTCGCGACCTGCTAAACAACCTGAACGCGCTCACCAGCGCCGACGCCGCGTTGGCGCAGAGCTTGGCCAACTTGCAACAAGTGAGCAGCAAACTCAAAGGCCGGCAGGGTGGCCTGGGCGTGCTGATGGGCAACGAAGCCGACGCGAACCGGGTGATCAACACCATCGAGCGCAGCAACGCGCTGCTGGCGCGCGCCGACGCGCTGCTGCTGCGGCTTGACGGTCTGAGCGCCAACGCCGACCGGCAGTTGTTTGGTCAAGGGGCCGCACCGGGGCAGGGTGCTTTGGTCAGTGACCTGCGCACCAGCGTGCAGCAGCTCAACGGTTTGCTCAGCGCTGCCCGCGCCAGCCTGCAAAAAGTAGACGCGGTGCTGCTTGACGCGCAGGCCATAGCCGGCAACACGCGCACCGCCAGCGCCGACCTGGGTGTTTTGCGCGCCGAAGTTGAGGCTGGTTTGCGCCAGATCGACCACTTGCTGAACGACATCAACCGCCGCTGGCCGTTTGCGCGCGAGACCGAGATTGTGCTGCCGTGAACACGTCCAAGACCTGCTTGTCGATGCGCCCGCACGGCGCGCTCCCGTGCCCCGCTGCGGCCTTGTTGCCGCTGCTGCTGGCGCTGCTGGTGCTGCTGACGGCCTGCGCCAGCGCGCCGGCACCAGACTGGCAGAGCAACGCCAAGGCCAGCGCCGAGCGCGCCATTGCCGCCTGGCTGCGTGGCGACGTCCGCGTCGAAGCGGCCGAGTTTGCGCGCGCGCGCAGCGAAATCGCGCGCAGCGCCCGGCCCGATCTGCTGGCCCGGCTGGAGCTGCTGCGCTGCGCCAGCCGGGTGGCGGCGCTCGAATTCGAGCCTTGCCAGGGGTTCGAGGCCTTGCTGGCAGACGCCGCCGCGCCTGAGCAGGCCTACGCCCGCTACCTGGCCGGGCTTGCACGGCCGGGTGATGCGGCGCTGCTGCCGCCGGCGCAGCGCCGCTTGCTGGGCGCTGCCGGGGACGCACCGACGCTGGCTGCATTGGCCGCCATCGATGACCCGCTGGCGCGCCTGGTCGGTGCGGGCGTGTTGCTGCGGCGCGGCCAGGCCACGCCCGAGCTGCTTGACTTGGCGGTGCAGACCGCATCGCAGCAGGGTTGGCGCCGTCCGCTGCTGGCTTGGCTGCGCGTGCAGCAGCAGCACGCGCAGGCCGGTGCAGCAACCGAGGAGGCGGCGCGCATTGGCCGGCGCATCGAGTTGCTGCTGCAGCGCTGAGGCGACGGCTTCAGCCACCGGCCCAGCGGGCCAGCAGACCGACTGCGAACGGCAGACTCACCATGCCCAGCAGCGTCGACAGCGTAACCAGACCGGCCACGTGCGCCGCGTCGTAACCCATGCGGGCAGCCAGCACGTAGCAACTTGATGCAGTGGGCAGGGCCGAGAACATCAGCAGCACCGTGGTCTGGGTGGCATCGAGCTGTAGCAGCAGCGCCAGGCCCAGCGCCAGCAGCGGCAGCGCCAGGTGCTTGACCGTCAACACCCCGACCCCGAGCAGCTTGGCTGTCGCCAGTGAACCGAATTGCAGGCCCGCCCCGGCGGCCAGCAGGCCCAGCGCGAGCGCGGCCTGTCCGATGCGGCTGAACGTGGGTTCGATCCACGCTGGCAGTGAAAACCCGAGCAGGTTGGCGCTCAGGCCGCAAACGGTGCCTATGATCAAGGGGTTGCGCAGCAGCTCGCGCCGCACACTTTTCTTGGCGTGCCTGGCCATGGGCCAGACCGCCGCCACGTTGAACAGCGGCACACACACGCCAATCAGCATCGCCACCATCAGCAGCCCAGGCGCCCCAGCCAGTTGGCTGGCCAGTGCCAGCGCAATAAAGGAGTTGAATCGAAAGCCGACCTGTGCGCTGGCAGCGTGCAGCCGCGGGTCTATGTGTTTTCCCAGCCAGGGCCAGTAGGGCAGCGAATACGCCAGCGCAATGCCACCCAGGCCGAGCCCGACACCGGCCAGCAGCAAGCTGGCGGTCTGCTCCAGCTCCAGCGGGCTTTTCACGATCGAGTGAAACAGCAGCACCGGGAACAGAAAATAGTAAACCAGATTTTCCACCGGCTGCCAGACGCTGCGGTTGAGCGGCGTGAAGCGGCACACCAGATAGCCGCACAAGATGAGCGCGAAATCGGGCAGCAGCAGGTGGACGACGTTCACCCGGCAAGCATAGCGGGCAGGGTGTGGACATGGGTGCGGACATGAAAAAACCGCCCGCAGGCGGCTGTTTCATTTTTGCTGGCAGCGCACCGGTTTCAAACGGCGCACGCCCGAGGGCGCGCGGGCTGCGGGGTATCAGACTGCGGCGGCGGCAGCCAGACCCTTGACTTTGGCAGCCAGGCGGCTTTTGTCGCGCGCGGCCTTGTTTTTGTGGAAGATGCCTTTGTCGGCAACGATGTCAACCACCGACTGCATCTTGGCAAACAGTTCGGTTGCGCGCTCGCGGTCGCCGCTGAGCACGGCTTTTTCAACGTTTTTCACCACCGTGCGGTACTTCGAGCGCAGCGAGGTGTTGGCGGCGTTGAGCTTGATGTCTTGGCGCACGCGCTTGCGCCCGGACGCCAGGCGGGGGTTTTTTTTCTTCGGCTTGGTTGCCATGATCGATTTCCTTTACATGTTTGGAGATGTTGCCAGCAAAGCCCACCATTTTAGCATGACCGCGCCAGCTTGCGTCTAACTCGGGATCGGGCCGTGCTGGCAGCCGATACACTCGCGGCGTGTCTTTGTTCAAATCCGCTACTCTGGTTTCGTTGCTGACCCTGCTCTCGCGCATCACTGGCTTGGTGCGCGAGATGCTGATGGCCGCCACCTTTGGCGCCAGTGCCCTGACCGACGCTTTCAACGTCGCTTTTCGCATCCCGAATTTGCTGCGCCGCCTGTTTGCTGAAGGGGCTTTCAGCCAGGCCTTTGTGCCGGTGCTGGCCGGCGTGCGGGCCAAAGAGGGCGACGCCGCCACCCGGCAGATGATCGATCAGATCGCCACCGTACTGGTCTGGGCGCTGACCCTGACCTGTGTGCTGGGCGTGCTGGGCGCGCCGGTGTTGGTCTGGGCCATGGCCAGCGGCCTCAAACAAGACCCGGCCAGCTTCGACGCCGCTGTTTTCATGACGCGCTGGATGTTTCCCTACATCGCCTTCATGTCGCTGGTGGCGCTGTCGGCCGGTATTTTGAACACCTGGCGGCGTTTTGCCGTGCCGGCCGCCACCCCGGTGCTGCTCAATGTCGCCATGATCGCCGCCGCCTACTGGGGCGCACCCTGGTTCGGGGCGCAGGGCATAGAACCCATTTACGCCATGGCCGGTGGCGTCTTGCTGGGCGGTGTGTTGCAACTGGCGGTGCAGATTCCGGCGCTGCTGCGCCTGGGCCTGTTGCCGCGCATCGGGCTGCGTTGGTCGGCGTTGCGCGTGGCCTGGGCCCACCCCGGCACGCGCCGCGTCACCACGCTGATGCTGCCGGCGCTGCTGGGCGTCAGCGTAGCGCAGCTCTCGCTGCTCATCAACACCCAGATCGCCTCGCACCTGGCCACCGGCAGCGTGAGCTGGCTGACCTACGCTGACCGCTTGATGGAGTTTCCGACCGCTTTGCTGGGCGTGGCGCTGGGTGTGGTGTTGCTGCCGCAACTGGCCGCCGCCAGCGCTGCCGACGACGCGCCGCGCTACAGCGGTCTGCTCGACTGGGGCTTGCGTCTGGCGGTGCTGCTGGCGGTTCCTAGCGCGCTGGCGCTGCTGATTTTTGCCCAACCGCTGGTGGCGGTGATTTACCACAACGGCGCCTTCACCGACACCGACGCGCGCCAGACCGCTGTGGCGCTGATGGGTTACGGCGTCGGCCTGCTCGGGCTGATCGCCATCAAGGTGTTGGCGCCCGGTTTTTACGCCCGGCAAGACATTCGCACGCCGGTGAAAATCGCCATCGTGGTGCTGGTGTTCACCCAATGCCTGAATGTGCTGCTGGTGCCGCACCTGGCGCACGCCGCGCTGGCGCTGTCGATCGGCATCGGGGCCATGGTCAACGCCTTGTGGCTGTTGCTGGGCTTGATCCGCTGCGGTGCCTACACGCCACGCCCGGGCTGGTTGCTCTTTGCGCTGCGCGTGGCGTTTGCCAGCGCCTTGCTGGGGCTGTTTCTGGGCTGGGCCGTTGCGCAGTTCGATTGGCTCGATTTTGATGGCCGGCGGCTGCAGCGTGCTGGCCTGCTGGCGCTGTTTGTGGTCGCCGCCGTGCTGCTGTATTTTCTGACCTTGTTGATCAGTGGTTTGAATCTGCGCCAATTCGTCCGAAAATAGCGCCTGTTGCCGCCGTCGATTTGTTCTGACTTGGCCCTTTGCATGCCCTCTGCATTTGACTTTGCCATCGTGCCCACGCCGCTGGGCTATTTTGCCGTCCTGGTCGGTGAGGCCGAGCGCGTGCCCTTGCTTGAAGCCGCTGCCGCGATCGCGCTGGACGAACACCCCGAACTCGACGTGCAGCAGGTGTTGGGTGAGGTCGATCAGTTGTTGGCGCGGCTGCGACGGCGCTGCACCGATGTCGCTGACCCGCTGCAGCGGCTGCGCACGCTGAATCAGTTCTTCTTTCGAGACCTGGGCTTTGGCGGCAACCGCAACGACTACCACGACCCGCAGAACAGCTACCTCAGTTCGGTGCTGCGCACGCGCCGCGGTGTTCCGATCACGCTGGCCGTGCTCTGGCTGGAGCTGGCCCAGGGCCTGGGCATGAAGGCATGTGGCATCAACTTTCCCGGCCATTTCCTGGTCAAGGTCACGCTGCCGCACGGTCAGGTGGTGATAGACCCGTTCACTGGTCAGTCGCTCAGCCGTGAAGACCTGTCCGAGCGCCTGGAACCCTACAAGCGCCGCAACGGCCTGATTGACGATTTCGACGTGCCCGCCGGTTTGTATCTGCAGGCGGCCGCGCCACGCGACATGCTGGCGCGCATCTTGTACAACCTGAAAGACATTCACCGCACGCAGCAAGACTGGCAGCGTCTGATTGCGGTGCAAGACCGCTTGCTCGTCTTGTCTCCCAAAGCCTGGGACGAGTACCGCGACCGCGGCCTGGCCTGGGCCGAAGTGGGCGACCACAGGCGTGCCTTAAGCGATCTGGAGACCTATCTTGCCCAATCCGACGACGCCATCGGGCGGCAAGCGCTGGCCCAGCGGGTGCGCGAATTGCGTGCTGCCTTGAGTTAAAGCCAGCATCATTACCTGATGCAGTTTTTTGCAAATGGCTTGACAAACTGAAACCGGTGGATTTTTTCGCCAGACAAGGCATTTCTGCGCAGGCAGCGGGATATTGCGGCGCGGATACGGGGGTCTGACAAGGTGGGACGGCCGGCTGCCAGCGGGCGTTCGGGTGCAACCGTTGCGCACAATCTATCCACAGCTTGTGCAGTTGTTTTCCACCGCCTTGTGCCGTGACTTGGCTGCGGTTTGCTCGTACCATCAACGCGTTGGCCCAGGTCTTTGGTGCCGCCGCGGCGGCTTCGTCGTGACGGCGTCCACCGGCGCTGGCCCCTATCCCCCACCCGCCACCGACCCAAGCGCTCGGCGCCATTGCTGATCAGCGTCGTGTGTCATTCCCACCCAAAGAACATTCATGTCTGTCGTTTTTTCGCGCACCCTTCCACCTTTTGATCTCGGCCTGGACGGGCCGATGGCCGGCGCCGAGCGGCAGTTGGCACAGTTGCGCGTGCCGCCGCATTCGGTCGAGGCCGAGTCCAGCGTGTTGGGCGGTTTGCTGCTAGACAACGGCGCCTGGGACCGGGTAGCCGACTTGCTACACGACGCCGACTTCTACCGCTACGAACACCGCCTGGCCTACGCTGCCATAGCCACTCTGGTCAACGCCAACAAGCCGGCCGACGTGGTGACGGTGTACGAACACCTGCAAAACCTGGGCAAGGCCGACGATGCGGGTGGGCTGGCCTACCTGAACGCGCTGGCGCAGTACGTGCCGAGTGCGGCCAATATTCGCCGCTACGCCGAGATCGTGCGCGAGCGCGCCATTTTGCGCAAATTGATCACCGCCAGCGACGAAATCGCCACCACTGCCTTTAACACCCAAGGCCGGGCGGTGGACAAAATCCTGGATGAAGCCGAGCAAAAAATCTTCAACATCGGGGAAGAAGGCTCGCGCATGAAAGAGGGCTTTCAGGGCATGGACACGCTGGTGGTCGATCTGCTCGACCGCGTGCAAGAGATGGCCGACAACCCGAACGACATCACCGGCGTGCCGACCGGCTTCATCGACCTCGACCGCATGACTTCCGGCTTGCAGGCGGGCGATTTGGTGGTGCTGGCGGCACGGCCGTCGATGGGAAAAACCGCATTTGCGATCAATATCGCCGAACACGTGGCGCTCAACGAAGGCCTGCCGGTGGCGGTGTTTTCGATGGAAATGGGCGCTTCGCAGCTTGCGGTGCGCATCGTCGGATCGATTGGTCGCATCAATCAGACCCATTTGCGCAACGGCAAACTGACCGATGACGAATGGCCGCGCCTGACCGAGGCGATAGAAAAACTGCGCAACGTTTCGCTGCACATCGACGAAACCCCGGGCCTGACCGCCAGCGTCTTGCGCGCCAACGCGCGGCGCCTGTCGCGCCAGTGCGGCAAGCTCGGGCTGATCGTGGTCGATTACCTGCAACTGATGAGCGGCAGCGGCTCGGACGGCGACAACCGCGCTGCCGAATTGGGTGAAATTTCGCGTGGCCTGAAAATGCTGGCCAAGGAGTTGCAGTGCCCGGTGATTGCGCTCTCGCAGCTCAACCGCAGCGTCGAGTCGCGCACCGACAAGCGGCCCATGATGAGCGACCTGCGCGAGTCCGGCGCCATCGAGCAAGACGCCGACATCATCATGTTCATCTACCGCGACGAGTACTACACCAAGGACGCCTGCAAAGAGCCGGGCGTAGCCGAGATCATCATAGGCAAGCAGCGCAACGGCCCCACCGGGGTCGTCAAGCTGGCGTTCCTGAACATGCTGACGCGCTTTGAGAGCCTGGCCGGTGGGGGTGACTACTGAGCGGCTGGCGCCAGCGTGGTCGTGTTGAACGCCCAGCACCTCAAAAGAAGAACCCCCCACCCCGCGTCTGCTCACGCTGCTGACGCATCTGGCGCTTGGTTTCGTTGCGCTGCTCGGTCAGCCAGCGCTTGAGCTCTGCGTCGTCCTGCACACGCGCTAGGTCGCGCGCCATGTGGTTTAGCGCGTCCTCCAGTTCGAACACCTGCTCGTTGAGCACCATTTGCAGCGTCTTGGGCGTGACGCCGAAACCGAACGGAAGGTCGAATTCAGTGGCCAACTGGTCGTGTCGCCCAGCGCGTTCGCGCTCCAGATCGGCCACCTGCTGTTTCAGCAGCAGCGTCAAGGCGGCCAGCTTTTCGTCGCTCAGGCGCGCGGCGGCATCGGGGTCTGCCAAGGTGGCGCGTTGCTGAATCTGCATCAAGGCGACCAGGTCTTTGCGGCCGTAGGCGGCATTGGCCTCGCTCATGAGCGCCGTTTTGTGCAGACGCGCCTGCACGTCGGGTTCGCGGTCCGGGTGCAGCGCGCTGGCCAGCTGGCGAAACAGGCTGCGCAGCGTGGTTTCGGCGTCGTCCAGTTGGACCTGCGCTTTACTTTTCGTGGCGCCAGGCTTCTTGCGCGCCTTGCGCTGGTCCGCCGCTTCGCGGCGACGCGCCTGTTCGTCTTGCACCGACTGGCGCAACCGCGCCATGCCTTCGTGCAGCAGCTCGTCGGCGCTGGCGCCTTCGTGCGCGGCCTCCAGCGGCTCACCCAGTGCGGCCTCGATCTGCGCGCGCAGCTCGTCGGCATGGTCTTGGTCCAGTTGGGCCAGGCTGCGCGGGTTGTGGCGGTCGTGCAGCGCGACCATGTCGGCGTGGCCGTCCTGTGCGAGTGCGAGGGCCAGGCTGCACAAAATCTGTTGCGCGGTTTTGCGCTGCAGGGCGCTCAGCAGCTTGCCCTGCAGCCGAACGTCCAGACTCAGCGCCATCTCGCGCATGCACTGGGCCTGGCGTTTTTGCAGCGGGGTCACGCTCTGGTGCAAGGCATGGCGGTGCGCCTGGCCCAGCGTGTCCAGCTCCTGCAGCTGGCTTTTGAGCTTGTCGATGCGTGTCAATTGCAGGTTGAAGGCCCGCGCAGCGGCAGACAGCCGGGTCGGGCCTGGGGCTTGCACGCTCAGGCCGGTGGCCGAGCGGGCGGCTGCCGGGGCGGGCGCCAAGTCGTCAAAAAGAGGGGCGGTGTGGGGCATGGAAATGGGCTTCAATGGAGACCCGATTGTCGGCGACAGGCCGGGACCAGCGGGCCTCAAAATGCTAAAAAACCAGCGCCAAGACAATGCAGCCATCAACCAGCGCTTGTCGCACAGGGCTGCGGGTACTGGTGGGGTATTGCTTTATCGTGTTGCGCGCTAGCGGGCATGAGCGAAAGCCGCTGGGCCCGCCAACAAGGCCACGTTGCCCCCGGCGGCGGCGGTGTTGATGCTGAGCGTGCGCTCGGCACAGAAACGCAGCAGGTAGTGCGGCCCGCCCGCTTTGGGCCCGGTGCCGCTCAGGCCTTCGCCACCAAACGGCTGCACGCCCACCACGGCGCCGATCATGTTGCGGTTGACGTAGACGTTGCCCACGCGCGCGGCCGCCGCCAGCGCCTGCGCGCGGCTGTCGATGCGGGTCTGGATGCCCAGCGTCAGGCCGTAACCCAGCGCATTGATCTGGCCGATCACGTCCATCGGGTCGCCGCTCCAGCGCAGCACCTGCAACACCGGGCCGAAGATTTCCTGCCTGACCTCGCCGATGGCCTTCACCTCGAACATCTGCGGCGCGATCAGGTGGGGCAAGGCCTGCGCCGGCGGGGTCTCGGGCAGCAGGTTCTTGGCACTGCCGCGCAGGCGCGCGACGTGGCGCTGGATGTGGTCGAAGGCTTCGGCGTCGATCACCGGGCCGAGGTCGGTCGACAGGAGCGACGGATCGCCCGCCACCAGCTCGCGCGCAGCGCCCTGGATCATCTCGATCACACCGTCCGCAATGGCCTCGTGCACGCACAGCAGGCGCAGCGCCGAGCAGCGCTGGCCTGCGCTGCGAAAGGCGCTTTGCAGCACCGCGTCGGCCACCTGCTCGGGCAGCGCCGTGCTGTCCACCAGCATGGCGTTGATGCCGCCCGTCTCGGCGATCAGCGGCACGATGGGCCCGTCTTTCGCTGCCAGCGCGCGCTGGATGATCTTGGCCACCTGGGTCGAGCCGGTGAACACCACGCCGGCCACGCCGGGGGCTGCCACCAGCGCCGCGCCCACGGTCTCGCCCGGGCCGTGCAGCAGCTGCAGCACGTCGGCGGGAACACCCGCAGCGTGCAGCAGTTTCACGGCTTCGAGCGCCACCGCCGGCGTCTGCTCGGCCGGCTTGGCCAGCACCGTGTTGCCGGTGGCCAGCGCGGCCGCCACCTGGCCCATAAAGATGGCCAGCGGGAAGTTCCAGGGGCTGATGCAAACCCAGGCGCCCCGGCCAACGAGGCGCAGGACGTTGCTCTCGCCCGTGATGCCCAGCGTCACTGCACCGCGCTGGCCGGGCAAGGCCTGCGGCGCCATCACACGCTCTGCCTCGTTGGCGTAATAGCGCAGAAAATCCACCGCCTCGCGCAGCTCGGACACGGCGTCGCCCCAGGTCTTGTGCGCCTCTTTGACCAGCAGGGCGCAGAAACGCGGCTGCTGCTGTTGCAGCGTGTCGGCGGCAAAGCGCAGCACGGCGGCGCGCTGCGCCACCGGTGTGCGGCTCCAGGTACCGAAGGCCTCGGTGGCGCGGGTCACAGCCGCAGTGGCATCTTCAACGCGCGCCTGGGTCATTAGCGCCACCGCCGTCTGCGCGTGCGCAGTCAGCAGCTCGTCGCGCTGGGCGATCACGCTCAGGTCGCGACCGCTGCTGTTGGTGCGCGCGGCGCCGTAGATATCCACGGGCAACGGCAACGAGGGCTGGGGTTGAAGGCGCAGCGGTGAAATCAACAATTGATCCATGCCCACCGACTCGTCGGCCAGCTGGTGCACGAAAGACGAGTTGGCGCCGTTCTCCAGCAACCGGCGCACCAGGTAGGCCAGCAGGTCGCGGTGTGCACCCACCGGGGCATACACACGACAGGCGACCAGCGGGTTCTTCAGCACTTCGCGGTAGATGCCTTCGCCCATGCCGTGCAGTCTTTGCAACTCGAACGGCACCGCCTGGCGGGCCGCGAGTTGCAGGATCGCCGCGATGGTGCCCGCGTTGTGCGTGGCGAACTGCGGGAATATCGCGTCCGGAGCGTCCAGCAGCGCCTTGGCACAGGCCAGGTAGCTCACGTCGGTGTGCTGTTTGTGGGTGAACACCGGGTAGGCAGGCAGGCCCTGTTCCTGCGCGCGCTTGATCTCGGCGTCCCAGTAGGCGCCCTTGACCAGGCGGCACATGAACTTGATCTGGTGCCGTCGGGCGAGCGACACGATGTGGCCGATCAGCTCCAGCGCGCGGGTCTGGTAGGCCTGCATGGCCAAGCCCAGACCTTGCCACTGCGGGCAATGTTCGGCCACCCGCTGCGCCAGCGCGTCGAACACGTCGAGCGACAGCTCCAGCCGGTCCACCTCTTCGGCGTCGATGGTGAGGTTGATGTGGGCCGCCGCCGCCGCGCGGCACAAGGTCCACACGCGCGGCACCAGTTCGTTCATCACGCGCTCGTGCTGCGCGTCTTCATAACGCGGGTGCAGGGCGCTGAGCTTGATGGAGATACCGTCTTTCTGCGCCGGGTGGCGCGCCGGGTCGGCGCCCTGGGCGATGGCGGCGATGGCGTGCTCGTAGCTGCTCAAGTAACGCAAGGCATCCGCTGCGGTGCGTGCGCCCTCGCCCAGCATGTCGAAGCTCAAGCGCAAGCGGTCCCGTTGTTTGCGCGCCGCTGCAGCTTCTTGCATGCCCTCGCGGATCGTCTGGCCCAGCACGAACTGGCGGCCCAGCAGTTGCACCGCGCGCAACGTGGCGGCCACCACCGTTTTGGCACCCAGCTTGGCCATCAGGCCCGGCTCCTGGCCGGCACCCGGCAGGAAGTGTTTGGACATGGCGATCGCCGTCGAAGACAGTCTGGCCAAAGTCGAGTCGGTGGCGCCATCAAAGTCAGCACGACCCAGTTGGTCGGCGGTCAGCGCAATCGCGGTCTCGGCGTCGGGCACGCGCAGCAAGGCCTCGGCCAGGCGCATCAGGGCCAGGCCTTCGGCGCTGGAAATGGGGTATTCCTTGAGCAGGCTTTCCATGGCCCAGAACGGGGGCGGGTTCTCGCGCACCGCGCGCACCCAGGGCGCGGCCACCTGGGCGGCGGCGGCCCAGTCCAGCGCACCCTGCAGGCAGGCCAGGCGCTGGGCAACGAGGGCGGCTTCAGGCCGGTAGGGGAAAGGCAGGCGGTCGGTGGTGCGGGGCATGAAGGTCTCCTGAAACGGAATGGCACTTACTTTAGCCCTCCTGCCCCTGGCGACGCGCGCAACCGGACGCCGAAAACGACAAATAAGACCCACCCCATCACGCTCAGCCCCTTGGGCGATGCGAGTGGCCCGTCCTGAGCGGATCGAAGCGCGGTTCCACCGCCTCCTGCTCAACAGGCATGCCGCGCAGAAAGGGTTTGGGTTCTTCGGTGTTCTAGTGGGTCGGCCTTACCACTGAAGTTGCTGCATTGCAATATGTGCCACGCCATGACCCTTTCAGCGAAATACCCCGCTGGCAAATGGCGGGCCGCGAGCGCAGAATCGCTCCCCATCCTGACAGCCGAACCCGGGTCGACAAGTCCCGGGTGTTTTTGTGTCTTCCAACAAATCCTCGCTCGCTGCGCTCACCCTGGGCGCCATCGGTGTGGTCTATGGCGATATTGGCACCTCGGTGCTGTACGCCATCAAAGAGATCTTCGGGTCCGGCCACGTTCCCTTCACCCACGACAACGTCTACGGCGTGCTGTCCATCGTCTTCTGGACGCTCACCGTCATCGTTTCCCTCAAGTACGTGGTGCTGGTGCTGCGGGCCGACAACAACGGCGAAGGGGGACTGATCGCCATGCTGGCGCTGGCCTCGCAGGCGGTGAAAGACAAGCCCGAGCTGCGCAAGTGGCTGCTGGTCATGGGCATCTTCGGCACCGCGATCTTTTATGGCGATGGCGTGATCACGCCGGCCATCTCGGTGCTGTCGGCGGTCGAGGGCCTGGAGGTGATCTCGCCAGCTTTCAAGCAGTACGTGATCCCGATCACGCTGCTGGTGCTGTTCGCGCTGTTTTTCGTGCAAAAGCGCGGCACCGGCGGCATCGGCAAGTTCTTCGGCCCGATCACGGTGCTGTGGTTTCTGACGATTGCCGTGCTCGGCGTGGTTCAGATCATCGACCATCCTGAAATCCTGGTCGCCATCAGCCCGCACCACGCGCTGCGCTTCATGTGGGAGCAGCCGGGCACCACCTTCATCATCCTGGGCGCGGTGGTGCTGTGCGTGACCGGCGGCGAAGCGCTCTACGCTGACCTGGGCCACTTCGGCAAAAGGCCAATCCGGGTGGCCTGGTTTTCCATCGTCATGCCCTGCCTGACGCTCAACTACTTCGGCCAGGGCGCGCTGCTGCTGGAAGCCCCCGAGGCGGTCAAGAACCCGTTCTTCAACATGGCGCCCGACTGGGCCCTGCTGCCGCTGGTGGGCCTGGCCACCATGGCCACGGTGATTGCCTCGCAGGCCCTCATCACCGGCGCGTTCAGCGTCACCCGGCAGGCAATCCAGCTCGGCTACCTGCCGCGCCTGAACATCCGCCACACCAGCGTGCGCGACACCGGCCAGATCTACATCCCATTCGTCAACTGGGCCCTGTTCACCGCCGTGGTGCTTGCTGTGGTGATGTTCAAGTCCTCCTCCAATCTGGCCGCGGCCTATGGCATCGCCGTCACGCTGGAAATGCTCATTACCACGGTGCTGGCCTTTTTTGTCATCCGCTACGGCTGGAAATACCCGTTGTGGCTGTGCCTGCTGGCAACCGGGTTTTTCTTTGTGGTGGATTTGGCTTTCTTCAGCTCCAACCTGCTCAAGCTGTTCGACGGCGGCTGGTTCCCGCTGGCCATCGGTGCTGTGGTCTTCATGCTCATGATGACCTGGAAACAAGGCCGGGCCATGATGGCCAAGGCGCAGCAGGCCGAGGCCATTGACCTCGACAGCTTCCTGGAGGCGGTGTTCATGGCACCGCCGGTTCGCGTGGCGGGCACGGCGGTGTTCCTGACTGCCCAAACCGGCACCGTGCCCAATGCGCTGCTGCACAACCTCAAGCACAACAAGGTGCTGCACGCGCAGAACCTGTTCGTCACCGTGCGCAGCCACGAGCTGCCCTGGATCGGGCTGGACAAGCGGCTGGAAGTCAAACCCCTGGGGCGCGATTGCTGGGAAGTCGTGATCCACTACGGCTTCAAGAACGACCCCGATGTGCCCAAGGCGCTGACGCTGATGCGCGGGCGGGGCTGCGAGATCGATCCGATGCTGACCAGCTACTTCCTCTCGCGCGACCTGGTGGTGCCCAGGCTGGGCAAGGGCATGTCGCTGTGGCGCGAGAAGCTGTTTGCCCAGATGCACCACAACGCCGGGGCGGCGGCCGAGTTCCTGAACCTGCCGAACAACGCGGTGATCGAGCTGGGCTCCAAACTGGAGATTTAAGCCCTGGGCGAATCCGCGATCACGGGGCGGTTTTCACGGCCTGACCGTGCCGCTGTCGCTGCTGTGCGGCGAGCAATGCCCTCTGAGCAGCGCCTGGCCATGCCCGGTCATCCCATTGGCCGTCCACGTGCTGCAGTACCCTGCGCCCAGCGGTCCGCGCTGCGTTGCGCTTGGTCAGGCAAATTGCAAGGCGGTGCATAGTCATGAACAAGACCTCAGGGTGCACTGCCTGGGCAACGACCGATAATCAGCCGCCAAGCGAGGAAACATCCATTGTCCGAACTCCATAAATTCATGTTTGAGGGCCTGCCGGTGCGCGGCATGTTGGTGCGCCTGACCGACGCCTGGCAAGACGTGTTGCGCCGCCGTGCGCAAGCTGGAGGCTACCCGGCGCCGGTGAGTCGGCTGTTGGGTGAAATGACGGCCGCAGCCACACTGCTGCAGGCCAACATCAAGTTCAACGGGGCGCTGATCCTGCAGATCATGGGTGACGGGCCGCTCAAGCTGGCGGTGGCCGAGGTGCAGCCCGACCTCAGCCTGCGTGCCAGTGCCACCGTGCAGGGCGATGTGGCGGCGCAGGCGCCGCTGGCACAACTGGTCAACCGCCACGGCCACGGCCGCTGCGTCATCACGCTCGACCCGAAAGACCGCCTGCCCGGTCAGCAACCGTATCAGGGCGTGGTGCCGCTGCTGGACGAGCAGCATGAGCAACTGGAACAACTCAGCGACGTGATAGGCCACTACATGCGGCAAAGCGAGCAACTCGACACCCGGCTGGTGCTGGCGGCCAATGAGCAGGTGGCCGCCGGCCTGCTGATTCAGCGTCTACCCCTGCAAGGGGTGGCCAATCTGGGCGGCAGCCACGCCGCGGCCGACGTCTTGGGTCAGAACGAAGACTACAAGCGCATCGCGCTGCTGGCGGCCAGCTTGCAGCGCGACGAATTGCTGGGGCTGGACGCTCAGACCCTGTTGCACCGCTTGTTCTGGCAAGAGGACCTGCGCCATTTCGAGCCACTGACCGGTGCGCAGGGGCCGCGTTTTGCCTGCACGTGTTCGCGCGCGCGCGTGGCCGCTATGTTGTGTGGCCTGGGGCGCGACGAAGTGGAGTCGGTGCTGGCCGAGCAAGGACAGGTGGCGGTGGCTTGCGAATTCTGCGGCGCCCAGTACCGCTTTGACCCGGTGGACGCGGCCCAGATTTTTTTGCCAACAACGCCGCCGCCTGACGACGCTGTGCGCACACATTGAGTCGGCGCGCCCGTATGCAAACCAGTCAAGCCACTGCGGCCCCCGAGCCGCGCCTGACCAGCTTGTCGCACGGCGGCGGCTGCGGCTGCAAAATCGCTCCTGGCTTGTTGCGTGAGCTGCTGCAAAGCGCCAGCGCCAGCGCCATGCCGCTGCCACCCGAATTGCTGGTCGGCATAGAAACCGCCGATGACGCGGCGGTCTACCGGCTCAACGACGAACAGGCGCTGATTGCCAGCACCGACTTTTTCATGCCCATCGTCGACGATCCGTTTGACTTTGGCCGCATCGCCGCTTGCAACGCCATCAGCGACGTCTACGCCATGGGCGGCACACCGATCATGGCGCTGGCCCTGCTGGGTATGCCGATCGCGCGGCTCTCGAGCGCGACCATTGGCAAAATTTTGGCCGGTGGTCACAGCGTGTGCCGCGCGGCCGGCATTCCGATTGCCGGCGGCCACAGCATCGACTCGGTCGAGCCGATTTACGGTCTGGTCGTGCTCGGTCTGGTGCACCCGCAGCGCATCAAGCGCAACGCCGACGCCCAGGTGGGCGATTGCCTGATTCTGGGCAAGCCGCTGGGCGTGGGTGTGCTCTCGGCGGCGCTGAAGAAAGACGCTTTGTCAGCCGCTGGCTACGCCCGGCTGATCGATTGCAGCACCCAGCTCAACACGCCGGGCCCGGCGCTGGCCGCGCTGGCAGGCGTGCACGCGCTGACCGATGTCACCGGCTTTGGTCTGGCCGGTCATGCACTGGAGATGGCGCGTGGCTCCCGCGCCTGCGCCCAGCTTGAGATGGCGCGCGTGCCCTTGCTCGAAGGCGTGCGCGAACTGGCCTGCGCCGGTCTGGTAACGGGTGCCTCTGGGCGCAACTGGGCCGCCTACGGCCACCAGGTGCAACTGGCCTCGCACCTGCACCCGCTCGATCAGGCGCTGCTGTGCGACCCACAAACCAGCGGCGGTTTGCTGGTGTCCTGTGCGCCAGAGGTTGTGCCAGCGGTATTGGCGCTGTTTCGGCAACACGGTTTTTCTGCGGCGGCGCCGATCGGTCAGATGCTGGCGCCAACGCCCGACGGGTGTTGGCTGCGCGTCGATTGAACCTTTCAATCGCAACAAAAGGGGTTTTCCATGAGCGACGCTCTGGCTGGCTTGGCCGATAGCGCACCGCTGCCCAGACTGGTGCTGCTGGGCACCGGCGGCACCATTGCCGGACGCAGCACAACAGTCGGGGACGACATTGACTACCAGGCGGCGCAGTTGAGCGTTGGCGCCTTGCTGGCGACGCTGCCGCATCGACTCGCCGTGCCGCTGGAGATCGAGCAGGTGGCGCAGATCGACAGCAAGGACATGGGGTTTTCGGTCTGGAAAAAACTCGCGGCGCGTCTGAGCTTTCATTTGCAGCGCCCCGAGGTGGGGGCCGTGCTGATCACCCACGGCACCGACACGCTGGAGGAAACGGCTTATTTTTTGCACCGGGTCTTGCAGCCGGGCAAGCCGGTGCTGCTGACCTGCGCCATGCGTGCGGCCGACGCTTTGCTGGCCGATGGACCGCAAAACCTCAGCGATGCGCTGGTCGTGGCCCAGCACCCGGGTGCGCGCGGCGTGCTGGTGGTGTGTGCCGGGCAGGTGCATGGCGCGGTCGATGTCGTCAAGACGCACACCTACCGGCTCGACGCCTTTGACTCTGGCGATGCCGGGCCGCTGGCCGTGGTTGAGCAAGGACAGGTGCGCCAGTTCCGCTGCTGGCCAACGGCGCCTGCGGGTGCCGCCTGCAACCTGCAGGCCAACCCGTGCTTGCAGCAAGTATCGGCCTTGCCGCGGGTGGACCTGCTCTACAGCCACGCCGACGCCGATGGGTCGCTGGTGCGGTCCTTGCTGGCGCAGGCCGCTGCGCCCCAAGAGCCGGCGCTGCGCGGCTTGGTGGTGGCCGGCAGCGGCAACGGCACCTTGCACCAGGCCTTGGAGGCCGCCTTGCTGCAAGCGCAGGCGCAAGGCGTGCAGGTGCGACGCGCCAGCCGCTGTGCGCGTGGTCGGGTGATCTCCCCCGCTGGCCGGTCTTTTGCGGACGCTGGCGGCCTGTCTGCCGTCAAGGCCCGGCTGGCGCTGGCGCTGGAACTGCTGGGCTTGTGATGGATGGGATGGATAATCGCCCGATGTTTTTTAATCTTCCCACCCTGCTGACCTGGGCCCGCATCGTCGCCATACCCATCATCGTCGGCGTGTTCTATCTGGAGGGTATCAGTGCGGCGCAGCAAAACCTGATTGCCACCGTGCTATTCGTGGTGTTTGCGCTGACCGACTGGGCCGACGGCTACTTGGCGCGCAGGCTCAATCAGACCTCGGCCTTCGGGGCTTTTCTGGACCCGGTGGCAGACAAATTTCTGGTCTGCGCCTGTGTGCTGGTGCTGGTGCACCTAGACCGCGCCGACGTGTTCGTGGCGCTCATCATCATCGGGCGTGAAATCGTCATTTCCTCTTTGCGCGAGTGGATGGCGCTGATCGGCGCCACCCAAAGCGTGGCGGTGCACATGTTCGGCAAGATCAAGACCTTGGTGCAGATGACGGCCATTCCATTCTTGCTGTTTCACGGCACGCTGTTCGGTGTGGTGGACACCGCGCTGTGGGGTACCTGGTTGATCTGGGCGGCGGCGGTGCTGACCGTTTGGTCGATGGTGTACTACCTGTACAAAGCCTTGCCCGAGATACGCGCTCGCGCGCGCTGACGCCGCCATGAGCGCGCAGGCCACCCAAGACGCCTGGCTGCGTGCCATGCCCTGGGCCTTTGTGCTGATCTGGAGCACCGGCTTCATCGTCGCGCGCTACGCCATGCCGCATGCGCCGCCGCTGCAGTTTCTGGCGCTGCGCTACGTGCTGTCGATTCTGTGTTTTTTGCCCTGGATCTGGTACGCCGGCGTGCACTGGCCCCGGCAGCGCCTGCAGTGGCTGCACCTGGCGCTGACCGGCGTGCTGATGCACGCGGGCTACCTCGGCGGCGTCTGGGTGGCGGTGAATGCAGGCATGGGGGCGGGGCTGGTTGCCCTGATCGTCGGTTTGCAACCGGTGCTGACCGCCGTTTGGCTATCAGGCACCGGCGCGCGCGTGACACGCCGGCAGTGGCTCGGCTTGTGGCTGGGTTTTCTGGGCCTGGTGCTGGTGGTCTGGCATAAATTGGGCAGCGGTGCGCCGGGCGACCAGGCCACCTGGTTCAATCTGAGCTTTGCCGTGCTCGCGCTGTGCGCCATCACGGCCGGCACGCTGTATCAAAAGCGTTTTGTCCAGGCATGCGACGTGCGCAGCGCCAACACCGTGCAGTTGCTCGCCGCGCTGCTGGTGACTTTGCCGCTGGCCTTGCTGGAGACCGAGGCCATGCGCTGGTTTGACGCCGGCGGCGCTTTCAACTGGGAGCTGGGTGCGGCCATGGCCTGGTCGGTGCTGGGGCTGACCCTGGGCGCGAGTTCGCTGCTCTACCTGTTGATTCAGCGCGGCGCCGCGACCTCAGTTACCAGTCTCATGTATCTGGTGCCGCCGTGTACCGCGCTGCTGGCCTGGCTGCTGTTTCGCGAACCGATCACGTTCGTGACGGTGGTCGGCGTGGCGCTGACGGCGCTGGGTGTGAGCTTGGTCGTGCGCGTGCCAAAAAACCCCTGAAAGCCTGTTTCATCATGAGCAAACATCGCATCGCAGTCATTGCCGGTGACGGCATTGGCCAGGAAGTCGTACCCGAGGGTCTGCGCGTGCTGGAGGCGACGGCAGTCCGCTTCGGCATCGACTTGCAGTTCGACCGGTTCGACTTTGCCAGTTGCGACTACTACGAGCGACACGGCCAGATGCTGCCCGACGACTGGAAGCAGCAGATCGGGGGCCACGACGCCATCTACTTCGGCGCCGTGGGTTGGCCAGACAAGGTGCCGGACCACATTTCGCTCTGGGGTTCGCTGTTGCAATTTCGCCGTGAGTTTGACCAATACGTCAACCTGCGACCGGCCAAACTCATGCCCGGCGTGAGGGCTCTGGTGCTGCGCCGCGACGGCAGCCTGCGCCAGCCGGGCGAGATCGACATGGTGATCGTGCGCGAGAACACCGAGGGCGAATACTCCAGCATCGGCGGGCGCATGTATGCCGGCACCGAGCGCGAGATCGTCATGCAGGAAACCGTGCTCTCGCGCATCGGGGTCGACCGCGTGCTGCGCTACGCCTTCGAGCTGGCGCGCTCGCGGCCACGCAAACACCTGACCAGCGCCACCAAATCGAACGGCATTGCCATCACCATGCCGTACTGGGACGAGCGGGTGGCCGAAATGGCCAAACACTACCCCGACGTGCGGGTCGATCAGTTTCATATCGACATCCTGTGCGCCCACTTCGTGCAGCGCCCGGATCAGTTCGACGTGGTGGTGGGTAGCAATCTGTTCGGTGACATCCTGAGCGACCTGGGGCCGGCCTGCACCGGAACCATAGGCATAGCACCCAGTGCCAACCTCAACCCCGAGCGCAAATTTCCCTCGCTGTTCGAGCCGGTGCACGGCTCGGCACCCGACATTGCCGGGCGGCAGATAGCCAACCCGATCGGCCAAATCTGGTGCGGCGCCCTGATGTTGGACTTTCTGGGTTATCCAGCAGCGCACGCCGCCATCATGCAGGCCATCGAAGCCGTGCTGCAGCCGGGCAGTGATGCACCGCGCACCCCCGATCTGGGCGGCAGCGCCAGCACGACCGATCTGGGGCGTGCAATAGCTGCTCAGGTGTCGCGCGCACCGATCTGAAGCCGCTGACGTGCAGCATGCCGGGCTGCGTTTAGAATCAGACGTTTAGAATCACAACTGCACCGTGTTCAAATGACGGCGCTGAAGCGGTTCTCCCAGGCGTGTCGGTTGCCTGTGGCGAGCCAGTTTTTTCGGTGGGGTGCTTAGCTCAGTTGGTAGAGCGGCGCCCTTACAAGGCGTAGGTCGGCGGTTCGAGCCCGTCAGCACCCACCACCATGCAAAAGGCGAACCCCGGTTCGCCTTTTTTTCACTATCAAGCAGCGCTTTCGGCTTCTAGTTTCAGGGCTCCCAGGCATGTTCGAATCAATTCGTAATCGCAAACAGGTCCTGATGGCTGTTTTGCTGATCCTGATCATCCCGTCGTTCGTGCTGGTGGGCATCGAAGGCTTTACTCCCGACCCGCGCGGCGCGCCGGTGGCGCAGGTGGACGGCCAAGACATCACCCAAGTCGATTGGGATCGGGCGCACCAAGAGCAGTCGCAGCGCCTGCGTCAAGCCATGCCAACGATAGACCCCGCCATGCTCGACAGCCCCGAGGCGCGCTTTGCCACGCTGGAGCATCTGGTGCGCCAGCGCGTGCTGACGGCGGCTGCGCAAGCATACAAGCTGCACATCAGCGACCAGCGGCTGGCACTGAGCCTGCAGGAACACGAAGTCATTGCCGGCCTGCGCCGCCCGGACGGCACACTGGACGTCGAGGCCTACCGCCAGTTGCTTGCGCGCCAGGGGCTGACGCCGGAACTGTTCGAGGCCCAGGTTCGCGCCGAACTCGCGCAGCGCCAGGTGCTGCAGGGTCTGGAGGGTTCGGGCTTTGCGCCCGAGGCCGTGGCCAAAATAGCGCTCAACGCCTTCTTTGAGCAGCGCCAGGTGCGGGTGGCGTCATTCGATGCGCGCGATCATGCCGCTGACGTCGTGCCCAGCGACGCCGAAATACAAGCCTTCTACGACGCCAATCTGTACCTGTTTCAGGCGCCCGAGCAAGCCGACGTGGAATTCGTGGTGCTCGACGCCAACGCGCTGGCGCCCGGCATTGCGCTGGCAGAAACCGATGTGCGCGCCTACTACGAGCAAAACATTGAACGCCTGGCTGGCCCGCAAGAGCGCCGGGCAAGTCATATCTTGCTCAGCGTAGCGCCAGGCGCCACAGCGGCCGACAAGGAACAGGTGCGCCAGCGCGCTAGCGCGCTGCTGACTCAGGTGCGCCAGGCGCCGCAGACCTTTGCCGATGTGGCCCGTGCCCATTCGCAAGACCCCGGTTCGGCCGTCAACGGCGGCGATCTGGGCTACTTTTCTCGCGGGGCCATGGTCAAGCCTTTCGAGGATGCCGTATTTGCGCTGCAACAAGGAGGCATTTCAGAGCTGGTGGAAACCGATTTTGGTTTCCATATCATCAAACTGGTCGATATCAGAACACCGCCGCGGCGCAGTTTCGAGCAAATGCGCCCCGAACTCGAGGCCGATTTGAGGCTGCAGCAGGCGCAGCGTCTGTTCACCCAGTCGATGGAGCCGTTCAGCAACCTGGTGTACGAGCAGGGCGAGAGCCTCGCGCCGGTGGCCGAGCGTTTCGGCCTGACCATCCAGACGGCCCGGGCCGTGACCCGCCAGCCCCGTCCAGATACCGGAGTGCTGGCCCATGAGGGATTGCTGAACGCCCTATTCGCGCCCGACTCGATTGCGCAAAAGCGTGCTACCGAAGCAATCGAAACCGCCCCCGGTCAACTCGTTTCGGCCCGCATCGTTCAGCACACGGCTGCTCGCACCCAGGCGCTGACGCAAGTGCGCGAGCAGGTTCGCACGCGCCTGGTGGCCCAGCGGGCCGCCGAACTCGCGCGCGCGGCCGGCCAGGCGCAACTGGCGGCCGGCAAAGCCGGTCAGGCTGTAGCAGCCCTGTCACCCGTGCTGACGGTCTCGCGCGAGCACACCCAGGGCCTGTCCCGGCCGGTGCTCACGGCGGCTCTGAGCGCCAACCCGGCGCAACTGCCGGCCTGGGTGGGTGTGAATATGGGCGAACAAGGCTATGTCGTGGTCAAAGTCGAACAGGTGCTAGCGCGCCAGCCACGCGAGCCAGAAGCCTTGCGTCAGGAGGTGCAGCAGTACAGCCAGTGGTGGTCGGCAGCCGAGAGTCTGGCCTACCTCGAGACCTTGAAAGCGCGTTTTAACGTGCAGATCAAGGTAGCGCCGCCGCCGCCTGCCACCGCCAACGCCGCACTGCAGTGATGCCGCCGGCTTGGCCCCAGCCCCCGCCCTTTGCCGGGCAGATATTCTCAGCGTGAAACCAAGTGCGCGTCTGTCCCCCACCCACCCCTCGCCATCTCGCGCTGAGGGGAGAGGGCAGGGTGTCCTGGGGTAACCAGGCGCCATGTTCTTTCGAGCTATAATGAAAAGCTTGCGGTGGCTGTAGCTCAGTTGGTAGAGCACAGGATTGTGATTCCTGTGGTCGTGGGTTCGAGCCCCATCAGCCACCCCAACCTTTTCTAATGTCTTGAATTTGAAAGGTTTTTTCACCAAAAAACTCGCGACAGGTTCCCACTTGGGGTTCCCACATGATCCGAGTTCCGAGGTTGAAGCAAAACCGACACGGCGTTTTTTCTCTCCGTGTTATCTGGCAAGACCCCACAGGCAAGCGCCGCGAGACGCAGCACAGCCTAGGCACACGCAGCCCCACGGTTGCCCGTTTGTTGGCGCTACAGTTCAATGAAGCCCTTGAACGAAAACGCGCCATGAACGAAAAGCCCACTTTCCCCAGCCTTGACGACATCGCTCACAAGTTCGAGCTGGACTTGTCGCGGGGCGTGATGAAATCGGACGGCCCCGAGGACTTCGACCGCATGATGAAAGCCATCGAAGCCTACAAAGCCATTTACGGCGCGAATCCGCCGCTACAAGAGGCCATGAACATGGGCAGGGCTACCCAACCCCTCACCGAAGCCCCAAAACGCCTTCTAACCCGTTCTATCGTGCTGACCGAGGCCATCAAGGGCTACCTGAAAGAAAAAGAACACGACAACGCCAAGCGCACGATTTACGAAAAAGGGCTTTTGTTCGACGAGTTCAAGGGCTTGCTGGGGGACTTGGAAGTCAACCTGTACGACAAGCCCACGCCGGTGCAAGAAAAAACCGGAACTCTTCAATAAGCGTGTTTATAAACAGGCGGAACTTGACACTTTCAAAGTCATGCCCGTTAGATCGTGCGCAGCCGCGATCTGATCCGTTTGTTGGACGAGCCCGGTCAGACCCACCTCACTTTTTGAAAACATCTTTCCCGTCCCGCCGCCCGCGTAGCGTCTTGGGGTGATCCAAGCCCGCTGGTGACGATGATTTACGGCCATCATTGCAATGGCGCGTTACCAAAAATGGCATTTTTCCTGACCGAAGCGGCCCAGTTGTGCTGTTTTTGGCCGAACCCAAGTGCCGGATTGCTGGTGTGGCGCTGATTTATAATTTCAAACGGAAACGATCGTTCGTTTTTATCAACTCAGCGGGCGCAGGCAAACCGGTCGCGTTCGGATATACGCATCCCGGTTTGTGCGTTCGCGTCTATCGGACGCACCGCGTCACTTCACCCACAGCACCCAGCAGGAGTCAGTTCACATGAAGGTCATCGTCCCCGTCAAGCGCGTGGTGGACTACAACGTCAAGGTGCGCGTCAAGAGCGACGGCAGCGGCGTGGAGCTCGCCAACGTCAAAATGAGCATGAACCCGTTTGACGAGATTGCGGTCGAGGAGGCGGTGCGGCTGCGTGAAAAGGGCGTGGCGACCGAGGTGATTGCCGTCTCTTGTGGGGTGGCGCAGTGCGCCGAGATCTTGCGCACCGCGATGGCGATTGGCGCCGACCGGGCCATTCTGGTCGAAAGCAGCGAAGACTTGCAGCCGCTGGCGGTGGCCAAGCTGCTCAAGGCGCTGGTCGAGCGCGAGCAGCCGGGCCTGGTGATTCTGGGCAAGCAGGCAATTGACGACGACTGCAACCAGACCGGCCAGATGCTGGCCGCGCTGGCCGGGCTGCCGCAGGGCACGTTTGCCTCCAAAGTCGAAGTCGCAGACGGCCGCGTCAGCGTCACGCGCGAGGTCGACGGCGGGCTCGAAACCCTGAGCCTGAGCCTGCCCGCCGTCGTTACCGCCGACCTGCGCCTGAACGAGCCGCGCTACGTCACGCTGCCCAACATCATGAAGGCAAAGAAAAAACCGCTCGACACCCTGAGTCCGGCCGCCCTGGGCGTGGACGTGGCGCCGCGCATCAAGACCTTGCGGGTGGCCGAGCCGCCCAAGCGCGGCGCCGGCGTGAAAGTGGCCGACGTGGCCACGCTGGTCGAAAAACTCAGGAACGAAGCCAAGGTGATTTGACAGCCACCAGCGTCTGGCCGGTGGCGCTGCGCGCCGCCGCACAAGCGTCAAACAAAGCTCAACTCAGGAACGCCCTCATGACCGCACTCGTCATTGCCGAACACGACAACAACTCCATCCGGCCTGCCACGCTCAACACCGTCACCGCCGCCGCCCAGTGCGATGGCGTGGTGCACGTGTTGGT
>BBPE01003262.1_pt1 | contig 27733 bp, 24 predicted proteins | sample 1344301 | NCBI WGS metagenome assembly BBPE01 (sample SAMD00019089, study PRJDB2971) | groundwater metagenome | isolation source: The Cedars highly-alkaline
TAGATCTACCGAGTATATCTATAGCCTGTGCTGAACATTCTGGATTTAAATTCCCGCCGTTATTTGTGCAATTCCCTATATTGAAAACTGACCTTACAAAAGGAGAATTTATATTTGCTATTACACTTGCAATATTTTGTATATGTTCAAAATCAGTATTTTCTATACCGATGATAACCTTGTGTGCATGAGCAATTGGAAGTAGTTTCACAAGAATACTGTGCGCGTATTCTGACTGTTCCTGTGCTCCTCCGCTTTCAAATGATATGACAAAAAACTTACATCCGATGGCAACGGCTGTTGCAAGTTCATTATAAAGTGAATCAACCGTCTGCCCTACATCATCTTTCATATCAAGTATGGTCGGACAATGGCAGGATGATATACTTATCTTTATCTCAGAGACTGCTTTTATAACAGATGATATATCTGCAACATCGGGCAGGTCCTCGGCACATATACCAATAAATGGAAAGCCCGCATCCTTTATTATCCTTAATTTTTCTATAAGTGGAATCCCCGAATCTACACAAAATGTACTGCAACCTATAAGCATATTTTACTCCATGTAGTTGTCTGGTTGTTTAATGGTTTGGTTATCTAAATAACTAAATAACCAGATAAATAACCAATTGCCATTGAGAAGATATTATATTTTAGTCGTAGAGATCTTTAAGGTGTTTAAGGTGTCATCTTTTCTTTCCTTCCTCACCCTGGACAAACATCCTAAAAGGAATAGAATCAGTAATTTTTTCTCTGAATACTGTTATTGCAGACGGTCCATACTCTGTCCATGTGCTTCTTACTTTGAGGTTTATATCCCTTTCAGTTTCTGATGGATAAAAAACACATACCAAATGACAACCACCCTGATTTTTTTCTTCTGAAGGTGCTCTTAAAACCATCTCTGAACTATCCCCGCTGTTAAAAATACTGATATCAAGACAAACATTTGATACAGGACAGATTATAAGACCTGTTCCGTTTTCAAGCCTCACAGATGCTAACCCCCTTTCCTTATTCCACACAATCTTTGCGATTTTTATTTTATATTTGACAATTAATTCCTTATCTTTTATTCCCATTAACGAGTCGGCAACAATCCAGTATCTGTCCTGTTCAAGAAGAAAGGTTTTGCTTCTTGAATTTTCGCCTGTTATACGAAGCATCCTTCTTTTTTTCCCGACCGCCCACAGGTCAACGCTACACATACTGTTTTTTTCAAAAAGTTCCTGATTCTGTATCACAGGTTTTTCCGATAAAAACATGTCAAAACCGGGCTGTTTTTTTGTTCTTACACAAAGTGTGTTTATATTTTTATGGTGCACTGCCCTTTGTATATATAGACCGGTGTAAGGAAATGAAACAGCCGATTTCTGGGATGATATTTTATCTGTATCTGTCTGATTTATATATTTTTTACCGAAACTAAATGCACAGTCTATATCTAATTTTTTATAATCAAAGATTGGCTTCTTGCCAATTATGAGTCTGACCTTTTGCACAACAGAATATATCTGTTCATTGTTTAGTCCTTTTGAATTATAGAGAATTGTTTTGTCCGGCATTATTACATTTGCAAGTGCAGATGAAGCCTTTTCAAGCCTGTTTATAAACTGTGGACTAAATTTAGTTCTTAAAAAAAAGAGAGACCGAATCTTTATAATCTCATTTAAGATGTCCACAATTGAAGATGTATCAGTATCTTTACTAAAACCATCTGTAAGAATATTGTCTAACACAAAGCCTTCAACCACAGGTAGGGTAGATCTGATCTTTTTATGTGAGCCCTGAAATTCAGAGAAATAAGAAGATATGTAAAGTAGTGTTGATGCGGCCTTAAAATTATTAAATGAACCATCACAGGATAAGTGATTAAATAAAGATTGGAAACTTGTATAAATAAATTCTATTAGATGTTCAAATTCATCATCTGTCCACTGTTTATCCTCCAATAAGAGATAAAACAAATCAACCGCTTCACATAACCTTGCAGTGAATAACAATATATTCTTATCCTGCTCAATATTGATAAATGCTTGCAAATATTTTTTTATAAATTTTAAGTATCTGATATCGGACTCTAAATAGTACACGCGAGAAAATGGCAGGATAGAAACCACAAGGGGATTCTTTAAATCAGAAGACATTATCCTTTCACAATCTGTGGTTAGTATATCCCACTGCTTGGAATTTTGCTCTTTGATAGTATTTTTTAGCCACTGTTTTTGCTCCTGTGTGTAAAACCAGGCAGAAATCTTATTGATATAATATTTCCTTAAACTAGATAAAAACATCTGGTGACTTATAACCAATGAGTTTTTTATTTCTAGAAGTTCAGGGTTATTCAGATTAATTTTGGATGAAATCATAATCAGTCACCAGTTGCCTTGTTACATTACAATTACTGCTTTGAGCGATTTTCCTGTCTTTACTGTTTCTATAGCCTTTGTTATATCTTCAAGCGAAAAACGGTGTGTTATAAAATCATTTGCTTTTATTTTACCTGATTTAATAAATTCCAGCGCCCTTACAAACTGTTCCCTGTGAGATGCAAAAGCGCCGAAAACAGATATTTCCCTGTAGTGTATAAGGTTTGAATCAAATTTTATATAAGGATTGTCTTTTGGAAGCCCGCCAAAAAAACTTATCCTCCCCTTTTTTGAAGCCATCTGTAATGCCTGTTCCTGTGCAATGCCAGCAGGACAGGCTGTTATGATACAATCGGCTCCCTGTCCCTGTGTAAGTTCAAGTATCCTTTTTACAGGATCTTCTCTGGTGCTGTTTATACATATATCCACACCAAAAGGCTTACTCATAGAAAGTCTTTCGTCAGATACATCTATAAGATATACAGAATCTACGCCTTGTGCTTTTGCAAGTGCGATATGCATACATCCGATAGGACCAGAACCAAAAACAACAACACTATCCCCTTCCTGTATGTTTAAGTAATCCTGTCCGTTTATACAACAGGAAAAAGGCTCTATAAGAGACGCAACATCAAAATCCATACCTTTGGAAAGTTTTATAAGAGAATTCTGTGAGATAGCCTCTGCTGGAATTATCATCTTTTCTGCAAAACCACCGTCCCAGAAATAACCGATTGCCCTTGTTTCAGGACAAAGATTGACATTGCCTTTTGAACAATATTTACAATCTCCACACCCAACAGAAGTAACGGTTGTTACAGGAGTTCCCGCTTTTACATTTTTTACTTCCTCTCCGACATCCTCAACAATACCCGCTATCTCATGCCCTGTTATCCGCGGTGGAACAACATTCTTCTGCCCATGATAAAATATCCGCACATCTGTTCCGCATACTGCACAGGCCTTTATGTTAAGCAAAACCTCGCCTTTTTTTGGTTTAGGATCTGAGATATTTTTAACCTCCATTTTTCCGGGTCCAAGAAATATTGCGGCTTTCATTTTGTCTTCTTTTTTTAGTTTAGGGCTTTAATCTGTGTAATCTGCTTTTTTCATCTGTGTAATCAGGGTCTGATGAGTTTTTCAGCAGACCCTATTTTAATTTTTTCTCCGAGTGAATATTTTTTTCCAATACCAGCATAAAATACATTTCTCTTTTTTTTATCTTTTCCAAATCTTTCCTTTGCCCACCTGCTGGTAATAGACCGGTTTAAGTATCTTGCCAAAATAGTATGTCCCGTAAGCACCAAAGAAGATTGAATAAAATATTGGGCATAAGGCGAAAGTTCAAAGGTGCCCAAATTATCTTCTACAGGCTGTCCCTGTTTATTCATCTCTGTTCCGATAATAACAGGTATATTCATTTTTATTGCAGTATCAAGAAACATGTAAAGGTTCTTAACTTTTCTATTTTGCTCTTTCTTATTTTTTATATTCCAGTTTCTATCCGGAATAATATTTACAATCTCTATACCTTTTTGCATAAGAAGTGAAAGAAAATTTTCCGGCTTTTTTTCTGCCTCACTTGTTCCATCAAGCCAGGTTGCGGTCGGAACAGCCTCGCATCCTGTTATCATTTCTATAACCTCTTCAATGGTTGAAAAAGAACCAGTGTCGGGTTTTATATAGGCGGGGCCCCCATATTTCATAAGATTGAAACGAATAACCTCATAAAATGCCGGTTTATCTTTCATCAAAGACTTAATTATATTTATATCTTTTTTGAATACATCTGACCAGAACCTACATAGTTTACCTGTATCAGGGAAACATTGTCTTGTTTTTATATCATATGCACATACAATATGTCTTTCTGTTGCATTGCCGGAAGGAGTAAGGGGTATAACATCTTTTTCATAATCAACCCGTACATTTTTTAAATATTCATTTACTTTTTTAACTACCTGTATATTCCTCTGTCTTGCCGTTGTCCTTAATTTTATAAGTGTGTTTTCTAGATTGCTATTTTTCTTAGGCAATTTCCAGAAACCGGTTCCCATAAGATAAAATATGCCAGGTTCGTAGGGTGAGTTTATAACCTTCTGTCCCCATTCTTTTATAAATACTCTTGTTTCAAGTCCTACCTCTGATTTTAATCCTAATATTTCACCTGCACATAGAAATTCTTCCATTCCATCAAGCACATCAAAATCAACAATCCCGGATGTTAGAAATCCTTTTTTATAAGACTCCCATGCCACCCTTAGAGGAGACCAGCCTAATAAATTATATGAAAAAAAAGTATGAAAATGCATATTTGTGGCCTGTCTTACCGGCCTTACATGTATCTTACCTGATTTTACTTTTTCGGATAATTCTTTTAAAGCCGATGTTCTTGACTCTAAATTAAAATCATTAAGTTTATTTTCCAGGATTTTTATCTCTGTACAAACCTTTTTCAAGTATATATCCTCTTACCAGATCAGGAACAAGATACCTTATAGAATGACCTTCTCTTATTTTTCTTCTTATCTGTGTTGAAGATATTTCAAGGGGGGTTATTAAAACAACCTTTATCTGACTTGGAACATCTTTAACAGGAAAACCGGGTCTACTGGCAACAACAAACTGAGACATGCGAAATACCTCCTGTATATTTTTCCAGGAAGTCAATTCTCCAAGTGAATCAGAACCTGTTATTAAAAAAAAGCCTGTGCCTTTCCCATACTGCTTGTGTAAATCTCTTAATGTATATACCGAATATGACATCCTTTGTTTTCTTATCTCTATATCACTTACTTCAAATGCATCATTCCCCTGTACAGCAAGACAGACCATCTGAAGTCTGTCATCAGGGTTGATAATGCTTGAACTATTTTTATGAGGCGGCATAAAAGCAGGTATGAATATAACCCTATCAAGTTTTAAGGATTCTTTTGCTTCTTCTGCAAGAACAAGATGCCCGATATGAATTGGATTAAAGGTCCCCCCAAGTATGCCTATTCTCATATACCTACTCTTGATAAGTAACGAGGTGACAGACTCACTAGAGACTGGTAACCGAAAAACCAGTCTCCGAAGCACCAGAATGCCTGTTATTCCGTTCTCTGTTGACCGTTCACCGAGATGCCAGAGCACCTGTCACCTGTCACCTGTGTTTTATATCTTCCGATACCTCGACACCTATTTTTACCTTATCTGCCCCTCCCCTAATATTATATATTTGTAAGAGGTCATCTCTTCAAGTCCCATAGGTCCTCTGGCGTGAATCTTGTCCGTTGATATACCAATCTCGGCACCCATTCCAAACTGTCCACCATCTGTAAATCTGGTAGAGGAGTTGACATATACACAGGCTGAATCAACTTCTCTTATAAATTTCATTGCATTCGTATAGTTTTCTGTAAGGATTGCATCTGAATGAGAGGACCCGTACCGTCTTATATATTTTATTGCTTCATCAATTGAATCAACTATACGAACGGCAAGTATAAGGTCAAGGAACTCTTTCCCCCAATCACCCTGCACAGCTTTTTTTGCCTTTGGAACAAGACTGCAAGTTTTGTCGCATCCTTTTATTTCTACTCCAGCAGTGAACAGAAGTTCTGAAAGATCCGGCAGAATAACATTTGCAATATCTTTGTGAATCAATACACATTCTACAGCATTACAAACACCGGGTCTTTGGACCTTTGCATTATAGATTATTTTACAAGACTTCTGTATATCTGCTGTTATGTCAACAAATATATTACAAACACCCTTATAATGTTTTATAATAGGTATGCGGGACTTTTGTATAACCTCTTCTATAAGCCCCTCTCCGCCCCTTGGAATAACAAGGTCTATATACCTGTTTTGCTTTAACAATATATCAACTGCTTCTCTGTCAAATGTTCTTACAACCTGTACTGCACTCTCATCTATCCCTGCTTTTTTAAGTCCTTTTCTTAAACTTTCATCAATTGCAATGTTTGTATTTATAGATTCCTTCCCGCCTTTTAATATACAAGCATTCCCACTTTTAAGGCACAGTCCTGCTGCATCACTTGTAACATTCGGCCTTGATTCGTATATTATAAGCACAACTCCTATCGGGACATGCATCTTTCCTATCAACAATCCGTTGGGCATTCTTTTTATATTTTCAATATTACCGACAGGGTCATTAAGTTTTTGTATATCAATAAGTGCGCCACACATTGAATCAATAGTTTTCTTATCCAGTTTAAGTCTCTCAATAAATGCAGGAGGCTTTTTAAGTTTTATACAAGTATTTATATCTTTTTTATTTGCATCTAAAATTTTTGAAGATGATTTTGAAATCTCATCTACTATGAAACATAGTGCAGAATTTTTTTTCTCTGTTGGCAGAATCCCAAGAGCGATAGATGCCTGTTTTGCTTTTTGGACAACATCAAAAACATATTTTTCTATATCCATATCCACCCCTGTTACAAATTCCACACCCAAAGAGTGCCCGAATTTCCAAACAATAATCAATTTTCAAATTTTAAATTACAAACTTTGTCATTTGTCATCCGACATTTGCCATCTGTCATTTGACATTTATTTGAAATTTGTATCTTCGGGCACCCCCTGGGTGTGATGCCTGGTGTTTGAAATTTTAAGGCCTCAGTATTCCCATATTATCCCTGTGTATAATCTCATCGCCAGATGTCCAGCCCAGTATTTGTTCTATCCTGTCTGTTCGTGCTCCTTTTATTTTTTCAATTGCATCCGATGAATAACTAACAATGCCTATTCCTATCTGGCTATTGTTTTTGTCTAATATCTTTACGACTCTACCTGCATCAAACCTGCCTGCTACACTTAATATGCCAGAAGGAAGAAGACTTTTACCCTTTTTGAGCAGTACATCTTTTGCTCCATCATCAATAATTACGGAACCTACCGGATGTGCGCTAAACAAAAGCCATCTTTTTTTTGAACCCTCACACGCAGGTGAAGGAATAAAAAGTGTTCCGACATCTGCTGCTGAAACAACCTTTTGTAATATATCTTTTTCACTTCCATTGGCAATAATAACAGGAATACCAGCGCTTGTTGCAACCTTTGCGGCCTTAATCTTGGTAGTCATACCCCCGACGCTTGTGGCTCTTTTTGTCCCTTTGGCAAAATCCTGTATCTTCTCGTCTATTCTTTCAATAATATTTATTCTCTGTGCATCTTTTTGTTCAGGGTTTTTTGTATATAATCCGTTCACATTTGAAAGTATTATAAGAAGGTCTGCCTCAACAAGTATTGATACAAGAGAAGAAAGCATATCATTATCTCCAAACTTTATCTCATCAACTGCAACCGTGTCATTTTCATTGACAATAGGAACGATATTATACCTTAACAGTGTCCATAATGTATTTCTGGAATTCAAATATCTCTGTCTTGACCTTAAATCCTCTCTTGTGATAAGAACCTGTGCAGAATGAAAGTTTTTGCTGCTGAATATATCTTCATACATTTTCATCATTTTTCCCTGTCCTATGGCAGCACAGGCTTGAAGTTCGGGTAAAGACACCGGCCTTTTTGAAAAACCCAGTGTGTTCATGCCAGCAGCAATTGCTCCTGATGAAACAAGCACAACCTCTTTATTATTGTTTTTAATATCAACTATCTGCTGGACAAATCTTTCAATATAGTCTATTGAAAGCCCTGTCCCTTCTTGTGAAAGTACACTTGTCCCAACCTTTACAACAACTCTTTTTATATTATGAAGATATCTTTTTCTCATAGACTTGTTTTATTCTGTTTTTCAGTTCTTCAATTCCTTCTCCTGTAACACAAGAAATTGGAAGAACATCTGCTATCTTTTTTTTCAATACTTTAAGATTTTCTTCTGATCTTTGTAAATCCATTTTATTTGCAACCGCTATTTGAGGTATTTTATCTAACCCTTTGCCATAGTGTTTTATTTCTCTGTTCAGAATACAGTAGTGGTCAAACGGATTATTACTTATATCAAGAAGGTGGACAAGCATTTTTGTTCTTAATGCATGTCTTAAAAAATCAAGCCCCAATCCCTTTCCTTTGTGTGCTTCTTCAATAATGCCAGGTATCTCTGCTATTGTTAATTGCAAATGGTCTGTGAATCCCATTTTCCCAAGTACAGGAGACAGTGTAGTAAAAGGAAAATCCGCAATCTTCGGTTTTGCATTACTTAATGTTGAAATAAGAGAAGATTTACCGGCATTTGGAAATCCAATAATTCCTATATCCGCTATTAAGTGAAGTTCAAGAATAAGAAACCGTTCAACCCCTTGTTCTCCTTTTGTTGCACATCTCATCCTTGCGTTCCCTGTTCCCCCTCTTCCGCCTTCTGCAACCGTAAGGGCTTGCCCTTCTTCTATAATATCTGCTATAATTTCGTTTGTCTGCACATCTTTTACAACGGTGCCCTGCGGAACCCTTAATACCAGAGGCTCTCCGTTTTTTCCTTTTTTGTTTTTGCTTCCTCCATTTAAGCCCTTCTTTGCACTGTATTGGCTATGGAAAAGAAAGTCAAGAAGTGTCTGAACATTTCTATCTGCAACAAGTGTAACATCCCCGCCTTTTCCGCCGTCTCCTCCATCAGGTTTTCCCTGTCTTAAATATTTATCTCTGTATCTACTGTTACACCCATCCCCGCCTTTTCCGGAAAATATGTGTATCTTTACAACATCAACAAATTTTCTCATTTTAAAACATCCCGTATCTTTAACACCTTTGCTGTATACGAATTTTTACATAATACCACGTCTTCAGGTGTTCCTTCAACAACTATACTTCCTCCTTTATTTGCTGATTCAGGTCCAAGATCAATGATATAGTCTGCTGCTTTTATCACATCTAAATTATGCTCTATAACTATAACAGTATTACCCATTAAGACGAGCCTGTTTATAATATCAAGCAGACTTTGTATATCATAAGAATGAAGCCCTACGGTCGGTTCATCCATAATAATAAGTGTTCTGCCCGTCTGTTTTCTTGACAATTCAGCAGATATTTTTAGTCTCTGCGCCTCTCCTCCTGAAAGTGTCGCGGCACCCTGCCCCAGATGGATGTATCCAAGTCCAACATTTTTTAAAATAGAAAGTTTAAACCTTATACTGGGAATTGCAGAGAATACATTTATTGCCTCATCAACGGTTAAATTTAATACATCGCTTATTGAAAGTCCCTTAAATCTTACACATAGTGTCTGTTCATTATATCTTGTGCCTCTGCAGGTATCACAGGTTACATATACATCGGGCAAGAATTGCATACCAATTCTTTTTACTCCTTTGCCTGTGCATTCTTCGCACCTTCCGCCTTTCACATTAAAACTAAACCTCCCGGATTTAAATCCCCCTGCCCTTGAATCCGGCAATTGACTGAAAAGATTTCTTACACCTGTAAAAAGTCCTGTATATGTGGCTGGATTTGAGCGGGGTGTTTTTCCTATCGGTTTCTGGTCTATGATTTGAACCCTGTCTATATCTTGAAAACCTTTTATCTCTTTGTATCTGCCAGCAGTGCCTCTTTTTAAGCCTAATTTATGACAAACAGCAGGATATAGTGTTTCCATAACAAGTGAACTTTTACCACTGCCGGATACACCGGTTATACAACAAAAAACACTCAATGGAAAATTTGCGGTTATATTCTTTAAATTATTGTGTGTTGCACCTGATAATGTAATAGTTTTATCAAAACTTCTTCTTTTTTCAGGCATCGGTATCTTTTTTGCACCAGATAGATACTGTCCGGTTAAGGAATCTTTAACCATTTTTATCTGTTCAGCCGTACCTGTTGCAACAACATTTCCTCCATATATACCCGCACCAAAACCTAAATCAACAATAAAATCAGCCTTTCTCATTGTATCTTCATCATGTTCTACAACAATTACAGTATTGCCCATATCCCTTAGATTTGACAGCGCAGTTAACAGCATCTTATTATCCCTGTGGTGAAGGCCTATACTGGGTTCATCAAGAATATAGAGAACCCCTATAAGTTGGGAGCCTATCTGTGAGGCAATCCTTATTCTCTGTGCCTCTCCGCCTGCAAGTGTAGTGCCATTTCTTCCCAGTGTTAGATACCCCAGCCCCACATCTTTCAAAAATGAAAGCCTTTTTTGTATCTCTTTTATAATTTGAAAACCTATCAGACGCTCTCTTTTATCAAGTTGTATATGAGAAAGGGTTTTTAACAGTTCTTCAACCGATACTTCACAAATCTCTTTGATATTTTTTCCACCCACATAAATATTTAAAGCGGACGACTTAAGCCGTGCACCCTTACAATCAGGACAAAACTTATATTCTTTTATTTGTTCATTGTTTACCTCCTCCTCAATTGTAAGTCCGGTCCCCTGACAGGCTCTGCAGGCACCATAAGAACTATTAAATGAGAATGTTCTGGGCTCTATTTCGGGAAAACTAAAACCGCATCCAGGGCAAGCATTTAACTGGCTGAATGCAGTCTGATTTTTTATATCTGAAATGGATGCAATATTCACAAGTCCTTCTGATAACCTGATTGCAGTTTGAATACTTGACGAAAGCCTTTGGACAATATAAGTATATGCGGGATTTACGGTCAGTTGGTCAACAACAACAGATATATTATGCAACTTTTTTTTATCAATTTTTGGAATGGGGGTAAGGTCTTTTATACTGCTGTCTACAAATACCTTTGCAAAACCCTGCATTCTTAATTGTTCTAATAAAGCGACATGTTCTCCTTTTCTACCTCTTATCACAGGGGAAAGAACATACACGGGCTCACTTTTAAAATCCTCTAAAATTTTTTCAAGTATGTGCTGATGTGTTTGAAATGTGATAGGTTTTTTACATTCAGGGCAATAAGGGGTACCTATTCTTGCAAAAAGAAGCCTTACATAATCATAAATACCGGATTGTGTGCCGACAGTTGAACGGATACCCCCGAAAGATGTTCTCTGTTCTATTGCAATAGAAGGAGAAAGTCCTGAAATATAATCAACATTTGGTCTTTCAATCTGTTCTATAAACTGTCTGGCATATGTAGAAAGACTCTGTGCATACCTTCTCTGTCCTTCTGCATATATAGTATCAAAGGCAAGGGAAGATTTTCCGGAACCAGAAACACCCGTTATAACAACAAACTTATTTTTAGGAATCTTAACAGATATATCTTTTAAGTTATGCTGTTTTGCACCAATAATAACAATATCACCGTTCTGCATATCTGTAATATTATAACAAAAAAGGCTTCCCAATGCATAACATCGGAAAGCCTTTTTTGCCGCTGAGGGCTCTTAGGTCTATCTCTTTTTTGCCTTCTTTTTTTTCCCACCTCTTACCATCTTTGCCCTTGCAATATCACCCTGCCTATCAATAAAATAAAGGTACCCCTCTTCCTTTTTTATGCCTGTTTTTTCAACCTTCTTTGGGCTTCCTTTCCTTTCGCCGGCTCTTGCCATCTTTACCATCGCAATATCACCGTCTTTATCAAGATAATACATATAACCCGACTCTCTTTTTATACCCACTTTCTGAACTTTCTCTGCCATCTTCTATCACCTCCTTTCAACCTCAAACACATATACTCAATAATAATTTGAAAATGTTGAAAAAATCTTAAAATCTTTCAAGAACCAGATTCCCCGCCACACACTGTCGCTCACCGAGCCCTGTCTGCTGATAGGCAGGGGCGAGTCAAAAAGATACAAATAAGCACCACATCCACAGGGTACCCGAATATCAAATCCCAAAATCCAAATTCCAAATTAAAAGATAACCCCCTCCCCCCCTTTTTTTATAAAAGGAGGGTATTTTTCCCTACCTCCTATCTACTACCTACTACCTCCTCTCTTATTCCTGTCACCTGTTGCCAGTTTTATTTATATTATGTTCCAATCTTCACTGTACCCATCAATCCCTGTTGTAGACAGCAGAGGGCCGAAAGTATGGCAAGAAAACTGGTTTTTGGATTTTCCTTTGATGGAATATTTTCTGTTACTGTAAAAATCTTTCCGAAATCTCCTTCAACTTCTATCTGATGTATATTTCTTTTTAAGCCAGGAACCGCTACTATCTTAACCTTTGTTTTATCAGGTCCTAGTCCTGCTGCAAGACTTAGTACAGATGCAACATTTATATTTTCAGGAAAACCCTGTATTGCTTCTCTCACACTACCATTAAATAATATTTTCTTTTCTATAAGGTTGTCAAGAGAAATTTTCATCTTTTCCAAATAGGGAGCGCCTTTAAGCCCTTCAGGGGGCTTTTTTGTAGTAAGTGTTGCAGAATAGATATTTCCAAAACAGCCTGCCTTTATTCCATCAAGCCCGCATATTGCGCCACTTGGAATAAGAAGCACAAGGTTTGCTTTTTTAAAATATTCAATTATTTCCGGATATAAAACAAACGCACCCACGCTCATCACAAGAAGTCCTTTTTTCTCTCTTAAACAAATATCCGCTATCTCTTTTACACAATAAAGGCTTGCAGATTCTATAATAAAATCACTTTTTTTAACAAGATTGGAAATACTATTTGAAATTTCAGGTTTTATGGATGGGAACAATTCAAGAAGTTTTTTAGACTTTTCCAAATCTTTGTCATACAGGCAGGATATATTGATAGAAGAAAATTTTTTGAGAATCTCCTTTGCAAGTGTTTTTCCTATGGCACCACATCCAACTATTCCAATATTTATCATACAAGTCTCTTTTTTATATCGTCCGTTTCCGCCCGCCGTCGGGCGGGGAATATCTCTATTCTATACTATCTCCTCGTTATAACAAGAAATTTTTTAAGGATTCCTTGCCGTCTATTACAATCAGGGCATGGAAGTCCTGGTATATCACATACTCTTTCCCCTCATAACCCTGATACCGCCGCGCCACTGATTTCAGATTTGTCTCGAATAGTTCCTGAAGATTTTTATATGACCTTGTATCGGTTATTTTTTCTTTTAAAACAAGCCTTCTTGTATATTCATCTATAACAAAGGATGGTTTTTCAAGAGCGTAAAGAAGAATATCATCTGCTGTTTCATCTCCAATTCCGTTTAAGGATAAAAGTTCTTTTCTCAAAATAGATAACTCCACTTTTGATGCCTCTTCAATGTCTTTATACCTGCTGATAAAAAAATCTGCTGTTCTTTTAAGCCGTTCTGATTTTTGTTGATAAAAACCGGATGGTTTTATAAGAAGTGCAATTTTTACCATACTTGTTATCCGAATTTTTTTAAGAGAAGATACATTTCCCCTTTTTAGGTTTTCAATAGCCATCTGAACATTGTTCCAGTTTGCTCTCTGTGTAAGGATAGATTCTATAATTATCCTCTCCTTTTCTTCTAATGTTTTTGGTCTTTTACACCATAATGACCACTGTCCTTGCGGTTTTCCATATTTTTTTAACAAACTAAAATATATCTTTTCAATTTTGTTCATCTTTAACCCCGCTCTTTTATCCCTTGCTGTGCTTTAGGATAGAGCACTGGTGCACTGGTATTCTGGTGCTCTGATGCTCTCTGCGGTCTTACCTGCACGTTTTTTGCAAATAGATAGCGGGGAAGAATCTTATCAGAACTTATAAACCTGCCTCTTTTTACCATCTCCATTGCATATATTGATAACCCTGTAATACTTGGATACCATAGATTTTCATTTTTGCATATCATAGCAATATCCTGAAAAATTTTTCCATATACAGAAATAGCATCGCCAATAATAAGTTCAGATTTGTTTAAAATCTTTAAAAAATGATCAGCCCTTAAAAGTTTTGGAAGAGTCATTGTTTTTATTTTACCTTTTCCACCTGAATAAAACTTTCGGACATATACAGATTGTTTTTTTGCATCTACTGCAACCCATATATTTCCTTGAAAATACAGCGCGTTGTAAGCAACAGGGCTTAAACTGCACAAAGGTATTATGTTGAAATTTTTTACCAACGAAAGCCCTTTTACAGTGCTTATTCCTACCCTTAATCCTGTAAATGAACCAGGCCCTATACCAATACATATTATATCAATATCTATTATATCAGTTTTAACCCTTGATAAAAGTTCTTGGACCGTAGAAACAAGATTCTGTGAATGCTTGAATCCTTTTATCTGTATTCCTGCAATAATTTTATCATCTTCAAACACAGAGCCTATCAATAAAGCACCGGAGGTATCAACTGCAATTGCTTTCATCCTTTTACCACACCCAATGGACGCATTCTTGCAACTTTTTTGGCAATCCCTGCATTGTGGGCAACATCCACGACCTCATTAACATCCTTATATGCAGATGGCGCCTCTTCTGCAAGGGTTTCTCTTCCGCTTGAAAACACATATATGCCTTTCTGTTCTAACTCTTTTGCAATAGATACGCCTTTTGCCATTTTTATTGCGGCTGCTCTTGAAAGGCACCTTCCTGCACCATGACAGGTGCTGCCAAATGTATTTTCCATTGCACCGATAGTTCCAGCAAGAAGGTATGAGTTTCTTCCCATATCCCCCGGTATTATAACCGGTTGTCCTGCATCTTTATACTTTTGAGGAACATCTATGTGGCCTGACGGAAAGGCTCTTGTTGCGCCTTTTCTATGAACACAAAGTGTTTTTTCTTTCCCATCTATATTATGTTTTTCAAACTTTGCTATGTTATGTGCAATATCATATATGAGATACATACCCAATTTTTCCCATCCTGTTTTAAAAAATTTTTCAAATGTAATTCTAACAAGATGCATAAGACACTGCCTGTTTCCCCAGGCATAGTTTGCGGCACATTTCATTGCAGAAAGATATTCAAGCCCCTCGGGTGATTGGACAGGAGCACATACCAGTTGCCTGTCAGGAATATATATGTTGTATTTAGAAAGGCAGGGCATAAGTTTTCGGACATAGTCCTCACATATCTGGTGCCCAAGTCCCCTTGAACCTGAGTGTATCATTACAACTGCCTGCCCTTTGAATATGCCAAAGGTGAACGCTTTTTGCTCATCATATATTTCTTCTACTTCCTGCACTTCAATAAAATGGTTGCCTGAGCCAAGTGTGCCGGACTGTTTTTTTCCTCTTTCATATGCTCTTTCTGAAACCGCACCCGGGTCCGCACCCTGCATCTGTCCTTTTTCTTCTGTACATTCAAGGTCCTGTTCTATCCCGTAACCCTGTTCAATGGCCCACCTTGCGCCTTTTAAAAGTATCTTTTTTTCTTCCTGTGATGTGACCCTGATATTGCCGCTTGAACCCACACCAGCAGGGATTTTATGATAAAGACTTAAAGTGAGCTCTTTTAATTTAGGTTTGATATCTTCTACCTTTAAATCTGTTCTGACAAGCCGCACGCCGCAGTTTATATCGTAGCCCACGCCTCCGGGGGATACCACACCTTCTTCAGAAGGGTCGGTAGCGGCAACTCCTCCTATGGCAAAACCATACCCCCAGTGTATATCTGGCATGGCAAGTGATGCTTTTACTATCCCCGGCAGTGTTGCAACATTTGCAACCTGTTCAGGTGCAAAATCTTTCTTAATCTGTCCTATAAGATGTTCATTTGCATATATTATGCCATCAACACGCATCTTAGATTTGTATGTCTTTGGAATACGCCATCTGTATTCATCTATTCTTTCAATAGTCCCTGTCCATTCTTTTGACATAGCACACTCTTCTTTAATGTTATGAGCCCGTTGCATAATTCCATAAGAGCAGGCAACTGGGGGATAAATGGGGTCAACTCTATTTTCTTTTTTTAATAATACTACATTGGTTTTTTAGAGAAAATAGAGTTGACCCCATTTATCATTTATACAAAGGTCAATACTTATGATATTAAGAATTATGTTTGCAAGCAAACCCGATACTATATCATCAATTATTATACCCATTGTGCCTTGAATTTTTTGTAATTTTTTAATATAAAACACCTTTGTTATATCAAAAAATCTAAAAAGTAAAAATCCGATACAAAGTATAGGCAATGTTTTCTTAACCGCAAAAAATGTTATGTATATTCCCATTACCTCATCTATAACAATCTGCTTTGGGTCATCTGTTTTTAAATCTTTTAAAGACAAGTCTATTGAAAGAAAACCTATAAAAAATATAAATAAACCTATGATAAAGTAGACTAAAACAGAGATATTTGACAGAGTATATACAAATAAAAGTCCTATTAAACTTGCAAAAGTTCCGGGAGCAAACGGAATATATCCTGCAAAAAATACTGTTGAAAAAAGATGCGCAAGTTTTTTCATCCTATAATTTCTTTATTATTCCACAGGAATTTCCATCCCGACCATAAGGTAATCGCAAGAACAATAAACATAAGCATATTTATGCAACCCTTAAAAAACCATTCATATATTTGTAAAAAATATCTTATATTGTTGTAAGGGGCAGAATTCAATAAAAGCCATAGCAGGATGAAGAAAACAACTCCCATCTGCCAGGCTGTTTTATGTTTACCTGAAATTTCTGCTGGTATAAGTTTTCCATTGTACGCGGCAAAAACTCTTAAACCAGTTACTAAAAGTTCTCTGAATATTATTACTACAACTACCCAGACCGGAACTATAGAAAGCCTGACAAATGAAATAAATGCTCCAAGTACAAAAATTTTATCTGCCACAGGGTCAAGCAATTTTCCAAAACCGCTGATTGCATTGGTCCTTCTTGCAATAAAACCATCTAAATAATCAGAAATACCCGCTATAATAAAAATACACATAGCAAGAAAATTAAAAAAAAGGGTCTGTTTTAGAACAAACCATATAAAAAAAAATGCACACACAATTCTTAACAAAGTAAGAATATTTGCAAGATTTTTAAACATAATTTATGGAACCTGTTGCAAAAATTTTGATATTACCAGTTCTCTGCCAGTATCTCATAATAAAAACCGTCGTCTGTATTCCATATTCTGTATTCTGTAAAAAACGGGCGACAACATACGGATAGCAGAATACGGGTTCCTTATTCCATCTCATCTGCTATCGTTGTGGGTTCTCCATGTCCTGGACAGACAATGGTTTGCCCTGGTAAAATAAAAAGTTTTTTTCTTATAGAGATTTCTAATTGCTTTTGTGAACCGCCAGGAAGATCCGTTCTGCCCACCCCTTTCTTAAAAAGTGTATCGCCGCTGAACAGACTTCCTTCTGTATAAAGACACATACTTCCTGGTGTATGTCCAGGCGTGTGTATGCATTTTAAATTTATGCTACCAACACTTATAATATCTTCATCTTCAAGAATCTTAGATGGTTTTCTTGACCGAAAAAATGAACCGAGGAAAGAATATGAAAGGTTTGAATCTGAGTCTGTTAAACACTGCGCATCATCTTTGTGAATCCATACGGGATAATCAAACTCAGGGTTTGCTCCAATATGGTCTATATGTCCATGTGTATTGACAATGGCAATAACGGACAGTTTTAAGTTTAAGACTTGTTTTTTTATTACATCTGCATCTGAGCCCGGGTCAATAATTATTGCCTGTCCTGTTTCTTTATCTGCAACCAAATAACAGTTTGTTCCAAGAGGACCTACACAGATTGTTTTAATGAACAGTTTAGAGACTTTCACATTTTACCTGCCTGTCTCTGTCTGCGAGAGTTCAACAGGTAATATTCTTGCAAAGAACAAACATCTGCAACAGTGTTTCTTGTCTCATATATACCAGAGGCACAAGCCGATGCACCTGCAACTGTTGTAAATGTGGGAATCCCTAATGTCACAGCAAGAGACCTTATCATAGCCTCATGGTTCCTCGGTATTTTACCCGACGGTGTATTTACAACAAGATGTATCTGGTTATTTTTCATCAAATCAAGAACATTGGGTCTTCCTTCCTGAACCTTCCAGATTTCTTGAACAGGTATATTTGCATTTTTTAATACCTTTGCTGTTCCAGCCGTTGAAACAATTTTAAACCCCATATCATAAAATCTTCTTGCAACTGCGGGTATGTCACGTTTGTCTCTGTTGCTTACGCTTATAAATACTGTGCCTGTTGAAGGAATTTTCTGTCCTGCTGCAATTTGTGATTTAAGGAATGCTTTTCCAAAATTTTTATTGATTCCCATCACTTCACCCGTTGAACGCATCTCGGGCCCAAGAAGTATATCAACTCCCCTGAACTTTGTGAACGGGAATACAGTTTCTTTCACGCAAAAATAATCCATTTGTTTTCCTTGGGAAAACCCCGATTCTTTTAATGTTTTGCCTACCATAACTTTTGCTGCAATTTTTGCAAGAGGAATACCTATTGCTTTTGATACAAACGGAACTGTTCTGGATGCCCTCGGATTAACTTCAAGTACATACACCATATCTCCCTTGACTGCAAACTGAACATTCATAAGTCCTTTGATACAGAGCGCCCTTGCCATTACATATGTCGCACCTGTTATTTTATTTATTATCTCATCTGCCAATGTGTGTGGGGGCAAAACCATTGCAGCATCCCCTGAATGAACACCTGCATCTTCAATATGTTCAAGTATACCTCCTATACAGAAATTTTTTCCATCTCCTACCATATCTACATCTACCTCTATTGCATCCTCAAGAAATTTATCTATAAGTACAGGCTTTTCATCAGATACATCAATGGCTTTTTTCATATATTCACGAATCTGTTCATCGTCATACACAATCTCCATAGCCCTTCCGCCAAGAACATAAGAAGGTCTTATCAGAACAGGGTATCCGATTTTTTTTGCAACACGGATTGCCTCAACCAAAGTTGTTGCGGTCTTATTCTCAGGTTGTAGTAGGTTTAATTTATTAAGAAACCTTCTGAATTTTTTTCTATCTTCCGCTATATCTATAGAGTCTGCAGGTGTACCAAGTATGTGGACCTTTGCTTTTGCAAGAGATAATGTAAGGTTCAGGGGCGTTTGTCCTCCAAACTGAACAATCATGCCATCCGGCTTTTCCTTTTCATATATATTCATTACATCTTCAAATGTAAGAGGCTCAAAATAAAGTTTATCGGATATATCATAATCGGTTGAAACCGTTTCAGGGTTTGAATTTACCATTATAATTTCATACCCGAGTTCCTTTAAAGCAAATGATGCATGAACACAGCAATAATCAAATTCTATCCCCTGCCCTATCCTGTTGGGTCCTCCTCCGAGTATCATTATTTTTTTCTTATCCGAAACTCTTACCTCATCCTCTGTCTCATATGTAGAATAATAATAAGGGGTATATGCCTCAAACTCGGCGGCACAGGTATCCACAAGTTTATAAACCGGTTTTATTTTCTGTGACTTTCTTAAGCGTCTTATATTTAATTCACCACTAGAACCAATAATTTTTGCGATCTGTTTGTCACTGAAACCATTTTTTTTGGCAAGAAGCATGTTTTCTCTTGATATAGAATTTTTTAATTTTGTCCCTGTCCGGATTTTAAGACGTGATATTTTGTTTTCAATGTCTGTTATTTCCTTTATGTTTGCCAAAAACCACCTGTCAATTTTGGAAAGGCTATAAATTTCATCTATTGAAAGTCCAAGGCAGATAGCCTGTTTTATATAAAATATCCTTTCTGCATTAGGGATAGAAAGTTTTTGGCGAACTCTTTCAATATCTGTATCTTCACCCTTTATTTCAAGACCACTTCTTCCTATCTCAAGTCCTCTTAAAGCCTTTTGCAGTGCTTCTTTAAATGTTCTTCCTATCGCCATGGTTTCCCCGACAGATTTCATTTGTGTTGTAAGTGTCTGGTCCGCCAGGGGGAATTTTTCAAATGTGAACCTTGGGACTTTTACAACACAATAATCTATGGTGGGTTCAAAACTGGCAGGGGTGTATCTTGTTATATCATTTGGTATTTCATCAAGCGTATATCCGATAGCAAGTTTGGTAGCAATCTTTGCGATAGGAAATCCTGTTGCTTTTGATGCTAAGGCAGAAGAACGGGAAACCCTTGGATTCATTTCTATAACCACCATTTTTCCATCTTTGGGATCTATTGCAAATTGTATGTTTGAACCTCCTGTATCAACCCCTATCTCTCTTATACAGGCAATTGCTGCATTTCTCATCCTCTGATATTCCTTATCTGTAAGCGTCTGAGCGGGTGCAACAGTAATTGAATCGCCTGTATGAACTCCCATAGGGTCAAAATTTTCTATAGAACATATAATTACAACGTTATCATTTTTATCCCTCATTACCTCAAGTTCAAATTCTTTCCAGCCGGCAACGGATTCTTCTATAAGTACTGTGCCATTCATACTAAGAGAAAGCCCAAGGGCTACAACCTGTTCAAACTCATCTATATTATAGGCTATTCCTCCACCTGTTCCTCCGAGAGTAAATGAAGGCCTTATAACAACAGGAAGATTTATCTCTTTAAGTACTTCTCTTGCGGTTTCAATGTTTTTTACATATGAACTTTTGGGCAATTCAAGTCCTATGTTTTTCATTGCTTTCTTGAAAAGGTCTCTGTCTTCTGCTTTTTTTATAGCCTGCAAAGATGCACCTATCATTTTTACATTATATTTTTCAAGCACACCTTTTTCTGCAACCTGAACAGAAACATTTAAAGCGGTCTGCCCCCCGAGTGTTGGAAGAAGTGCATCGGGCATTTCTTTTTCTATTATCTTTTCTACAAACTCCGCAGTGATGGGCTCTATGTATGTTGAGTCTGCAAATTCAGGGTCTGTCATAATGGTTGCAGGATTTGAATTAATAAGAACAACCTTAATACCTTCTTCACGAAGTGCCTTGCAGGCCTGTGTCCCCGAATAATCAAACTCACAAGCCTGCCCTATGATAATAGGGCCTGAGCCGATAAGAAGAACTTTTTTTATATCAGTTTTTTTAGGCATAATTTTATAAATTCATCAAACAGATAATTTGAATCCTGAGGGCCCGGAGAGGCCTCGGGATGATACTGAACAGAAAAAACAGGTAAACTCTTGTGTCTTAATCCTTCTGATGTTTTATCATTAAGATTTATATGTGTAAGTTCCACATCATTATCTTTAATAGACTGTGTATCAACCGCAAAACCATGATTTTGACTTGTGATTTCAACTTTTCCTGTTTTAAGGTTCATCACAGGCTGATTTGCCCCCCTGTGTCCAAATTTTAGTTTATATGTTTTTCCGCCAAACGCAAGCCCAAGTATCTGATGGCCAAGACAAATGCCAAATATCGGAACTTTACCCACCAGATTCTTTACAGTCTCTACCACATATGGAATAGCCGCAGGATCTCCGGGGCCGTTTGAAAGTAAAACACCATCCGGATTTTTATCTTGAATTTGTTTATAATCGGTAGAAGCTGGAACAACAATGGTATGGCATCCTCTTGTTACAAGCAGTCTCAAAATATTTCTTTTTGTACCGCAGTCAAGCACAACCACTGTAAGTTTTTTTTCAAAAGATTTTACAATAGGACCTCCTATATCACAAACTGGCTCTTCCCAGGTGTAAGGCTTCTGACAGGTTACTTCTTGGACAAGGTCTATTCCCACAATACCAGGGCTTTTTTTAGCCTTTTCAATAAGGCTTTTTCTGTTCAGGTCTATTGTTGAGATAACCCCTTTTTTTGAGCCTGAACGGCGCAAGTGTATGGTAAGTTCCCTCGTATCTATTCCCTGTATCCCAAGAACCTTATTTTCAACAAAATACTCCTGTAATGTTTTTTCCTGTCTAAAGTTTGAAGACAGCAGAGAAAGTTCTTTTATTATAAAGCCTTGGACCTGCGGCTTTTCCGATTCTACATCAATTGAATTAACACCGTAATTACCGATAAGAGGATAGGTCATACAGACTATCTGACCATAATAGGAGGGATCTGTAAGAATTTCCTGATAACCTGTGATGCTTGTATTAAAAACTACTTCTCCGTAGGCTTCACCTTCACATCCAAAAGATAAACCTTCAAAAGTCTTACCCGATTCAAGTGCAAGTATTGCATTCTTTGGCATTCTACAAATACTATTTTATTATGTATTTTTAAAAAGGCAATGGGATTTGAGTGTTGTATGGGAATGGGAACAGACATCGGTATAAACTGGTGTTCTGGTGCATTGGTGTCTGGTGCCCTGGTGTCTGGCGCACTGGTGCTCTGGTGCTCAGGTGCACTGGTGCCCTGGTGTCTGGTGCACTGGTGTCTGTTCTATTGGAATTATACAACAGACTCTTTATAATATTTGTCAAGACACTCTATCCTGATGCGCTTTAATTCTCCCTTGGGAAGTTTGTTTAAAATTTTCCATCCTGTATCAAGTGTCTTACTTATGGTTCTTTCTTCATCTTGCCCTTGTCGGATAAATTTTTCTTCAAATTCGTCCGCAAAAGAAGAGTACAGTTTGTCTATATCTGAAAGCGCAGATTCGCCGAGTATGATCGCAAGCTCTTTTGCCTCTTTGCCTCTTGCATAGCATGCAAATAGTTGGTTGGCAACATCCGGATGGTCCTCTCTTGTCTTTTCCTTTCCTATGCCCTTGTCTCTTAATCTGGAAAGACTGGGAAGCACATCTATGGGCGGATATACACCTTTTCTGTGAAGAGAACGGCTTACCATAATCTGTCCTTCTGTGATGTAACCTGTAAGATCGGGTATGGGATGTGTCTTGTCATCATCAGGCATTGTAAGAACAGGGATAAGTGTTATTGAACCTTTTTTTTCCTTTAAACGCCCCGCTCTTTCATACAGTGTGGCAAGGTCTGTATAAAGATAGCCCGGATACCCCCTCCTTCCCGGTATCTCCTTTCTTGCAGCAGACACTTCTCTTAGTGCTTCACAATAAAATGTGATGTCTGTAAGTATTACAAGAACATGCATATCAAGTTCAAATGCTAAATATTCAGCGGTCGTTAATGCCATCCGAGGGGTTGAAATCCTTTCTATGGCCGGCTCATCTGCAAGATTTATAAAAAGAACAGCCCTTTCTATGGCACCTGTTCGGTTAAAGTCTGATATAAAAAACTCTGCTTCTTCAAATGTTATACCTATTGCACCGAATACAACTGCAAAGCTTCCCTGTTCATCTAAAACTTTTGATTGTCTTGCAACCTGAGCGGCAATATTGGAATGCGGCAACCCTGAACCTGAGAATATCGGAAGTTTCTGTCCTCTTACAAGTGTATTAAGTCCGTCTATTGCAGAGATTCCGGTTTGTATAAATTCTGAAGGATAATCCCGCGACCGAGGATTTATAGGATTCCCATTTATATCAGCCCGCCTGTCTGGTATAGGACTTTTTCCTTTATCCTTAGGTCTTCCCATACCGTCAAATATTCTTCCAACAATATCAGCAGAGACACCAAATGTTATACCTTTTCCTAAAAATCTTATCCTGCTCGTTCCAATGTCCATTCCTCTTGTTCCTTCAAAAACCTGAACAAGAGCCTTGTCATAACTAACCTCCAACACTTTCCCTGTTCTTATCTGAGCATCAGGAAGAATAAAATTTGCAATCTCCCCGTATTTTACTCCTTCAACACCCTCTATCAAGACCAGTGGGCCTACAATCTCTGAGATACTTATGTATTCCTTTAACAGTGGATCAGACATTTTAACTCACCTTCCTGCCTTTTAGAGCACCAGACACCAGGGCACCAGGGCACCAGGGCACCAGAGCACCAGACACCAGTGCGCCAGACACCAGAACACCAGTTCTATGAGTAATTATGCAATGCGCTCTTTAAGTACTACAATGTCAAATCTTTTGTTGCCCTGGTGCTCTGGTGCTCTGATGCGCTGGTGCACCTTTTTAAGTACTACAATGTCAAATCTTTTGTTGCCTGCCATACACCGTGAATATTGCAACCTGCAATTACTTTTAACATTCCAGGATATTTTGGTATTATCTCAAATATTACTTTCGGATTTATTCTGGAAGGGGACATATCAACTCTTGCGATAAAAACATCGTTCTGGTAGAGTTCTATGAATCCTATAAAGTGATTTATCTCGTTTGGATGCGAAGCCAGCCTACCTACTTCAATGATAACTGTTATAGGTTGTTCCGGTTTTATAAAATCAGGCGTTGTTATAACAGGTGTATGTTTTTTTTCAATATCAGTCAGATTTTTAGGGTCTGATATTTGATTTATCTGCGATAAAAGGTCTGTCATATTTTTCTTCCTTTTCTTATAGAGTCCTTATCATTGTTTGAATCCCTCTTCTTATAAGCATAACAGCAATTGATGCAAGGAAAAGACTGGCTATTTTTGATATTGCTCTTACCCCGCTCTTACCTAAAAATCTTATTATTGTGCTTGAAGATAGAAATACAAACCCTGCAAAAAAGATATTTAAAAGCACTGCAACCAATGTAGCAACATAACCATACACATCTATACAAAGAAGCACTGTTGTTAAAACAGCAGGGCCCACGATAAGAGGCACACCTATGGGCACAACACCCAACCCGGTACCACTGGTGGTGCCTGGTTGGATATCGGTTATATGCCTGTTTCTTTCATCTGTCTTAAGTAGATCCCTCATAGCAAAGATAAAAAGAACCGCTCCTCCTGCAACCATAAAATCTGAAATTGTTATTCTGAGAAAACTCAAAAGGATTTTCCCTGCAAAAAGAAATCCTAATGCTACCACAAGTGCAGTAAGAACAGAGTTCTTGAGAAGTTCCTTTCTCTGTTGAGATGACAACCCTTCTGTAAGTCCAATGTATATTGGAAGCACCCCGATGGCATCAACCGCTACGAACACAGAAATTGAAGCAAGCATTATATCTTTTATAAGAGGCATATTCAAATAAATTTAGCAATCATATCTCCGACTTCTGTTGTTGAATATCCCATTTTTCCTGCTGCAAGACTTTTTAATTTTTCTCTCACGACTTTTATTACAGAGTTTTCTATTGCCTGTGCAGATTGGATTTCTCCTAAATTTTCAAGCATCATACCAGCTGCACATATTGCAGCAAGCGGATTTATAATATTTTTACCGGTATATTTTGGCGCAGAACCACCTATGGGTTCAAACATAGATATACCTTTAGGGTTTATATTGCCGCCGGCTGCGATACCCATCCCACCCTGAATCATAGCACCAAGGTCAGTTATAATGTCTCCAAACATATTCTCTGTTACAATCACATCAAACCACTCGGGATTTTTCACAAGCCACATTGCTGTGGCATCCACATGTGCATAGTCTGTTTTTATATCGGGATAATTTTTTTCTCCAACCTCATTAAATGCCCTCCACCAGGTATCATGAACAAAGGTTAAAACATTTGTTTTTGCAACAAGATGAACCTTGCCCTTGAAACCCTGCTTTTTCTCATCATCAGAGAGCCCCTGCCACATCTTCTTTAAATGCCTTGCCTTGCAAACCTCAAAAGCATATCTTATGGCTCTTTCTGCCCCAAACCTTGTTGTGCAATGAACCTGTGTTGATACCTCCTGTTGCGTTCCCTTATATTGAACTCCACCCATTCCTGTATATAGTCCCTCTGTGTTTTCTCTTACAACAATAAAATCTATGTCTTTCGGAGTTTTGTCTTTTAGAGGCGTAAATCTCTCATCATACAGTTTTACGGGTCTTATGTTTATATACTGGTCCAATTCAAATCTTATTTTTAATAGTATGCCCCTTTCAAGTATGCCGGGCCTTACATCAGGATGTCCTATGGCACCTAAATATATTGCATCTGTTTTTTTTAAGTCATCAATTGCAGAAGACGCAAACGCCTCCCCTGTTTTTAGATATCTTTCCCCACCAAAATCATATTCTATATAATTTAGATTAAATCCGAACCTTGAACAGACAGCATCCAGAACCTTTTTACCTTCCCGTACAACCTCAGGTCCTGTCCCATCTCCCCCTATAACAGCAATATTGTATATTTTATCCGCCATCCATTCCCCTATCTACTACCTACTACCTACTACCTACTGTCTTCTAATCCTTTTACAAGATATGTTTTATATAAAGATTGTTTTTTTATTTTTTTTAAGATTTTTAATGCCTGTTGTTTGTTATTGCATATGGTGAACAAACAACTACCGCTTCCTGTTATGGATACATTAGAAATTTGAAGTTTAAAATAATTATATGCATTATATATTATCCTATTGGTATGGATATAGAATAAAAAGTCATTCCCCATTAATCTACAGATACTCTTAAAATCTCCATTAGAAACCGCACTAGAAATATCAGACAAATTTCCTCTTATATGAACCTTCTTTTTTTGTTTATCCCATTCTTGAAATATTTTTTTTGTAGAAATATTTATCCCCGGATCAAGCAAGATATACCATATACTACAACCAGCTTTTATGGGTGTCAATATATCGCCTGTGCCTGTTGCTTGAGCACAGGTATAACCTGTTATAAAAAAAGGAACATCAGCACCTAATTTTTTTGCTATACCTATCAGTTCTTTTCTATCTATTTTTAAGCCCCAAAGAGTATTTAAACCCAAAAGAACAGATGCCGCATCTGATGAACCGCCCCCCAATCCTCTTCCGACTGGAATACTTTTATGAAGATGGATATGAACACCTTTTTGGACATTATTCCACTTTTTTAAAATCCTTGCAGCCTTTACAACAATATTTGAAGAAAGTCCGGGACACTTAATACCTGAACTTGTAAAATCTATCCCTTTCTGTATTCGTTTTAAGGTAATTATATCAAACAATCCTATTGAATGGAAAACTGTTTGAAGGTTATAATAACTGTTTTTTCTTTTATTTCTAATTTTTAAAAAAAGGTTTATCTTTGCCGGTGCAAAAATTTTTATTTTCATTTTGCATAATCATACCACCAAAGTAGAACATTGTCAATTTTCTGGAATATACTACTTTTTATTTGTTTTTTTTGAGGGTGGGGTGTTCTGGTGCACTGGTGCGCTGGTGCACTGGTGCTCTGGTTATGCAACAGGCTCTTTAGACTTAACAGATTGGGTAAGTGTTTTTATTTCGTCCCTGATCCTTGCTGCTTCTTCAAACTGTTCTGTCTGGATTGCAGTTTCTAACCTTTCTTTTAACATTGCTATCTGATTTTCTATGGTTTGTGTGGGAACAACACCCCCTGAGGGTGCCTTGCCCCTATGCTGGTCTGCCCCATGTATTTTTTTTAATAATGGACTGAGTATTTTTTGAAATGTCTCATAACATTTGGAACATCCAAGCATACCTTTTTTTCTAAAATCTTCCTGCGTAAGATGACATATCTGACATTTTATTAAGACACCTTCTTTTTTTTCAAAAGTTTTTTCAATATCCAGAAGTCCTGCAAGAAGTGTAGCAAGTGCCTCTGATGTAATATTTTTTTTTGCCGCACAGTTCTGACACAGATGCTGTTCTTTGGGCTTGTCATTTATTATTTCAGTAACATGAACTGTTGCAGTTTTTTTCCCGCATACCTGACAAAACATTATTTCTCCT
>BBPE01001054.1_pt3 | contig 27265 bp, 33 predicted proteins | sample 1344301 | NCBI WGS metagenome assembly BBPE01 (sample SAMD00019089, study PRJDB2971) | groundwater metagenome | isolation source: The Cedars highly-alkaline
ACGGCGGGGGCGGCCTTGGCTATCATCGGGGCCTGTCGGCGGGGAATCCTGTGGTATGCTAGGTCTTTTCTCCTCTTCCCGCGCGGTCACCGCCAGGAGGCGGCGCGTCGCCGAACTGACGGCGGGGGCAGCAGCAGCCCTGCAGGCGATGCACCCCGCCGAGCGGGCGGCGGTGCTGATGCTGGCCAACGCGCAGATGGCCATGGTCGCGCGCGCGCGCGGCGAGGCGTTCCTGTCCGCCCCCTCGCGCGTGGCGGCGGCGGTGGGGGCGGCGGTGGTGGACGAGCTGCTTGAGATCCACGCGGCCCAATCTGCGGCGGCCGCCCGCGCCCCGGCGGCAATGGGGAGGTATTTCCGAGCCCACCTCCAGGCCACGCTGGTGTGCCTGGCCACTGCGGCGGTGGCCGACGAGGGTGCCGCCCGCCGTCCCGCCTGCGCGCGCCTCTGGCGGACGCTGCACGAGCAGCGCGACCGCGCCGAGCAGGCCCTGGTGTGGCTGCGGCGCGGCGAGGCGGCCGCGGGCGTGCCCTGCTTCCCGCCCCCGTCGCCGGGCCGCGCGGTGACGGACATCGATGCCCTGGCGATGGCCGCCTCGGTTCCCGCCTTCCTGCGCCGCAAGCGCCCCGCCGTCCCCGTGGCGGCCGCCGGGGGCGAAAAGCCGGCGTGACCCGCGCGGCGCGCAAGATCGCCTGCCTGCTCCTGCTCCTCGGCCTTTCGGCGGCCGTCCTGGCCGGGTCGGCGGGTCTGGCGTGGCTGCGCCGCGAGGCGGCCGGCCTGCCAGACGTGTCCTCGCTCTCGCTCAGGGCATCCGCGTCCACCAGTGTTCTGGTGGACGGGCGCGGGCGCGAGGTGGGCAGGTTCGCGGAGGAGAACCGCGTTCCCGTCCCGCTTGCCGCCGTGCCGCCCCTGGTGGTCGGGGCCTTCCTCAGCGCGGAGGACCGCAACTATTTCCGCCACGCGGGCGTGGACCCTTCGGCGGTGGCCCGGGCCGCCGTGCGCAACCTGCGGGCGGCGGGGTCCGGCCGCCGGCCCGAGGGGGCATCCACCATCACCCAGCAGGTGGCCAAGAATCTCGTCGTGGGCAACGAGGTGTCGCTGCGCCGCAAGGCCCGCGAGGCCCTGGCCGCCCTGCGGATGGACAGGGTGCTTGGCAAGGAGCGGGTCCTGGAGCTCTACCTCAACGAGATATACCTGGGCGAGGGCGCATACGGCGTGGCGGCGGCTGCTGAGGCTTGGTTTTCCCGTCCCCTCGCCTCGCTCGACCTGGCCGAAGCGGCCTTCCTCGCCGGCCTGCCCAAGGCCCCCGCCGCCTACGACCCCGCCCGCCGCCCCGAGGCGGCACGGGCGCGTCGGTCCTACGTGCTGGGGCGCATGGTGGAGGATGGGCGGATCACCGAGTCCGAGGCGGTCGCCGCCGCCTCCCGTCCGCTTCCCGCCCCTTCGCGCCGCCGGCTGGGCATGGCTGCCGAGGGCTGGTTTCCCGAGGAAGCCCGTCGCGAGGTGGTCGCGCGGGTGGGTGCGGAGGCGCTCTACCGGGGCGGCCTGCGGGTTCGGACCAGCCTCGACCCCGACCTTCAGGAGGCCGCCGAGGCGGCGCTGCGCGAGGGCCTGATCGCCTTCGACCGCAGGCGGGGTTGGACGGGGGCGGAGGGGTTCCTGCCCGGGGTCCGCGCCGACCTTCCCCTTTCCTGGACCCGGGGACTGGGCGAGCTCCCCCCACCTCCCGACGTGTCCGGCTGGCGCAGGGCCGTCGTCCTGGCAGGCGGCGCGCCTTCGTCGCCCGGGGCGGCGGCACTGCTGGGTTTCGCCGATGGGGGGACGGGGCTGCTTCCTCTTGAAGGCGTGCGCTGGGCGGCCCGCCCCGACGGGCGGGGGGGGCTGGGTCCCGCGCCGCGGAGGATCTCGGATGTGGTCAGGCCGGGCGACGTCGTACTCGTCCGCCCCTCCGGCGGTCTGCCGGGCGGCGCGTGGGAGTTGGCTCGCGTCCCCGAGGTCCAGGGCAGCCTGGTGGCGATGGAGTCGTCCACGGGCAGGGTGGTGGCCGTGGTGGGGGGGTTCGACGCGCGGGCGGGGCGGTTCAACCGCGCAACGCAGGCCCGTCGGCAGCCCGGGTCCACCTTCAAGACGATGACCTACGTGGCGGCGCTGGCGGCGGGGTACGACCCCACTTCGCCCGTCCTTGATGCACCGATAGCCCTCGACGAGGGGCCCGGGCGGCGCTGGCGGCCGGAGGGCGGCGGGCCGATGGGCCTCATCACCTTGCGCCGGGGGTTGGAGTTGTCCCGCAACCTCGCGAGCGTGCGCCTCCTCCATGAGTTGGGGGTGGACGCGGTGGGGGCGCTTGGCGTGGCGCTCGGGGTCTACGACCGAGCGCCTGCGAACATGGCCTCCGCGCTCGGGGCGGTGGAGACCACCAACCTTCGCCTGACCGCGGCCTATGCCGCCCTGGGCAACGGCGGGCTGCGCGTGCGCGCGGGTTTCCTCGACGAGATCGCCGACGCGAACGGACGCGTGATGTGGCGGCGCGACGCATCCCCGCCTGATCAGGTGCTCGACCCGGTCGTGGCCGCGCAGGCGGTTTCCATCCTGGAGGGAGTGGTGCGCGCCGGCACCGCTTCGTCCGCGCTCGGACGCTCCACCCTGCCCCTGGCGGGCAAGACGGGGACCACGAACGACAACCACGACGCGTGGTTCGTCGGCCTGCTCCCAGGTTGGGCCGTGGGGGTGCATATCGGCTTCGACCGCCCGAGGGACATGGGGACCCTGGAGACGGGAGGGCGTTCCGCCGCCCCGGTGTTCGGGGATTTCGCCGCTCGCCTTGCCGTCTTGCGTCCCCTGCCGCCCGCGTTTCCCCTGCCGCCCGGGGCGCGCGTCGTCCAGGTGGACCCGGCCACCGGCGAGGAGTCGCGGACCGGGCGACCCGAGATCGTCAGGGGCCGCTGAAGGGGCCGGTTTCGGGCCATGGTCCGAGGCCAACCCCTTGCCCCGGTAAGGTGTTCCGTGTTCCTCTTTGTCAAAAGGGGGGGTCGGCTTGCTGGACCGTGCGGCGGCGATGCGCCAGCCCATGCTCTCGTACGACGAGGAGCATCGGCTGATAGCGCAGTGGAAGGCGACGCGCTCCGAGGAGTCTCGGGACGCGCTTGTCGCATCGCACATGCGAATCTGCTACGCTCTGGCGGCGCGCTGGACCCAAAACGAGGCGCAGGTGGCGGACCTGGCGCAGGAGGGGTTCTTCGGTCTCCTCAAGGCCCTGGACAAGTTCGACCCGGAAAGGGGGAAGCGGTTCGGACCCTATGCCAAGTGGTGGATCAAGACGTCCGTCGAAGAGTCCCTGGGTGACGTGCTGCTGGCCGTGGACATGCCCTCGCGCGTCTACCGCCGGGCGCGCAAGGCGGAGCCGCCGCCTGGCGCGGCCCCCTCCGCTGTCCCGAGCGCATCCTGGGAGGCCCGCGCCGCGGCGCGGGGCGAGGTGTCACTCGATGCGCCCGTGGGGGACGGCGAGGACAGCCTGGTGGACATGCTGGAGGACGGGCGGAACAGCCCCGAGGACGACGCGATCGAGTCTGACCGCGCTGCGGCCATCCGCAAGTCCATCGAGAGCGCCCTGGCCGGGGCCATGTCGCCGCGCGAGGCCGAGGTGCTGCGCCGGCGCGACCTTGCCGAGCATCCCGAGACCCTGGAGGGCATCGCCGCCTCGCTCGGCGTGTCGCGCGAACGCGTGCGGCAGATCCAGAACGCGGCGCTGGGAAAGCTCCGCCGCTGGCTCGTCCACAACAAGTTCCCCGTCCACCTCCTGCGCGGGGACGACTGAGTCACGGGCGGGAAAGGGGAACCCACTCCTCCACCGCCCATGGCGGCGGCCCGTCGCCTCGTGCCTGCTCGATTCCCGTCCGCGTCCATCCCTCGCCCAGGGAGGGGAACCACGCGTCGCACCCGAAGTCCGCGTCCACCCGCGTGAGAAGCAAACGGTCCACCAGTCCCATCGTCGCCCCGTAGAGCGCCGCCCCGCCGATCACCGCCACTCCCTCGTTGGCGGCCAGGAACGCCGCAGCGTCGGGGGTCGTCTCCCAGCCAGACCCAGCCGGGGTCGAGCGGGTGGCCACCACCACGCGCCTCCTCGGCAGCGGGGGAAGACCTTCCCGCGTCGCGCGCCCGACCAGCACGATGCGACCGTGCGTGGCCAGGCGGAACCACGCCAATTCGCCCGGCACGCGGCCCCAGGGCAGGCCGCCCCGCAGGCCGATGCCCCCACCCCGCTCCAGGGCGGCGACGGCGAAATGCCCTCGTCCCCGCACCCCGCCGCCCTAGACCGCCACCTCGGCCCGGATGGCCGGATGCGGGTCGTAGCCGTCCAGGGAGAAGTCCCCTATCGCGTAGCCATCTATGCTGTCCGGGCGGCGGAGAAGGCGCAGCACGGGGAACGTCCGGGGTTCACGGGAGATCTGCTCCCGTGCCTGTTCGAGGTGGTTCAGGTAGAGATGCGCGTCGCCGCCCACCCACACCAGCTCCCCGGGCAGGAGATCCGCCTGCTCGGCGATCATTCTCAGAAGAACCGATGCACCCACCAGGTTGAACGGAACGCCGAGCAGCAGGTCGGCCGACCTCTGGTAGAGCAGGCCGCTGAGCCGCCCCGAGGAGGAGACGTGGTACTGGTAGACCAGGTGGCACGGCGGCAGCGCCATGTCCACCAATTCGGGTACGTTCCAAGCGTGGAACAGCATGCGGCGGCTGGTCGGGTTCGCGCGCAGGGTCTCCACCAGGGCGGCGATCTGGTCGTGTTCGCGCCCGTCCGCCCCGCGCCAGCGCCGCCATTGCTTGCCGTACACGGGACCGAGGTCGCCCCAGCGCGCCGCGAACGCGTCGTCCTCCAGTACGCGTCGTTCGAAGGCCTCCTGCGAGATCGCGTCGCCCGTCACATGGCGGTAGGAGGCGAGAGGCCAGTCCGTCCATATTCGCACGCCCTCGCGCAGCAGCGGGCGGATGTTCGTCTCCCCCGTCAGGAACCAGAGCATCTCCTTGGCCGCCAGCTTCCAGCCGACCTTCTTGGTGGTCAGGACGGGGATCCGTCCATCGGACAGGTCGAACCGCAGCGTGATTCCGAACAGCGATCGCGTGCCTACCCCGGTCCGGTCCTGTCGCTCATCGCCCTGAGCCAGCGCACGGGCCAGCAGGCCAAGGTACTGACGCTCGGGGTGGACCGCAGCCCCATTTTCTGCGCCTGCGTCCATCTCTTCGCTCCCTTCGCGTTCGCCTGCCGTTGCGGCGCTTGATGGGTCAAGGTTAGCCTGTTCAAACAGACGGCGCGAGCGGCGCGGAGGTCGGGATGTCAGGGCAATCCGCCCTTTTCTTCAAGGCCATGGAGGAGATGGGCGTGATGCTGCGCGCCTGCGCCGTAGCCGTGGGAATCAGCCCCAACCAGGTCCTGCGCTTCGCGGGGCTCTACCAGATCGTGGACACGGGACTCGATGTCGTGTGGGTGGAGGGCGGTTCGCCCAGCGGGGGGCCGGGCTGGGTGGTTCGCGAGACGTATTTCGAACTCGACCTGGCGACGGACGTGGACCGGACGGTGACCGAGGAGGTTGCGTCGGCCGAGGCGGGTGAGACGGCGGCTGTCGCCAAGACCGTGTTCCTGCGCGCCTGCGGACGGTTCATTGACCACGCCCTTGCCGAAGCGGGGGGCTAGGGCCGCTGCGGGACGGACAGCTCCTGGATGGTCCCCGGCCAGGCAGCGGTCTATCCTCCACAACTAGGTTCAACGGTTGGTGGAGCGACGGGAAATGGCTCGGGAGGTCATGGCTGGGGACGACAGGCCCCTTTTGGCCCTGGCCGAGGGTCACGGAATCCTGGCTTGGGCCCGCGCCCAGGACATTCGCCGTACCTATGACCCAGCGCAGGGCGGGGTCCTTTCCACGGTCGCCGCCGCCCTGTCCCCGCGCGAGGCGCGCGGCCGCCTCCTGGCCTGGCTGACCGCGCCTGTCGAGGAGGCGTTCAAAGCGGTCCGCGACAGCCGCCTCGGGGTCGTGCTGCGCGCGTATGGCAACCGCGTCGCCCACTACCTGCGCGACGAAGGCCCGGTGGGCGGTTACGCCCCCGCCCGTTCCGTCCTGCCCGGGGCGACGGGGGCCGCCCTCTCGGAGGCGGCCGGGCGCGATCACCGAGCGGACCGGCTACGCGCCTCCGCTGCGGGGGAGACGGCGGAATACAGGAATTTCGAGGGCCTCGACGCACGGCAGGAGAGCGAGGTTCGCTCGGCCCTGCGCGACCATGACGGCTGGACCACGCTGGTCGGGTGGTTTTCCGCGCAGACCGCCCATTTCCCGGTGTCCCTGCCAGGCGTGCCGCAGTCGGGCAACCACCCCGATCGCCACGTCTTCGTTTCCCCCTCCACAGGGGATCAGGTCCCCATGGACCGCGGCCTCTTCCTCACCGTCGCATCGGGCGTGGATGCGCTGGGGCGGCCCTCCCCCTCGGCGGGACGGTCCACCTTCATGGGCCGCCGTGTGGGTGTCCTGCCCTACGACGGCAAGGACAACGCCGCGCGCGCCGCAGCGCTTTCCCGTACCTGGGGCGGTGTCCTGCTCGACGATTTCGTGCGTTCCTCTGGTCATTCGGGGCCGGATGCGATCGCTGCGGCGCGGCGGGCGGGCTATCCGCTTGCCGTGGGATCTGACGGTGAGCCGCTCGCACGCCTGGTCCACGCCGCGCGGGGCGGCAACGTGCTGCTGGCCATGCCCAGGCTCGGATTTCGCGACATCGGTCGGGGACCTGGGGGCGTTCACACCCCCAACCACCCCGACCGGCTGGAGGCCGCATACGGCCAGGGCTTCGAAGCCTATCTCCGCGCCTCCCTGGTCGCGCGAGAAGGCCGAACCGCCCAGCGGCCCGCCAACTTCGCCGCCCCCGCGCCAGGGGGGGCTTGCGGGTTCGCCCCGCCCTTCGGCGAGACGCTCCGGGAGATCAACCCCGCCACGACGGCCATCGTGTTCCGCCAGGGAACGGGACGGAACTTCGACATCGTCCACGTCGGGACGGGCAAGCGCCTTGGCCTGCCGATGGTCGGCATCTCCAACCTTCCCAGGGGAGAGTACACGCGCCTCCGCCAGGACGCGTTCCAGGAATGGGAGCAATCGGCTGCGGGCGCGCGTCCTTCCCTGCGCGAGGTGGCCTCGGGGACTGTTCGGGTCACGGACGGCCACGTTTTGGTGCACCTCGATGCGGACGGTCGTCCGCACAACGACTACAACGGCCCATCGGTGGTGCGTGCCGCGCAGGACAGTTCGGGTTCGGAGGCTGCTCCAAAGGCCGTGTCCTGGCACGAACACGGGCAGGAAATGGAAGAGGAGGCGTTCTACCGGCTTCGCACGGAGGCCGCGTCGCGGTTCCGCTACGCCGCCCCATCCAGCGCCTCCCCGCGTCCCGCCTTCCTTCCCGAGGCATCCAAGGTGTCGCCGTCCGTCGCCCCGGCGTTTCACTGACCCCATAACCGTCCGGGGAGTCCCCGCTCCCCGGATGACGATAACCCCCTTGCCTCTCGGAGGCTGGCGGCGGGTATCCTGTCCAGGGCTGCGGGACGGGGGAGGCAGGTATGGAAAGCGACGGGTTGCCACTGCGGGATCTCGACTTCACGGACATATACGTTTGCCTGTCCGATCCCGACGTAAGTTCCAGCTACACGCCGCGCCCCCGTTCGGGCGCGCGGATGCGCAGCGTCCTCGTGCCTCCCGAATTCCGGCAGGCCGTCAACTCCCTTGTCCAGGTCATCAAGAGCCAGCACGACGGCGACTTCTCGATGGACCACGACGACATGCGCCTGCGCGGGGTGCACCTGAACGTGTTCGGAGACCAGCGCTGGGTTTGCCTCCGCCGCTTTCCAACCGAGGTTCCTGAACTGGATGCCCTCTCCTTCGCCCCCGACGTGCTCAAGGCTTTCCAGTCCTGGGGGCGGCGCAGCGGCCTCATCGTGATCGGCGGCTCCACCCGAGCGGGCAAGACGACCACGGCCACGGCCCTGCTGCGGCACTACCTGCGCGAACACGGCCAGGTCGCCATCACCATCGAGGACCCGATCGAGTACGACCTGCAGGGCCGGCACGGCGAGGAGGGATTCTGCCTGCAGATCCCCGTCTACAAGGACGACCAGTGGGCCGACCGCCTCAAGGACGCGTTGCGTTCCGCGCCGCGATACATCCTGCTCGGCGAGGTCCGGACCACGCAGGCCGCCCGGAACCTCTTGCGCGCCGCCAACTCGGGCCACCTCGTCATCACCACCGTCCACGGCGGGCGCGTGGAGGAGACCCTGTCGGCCATCGTTCAGATGGCCCAGGCCGAACTGCAGGACATGGCGATGTCCCTGCTTGCCGACGGACTGCTCGCCGTCGTGCACCAGCGCATCGAGGGGGGGAGGCCTGTCAATGAGATACTGTCCACGCGCGACGACAACTCCGATCTCATCCGGGCGATGATTCGTGCGGGCAAGCTCCAGACGCTGTCTTCGGAGATCGCGCGGCAGAGGATCAACCGCAGCAGGACGGCAGACGAGGAGGGCAGCGCGCCGCCACGCGCCGCGTCCTCGTCCACGCGTTCCGCCGCCGCGCCGACAACCGTGGCCCAGCCCGCCCGCAAAGGATGGTTTCAACGCTGAGTCGGGCCTCCTGGCAGGAATTCTCCAGGGGGGGATCAAGCATTGATTCCATGGGGCGACGGGGCACCAGAATTTCCTGGCGTGCAGCGAGCGGTGGGGGGCGGGGGAAAGCAGGCCACCGCCCCCTTCCGGTGTCGGCCCACCTTCGCGCGTTCGCCCATGTCCGTGCTGAAGGTTTTGGTGGGGCTGGCGTTCCTGTTCCTGGCCACCTTCGCGGTGATGGTCGAAAGCGAGACGGTGGCCTCGGACAACGCCGTGGTCACGGTCTACAAGATCCTCTGCACCTTCCCGTTCATGTACCTGCTCGCGGGCAACCGCGTCCTTCCCGTCCTGACGGACGTCAGCCACCTCTTCTGCGCCCCGGCCATTGTCCGCAACGCGGTCGCGGGCTAAGTCGCCCCTGGGGCAGGTCGTTCAAGCGGTGATGCTCTGCGTCGAGTTGCCGCGCCGCCGCCAGGACGAGCGTTTCCCCTGCGACGAGCGGGCCGTGTTCCTCGACGATGGGGGTGCGTCCCACCCCCTGCGCCTGCGGGACCTGTCCGCTGGGGGTGCCTTGGCCGAGACTCCCCCGTCCCTTGCGGGGGGGCACACCAGTCTTCGCAGACGGGGAGTCCGTCCCCGCCGAGGTGCTGCGGCGTGCGGATCTTCGTCTGGCATGGCCGCGCGCATGCCGCCCTGGAAGCCGAGGCGCAAGGACGAGTCCGTGGCCACCGAGTGATTCTGGCCCCAGGCCAGGGCAGGGATTAGGATGACTCCAAGCGCCGGCAGAACGGGACAGACCGCCATTTCCACCCCCCCCCAGAAACCCTGTTCGATCCTCGCAGCCTTGCTGGCGGCTTGTGCGCTCGCCAGTCCCGCTTGGGCGCAGGGTTCCGCCTCCGCGCTTGCCGCGCCGCAGATCCCCGACATGGTCGCCGCCTGTTCCAGGATTTCGATGCCAGATCCGCGCCTGCACTGCTATGACGAGGTGGCGCGGGAGGTGGTCGAGCGCACCAGGCGCATGGCCGTGCGCAACCGTTTCTCCTGGACGCGCATGGACCGCGGACAGGGGGAAGAACGCGCCCTGACCATCGCCCTGGCCTCCTCCGAGGGCCGCGCCTCACAGGACCCCGGGGCGGACCGCAACGGTTTTTTCCTGACTCTTGTGTGCCGCCCGTCGGCTCGGACCATCGACCTCTATCTGGCGATGCCCTTCCAGGCAGCCGACGCGCCCGTCTCCACCACCCTGACGCGCAACAGCGGGGAGGCGGTGCAGGTCCCGTTCCAGCCGAGCCGCAGCGGGGCGGCCATAGGGGTGTGGTCCCGGCGTTCGGCGGACATGGTCCGTCTTGTCGCCGGGGCCTCCACGGTGACCTTGGAGGCCGTGTACGCCGACGGTCGACGCGTCTACGCCGAGTTCGACACGGCCGGCTTCGAGGCGGCTTTCGCCCCCTTGGCGGCGGAATGCCGTATGTCCTGACAGAGCCGCGTTGAAAAGTCCGCCCGCCGCCCCCTAGCATGGATGCGCGGGACCACGAACCACCATCACGGAGACACGAGCGCGATGCGGAAAACAGCGATCCTGGTGTGCGCGGCGGCCGCCCTCCTGGCGGGATGCTCGGCCTCCGACCCCATGTCCCGCCGCAGCGTCCTCGTCGAGACGGGGGACGTGCCCGCTCAGTGCGTCCTGTCCTCGGGTGGCTTTGCGACATCGGTCGACTCCACCCCGGGGTCGGCGATGGTCCCCTACGGCGTGCGCCGCCTCGACGCGGAATGCCGCAGTTTCCGGAGCGGCATGTCGGGTTCGGCCTCGCTGGAGATGCCCCCCCTGGGAGCGGGGCCGTTCCGCCTTCGGGTGACCATGAGCAACGCGGGAGTAGCACGATGACCAGCAGGACGCGTCCGGCCGCCTTGGCGGCCCTCCTTCTCCTTCCCCTCGGGGCATGCGGCACGCTGTCGCACGGCGGCGCGCAGTCCGTGCGCGTGGATGTCTCGCCATCCCGCGTCCAGGCCGTCAACTGCACGGCAGAGAACGAGCGGGGGTCCTACACCCTGCCGACCGTCCCCATGCACCTGCAGGTCGAACGCGCCCGCGGGCCGCTGACCGTGCGGTGTACCTCCCAGGACGGATGGCGCGGCGCGGTCACGGTGCCTGCCAGCGTGGACATCACGACCATCCCCGGCAACGCAGCGGGGGGAGCCGGCCTGACCGGCGTGGCCATCGCCGGTGCCGCAGCGGGGGGCACGGCCGCAGGCGCGGGTGCGGGGGTCGCCATCATCGGGATCGGGCGGGACGCGCGCAACGGGGCTTTGTGGGGATACCCGTCCTCGCTCGTGGTTCCCATGAGCCCGCCAGCCGAAACGAACACCGTCCGCAGCGCGACAGGCGCGGCGCTCTCGGTCGTTCCTCCACGGGCAACCCAACCCGCACCGAGACGGTCCGCTCCCGCCGCGCGGGCCAGGTCCACGGCCGACGACCCGTCCAAGTGAGCCTGCCCTGGACGGGATTATCGCCCGGCCATGGGGGATCTTTCAGGAGGCTTGTCCCGTTCCGTTAGTGGGACAGCAGTGCCCTGCTCATCCAATACTGCATCCACGTCCGACCGTCAGGGGCGTGAACCAGGCATCCGAACAGGAGCGTGGCCGTCGTCATGAACAGCAGGAAGCCGAACAGGCTGAACTTGCGGTCAAGCAGTACAAACACGAACAGCAGCGAGACGGCCAAGAAGAGGCCTATGTGGGAAGCCCACCGGATCAGATCGTAAGCCATGCAGCCCTCCCTTCCATAGGAGCGAACCTTTCACCATCTTGGTATTTCCCCAACCCATCATCAATCCAATAAATTTCATGCAACAGCATGTTCGTGCCGTCGCGGTGCGTGAGTGGGGCGGCGTGTGGGCCATGGTAGGGGAGGCGTGTGGGCCATGGTAGGGGAGGCGGTGGATGGCCCGTATAGGTTTCCCGCCTTTCCTCTCCCAGATAGGTTAGTCCGCGCCGCCTGTTCCAGGTTCTTGGGCGGTGGCGGCATGACATGGCTGGTCGCCTCGCGCGTTTCAGGTGGGGCGACGGTTCCCATTCGGCTTGCGCGTTCCAGCGCGTTGAGGTTTTCTTGCCTGCGCCCTGGCGAGGCGGGGGGATGATGATGTCCGACTTCCTGGCGGGGGCTTTGCCGCTCGTGTTGGTGTGGATGGCCTTCTACGGGCTGGTGGTGTGGCCTGACGCGCGCGAGCGCGCGGAACGACGGGCCATGGTTCGCCGTCTCAGGGTGGGCGACGCGGTGATCACCACCCTGGGCCTGCGGGGGGTGATCCGCGACCTCGACGAGTCGCGGCGCTTTGTCGAGGTGGAGATCGCCGAGGGTGTGGTGTGCAGCATGTCCTCATACTCGATAGAGCGCATTCTCCCCCCCCTCGCTTCCGCCGAGGGGGAGGCTGTCAGCGATCCGGCGAAGGAAGCGGGGGGATCGGCTCTCGGGTGATCCCGAGGCCCTCCAGCCAGCGCAGGGCATCGTCCCAGTCCCTGAGACAGGGGGTCGCGTCTGGTCCGAGGGGATCGAGCAGGTCGATTCCCCTGGCGAATGTCCTGTCCCCTTCGGCTCCATCGGCGAGTCTGTAGCACCCTCCCGCTTGCACGGCGGCCACGGGTCGGCCTCCGGGGCGGAAGAGGGCCATGCCGTCGCGCACCCACCGCGTGAGCAGCGCGCCCTCGCAGTCGCGGAATCCGAGAGTCTCCCCGCACGCCTTGGAGATGGCCGCGTCCACCCAAACGTTCCAGGACTCGTTCCAGGTCACCGCACGCGCTTCCCGGACGAGCGTGGTGCGTCCCGTCGTGCGGGAGATCCGGTGCAGCCCGGCCCTCATTCCCGAGCCTCCCCAGTCCCGGAATACGATCTCCAGCGTCAGGCGATCTCCGTCGCCTGGGGGTCCGGCAGAGGTGAAGTTCATGCAGCAGAGGGAGAAGGAAACCTTCAAGGCGTGGCTCCCGTGGACCGCAGACGGGTGGGATGGACCGTCCATCACGACTTTGGACGAGCATCTTGCAACCTCAATCTTCTTTCTCAAAACCTCATGCTCGCCCGAGCATCCGGGTTATCCTCGGCAGGGAAAACGGGCGGGGGGAGGGCTGAGCCGTGAGGGAGCTCTGGATCATCGTTTCGGGTGCAGTGCAGGCGCTGGGGGATGGGGTGGCCGCCGTCGTGGTCGTCCTGGTTGCCATAGTAGTCTCTGGGGGCCTGCCCAAGGGCATCGCGGGACTGGACGAATTCCTCGATCTCCACGGGCGGTGGGTCGCGGTGGTCCTGTTCGCGGGTTGCGCGTCGCTGTCCGCCGTCCTGAGGATAAGCGGCGGCCTCTTGGCCCTGACGGTGGAAAGGCGGGTTTTGCGCCGCGTGATTCCCATGCTCGACAACGTGGCACGCACTTGAACCACGGCCCGGACCGGGGTTACCTCGGGACGGTGCAGTCTGGGAGGCAGGCGGTGGCGGCGGTGAGGCGTGAGTATCTTGTTTTGGCGGGCGTGGTGGCCCTGCTGTCCGGCGGCTCGGCCCTGGCGTTCTGGGCGGGGGCCTTCACCACGCCCAGGCTCCAGATCAAGGAGGCGACCTGCGCGAGCATGCAGGTCGAGGCGCTCAAGACGTTCCACGCCGCCCCCTCGGCCCCATGGCGGCCGCCAGGGGTGATCATCGCCTCCCTGGGCGAACCCTTCGAGGGACCGAACATCCGCAACGAGCGTGGTGACGTGACGGAGCGGCGGTGCCGCGCCCCAGCCACTCTCGCGGACGGACGACGGGCGCGCTTCTCCTACAAGATGTTCGAGGACGAAACCGGCGCGCTCGCCCGCGTGGGCGGCCTGGACGGCGAAGGGGAGATCCGCGTATTCCGGCGCAACTGAGCTTTTTCCTCCAATGAGTTGACAAAACAACAGAAGTCTTGTATTCCGTTCCCGCATATACCCTTTTGGGTGCTGGTGGCAGGGGATCGGGTGGTGGCGGATGTTCTCGACGTGTGGGGCTGCGAGCGGGCGGCCTTGGTGGGGGCCGTATCCGTGCTGCGGGAAAAGGCGCGCATGGTCGTCTCTCCCCCTGGCGTGGGCGGTGAGCCGTTTCCCTTTCACGGGGAGCTTTTCCTTCTCAAGGCCGAGGAGTTCGGGTGGGACCGCGTCGAAGGCGAGGGCGTACCGCGCTGGTCGGCTGCGGTGGTGCTGCGTTCGTCGGGCCACCGCCTTTCCGTGGCGAAGACGCGCGCCTGCCCTGCCCGCACCGTGGAACTGCGCGCCGGGGACATCCTGATGATCGATGCGACGGTGTGCCACCGCGTGACCCGAAGGGCCTCGATGGCGGACACCGCGGGGGATCCGGCGGTCGCCTGCGCCATCCTGCCCGGCTACAATCGCCGCCCCTCCAGGGACACGGTCGAAAGGGATTTCCTCAGGTTCTGCGGCGGCTGAGGAAGGGTCAGAGTGAGGGTGCTGCGGCCACGCCGATTCCCTCGGCGATGTCGCCGGCACGCTCCAGTGCGCGTTCTGCGTTCGCGGCGAGACCCTCCGCCAACCCCATAAGTCCGTCCTGCGCAGCGGGAACATCGTCGCCGAGGCAGCGCAGCACCTCTTCGCGGTCCGCTTCGGGGACAAGGTCCGCCGCCGCGCCGCCATTCGCCAACTCCCGCAGCATCCCGTCCTCGTCCATTCCCGCTCGGCGGGCCATCTCGGACAGCTGCTGCTGGGCATTGCCCCTCCGCCCGGCCCGGGCGAAGCCGTCGGGCCGGGCGGATGCGTCGTGCTCGCGCGTCCGCTCTGGCCCGTCCCTCGCGGCCTCTGCCGCCGCCCCGCAGACCGAGGCGAGCAGGCGTGCCGCCGATCCCGCACCCGTTCCGATCCCGGGGTACGGATGGTCCCTTGCCGCCGCGTCGTTCATCGCCGTGTTCCCTTCGCCCTCGGGCCACGGTGTCCGCTTGGGCGGCAAGCGCCAACACCCCGGCAAGTGTCTGCGCTCGCCTTGACCCGCAAGGGGTTTTGTGCCAATCCGACCTCTCCCGTGGGTTTTGGCAGACCGACGCAGACAGGGGAGCTTTCCGTTCATGGACGTGAACACCGCAGCGAGTCGTCCGACGATCAGGATCGGCAACACGGAGATCACCGCTCCCGGGACGGGAGAGATGCCCGTGTTGTCCAGGCTCGTGGAAAGCGACGTGGACATGGACAGTCTGCCCGAAGATGTCCGTCGCCGCGTCGAGGAGTGCAGCCGCGAGGTCAGCCTGTCCGACGCGATGTCGATCGCGGGCTACGCGGCCAAGCCGCAGAGGGAGTTGACCCGGCACCTCGACCAGCTCCTCGCCAGCGTCAAGACGTCCGACCTGGGCCAGGCGGGGGTCCTGGTCGCAGAACTGGCGCAGGGGATCGAGGGCATCGATTTCGACGCGATGCGCTCCGAGGTCGAGGGTACGGCCTCGGGGCGCATCCGCGCCATGCTGCGCCGCCTGCCCGTATTGGGGAGCCGGTTCGCCCACGTGGAGCGGCTCAAGGCGATGTCCGACGATCTGATGAAGCACCTGGAATCCATCCACTCCAAGGCCAACGCGGAGATGGTCCGGTTGCGCGAGGGCACGCGGGGCATGGACGCTCTCCTCGTCCACACCGAGGCCAACCTGCGCGAGCTGGCCCTGTGGCTCAAGGGCGGCGCGCTGGCCCTGCGGCGGATGCGCGAGGAGGTGGAGGGGGCGCGGGCGGAGGCGGCCCGGACGGGCGATCCCATCCAGACGGCCGTCGTGCAGGAGCGCGTGGAGCTGGTGAACGCCTTCGAGACGCGCCTGGTTCGTCTGCACTTCGCCTTCACGCGGGGACTGCAGAACATGCCGGAGATCCGGCTGATCCAGCGTTCCGTGCGCACCGAGTACCAGGAGACCATGGACACCGTCCTGACGGATATCCCCGAGATCAAGAGCGCGCTGGTCCGGATCGAGATGCTCAGGCAGGTGTCCAAGTCCAACGAGAACAGCGCGGCGCGCCGTCGCCTGCGGCGCGACCTGGGCCGCATCGGGCAGGACATGCAGGAAACCGCGTTCCTCAAGGTGAGAGATGGGCAGGCCGATTTCGAAAAGGACATCCAGTTCCTCGTGGAAACTGCGCAGCGACAGGCCGACCTGCGGCGGCGGGGGGTGGAGATCGACCGAGAGGCCAAGCTCCGCCGCGAGCAGGCGATGGGCAAGATCGTCGAGATCCAGAGGGGCTTCGTCGCGCAGGAGCGCGAACAGGCCCGGGACGAACTGTCCGCCTCGTTCCCGTAGGCAGCCGCTGTGCGCTGGGACATCCGACACTTCCACAACCGTTGGCTGCCCGTGGGCAAGAGGCGGGCCGACGTGGTGGTATCCGTGCGCGCGCAAACCGAAGAGTTGGGCGGCGATGGGGCGGATCATTGCATCGGCTTCCTGCTGGACAAGAGCGGATCCATGGACAAGGCGGACGATCCATTGGGTCGCGGCCTGAGCCGCATGGCCGTGGCCAAGGAGGCGATGCTGGTGGCCCTGTCCACCCTGCGGCCCGGAACGGTTTTCTTCGTCGTCGCCTACGACGCGAGGCCGCAGGTCGTCATGCCCCCGCAGGTCTTCGAATCCGTGGAGACGATCAATGGCATGCAGCGGTTCCGCGAACTGGAACACGGTGGCTCGACGAAATTCTCCCGGGCCATCGAGCGTGCCGCGTCCCTGTTCTCGGCGTACCCCGACCATGTCCGCCACGCGCTGTTCCTGACGGATGGACGCAACGACCCGGAAGACGACCGCGAGACCAAGGAGGGCCGGGGCTTGATTGCCCTGCTCGCGGCTCTGGACGATTCGATCGCGTTCTCCGCCAGAGGGATCGGCCTGGACTGGGATCCAGCCGCCTTGCGGCGCATCGCCGAGGCGACAATGGGCGATGTCGCGGCCTTGCCCATTGACCCGTCTGGGATCACCGAGGACTTCCGCCGCATCGTGGGGGCTGCGCAAACGCGCAGCGTCCGCGATGTTCGACTTTGCCTGTCCGTCCCGCGGACTTCTCGCCTGGTCTCCGCCACGCAGACCTCGCCGACCAACATGGATCTTCGCGGCCGCACCCGCTCCGAGGGGCGGGTGAGCAACATCCCGCTTGGCTCCTGGGGTGCGGAGACGCGCGACTACCTCCTGTCCTTCGAGTTCGACCCCCTGCCGTCGGGCGAGCGGATGATGGTTTGCCGCCCTTCCCTGGAGGTGAACGGGCAGACGGTCGCCGGGACAGCGCCAGTGGCGGTGGAGTGGACCCGCGACGGGCATCTTTCCGCCCGGATTGACACGGCGGTCGCACACTACCGCGGTGAGGCGGAGAAGTCCCGGGAGATCGATGCCGGGCTGGCCGCCCTGACGGCGGGCGACGAGGTGGCGGCGACCGAACGGCTCGGACGTGCGGTTCAGTTGGCCCGTTCTTCCGAGGACTCTGAGATGCTCGAACGCCTCGCGGGGGTGGTCGAGGTCGTGGACGCGGAGTTGGGGACGATCCGCCTGCGTCGCGGCGCTTCCAAGGCGGCGGTGATGGACCTCGATGTCTCCTCGACGCGCACCGTGCGCGCGCGGCTCCCCGACGGCGCGCGCGCGGCATGAGATCGCCGTGCCCGGATTGCGCGGGCGGGCCGCCGCCCGGCGCGTACTGCGCGGCGTGCGGGGGGCGCGGCGGGATCCCTGAGGGGACAGTGCTGGCCCTGGAAGACCTGCGTCGTTGCGAGGGCTGCGGCGAGGAGCGCGTCCCCGGCCTGCCCCGCTGCGGGGTGTGCGGCTACTCCTTCCTGGACAAAAAGGCCTTCGATCCCGCCGCCTTCGTGGACGGCCTCCTGGATGCGGGAATCGTGGCCCTCCTGGAGGTTCGCCTGATCCGTCCGCACGCCCCGCCCGTCCGCGCCTCACTCCCGATTCCTGGGTGCACGCTGCGCGTCGGCCGGGGAAGCACGCTCGGGATATCGGACGGCGTGCTGTCGATTCCCGACCCCGCCGTCAGCAGGCGGCACGGAGAGCTGTCCTTCGCAATCGGCGGGGTCACCTTTGCGGATATGGGATCCAGCAACGGTTCGGCGGTCGCGGGCAAGGCCGCACGTCCCGGGACGCACGTGGAATTCCCCGAGGGGGCGGCGCTGGACATCGGAGCTTGGACGTCCCTGTCCTGGAGGAAGCCGTGATCGCCTTGGCGTGGGGCGAGCGTCCGCTCCCCGAGGAGGCCCCGGCCAACCGCGCGGCCCGCGCGCGGCTGGCCGCCTGGGAGTCCAAGATCAGCCGTGCCGTCTTCAACATCGCGGCCTTCGACGAGACGGACGAGGTGGTGGCGGTTCGCGCGCTGTCCCGCCCACCGGACTGCCTTCGCATCGAGGGTCGCACGCTGGACGAGGCGCGCGAGTTCGACCGCACCGCCGAATTCCTGTGGGAGGCTTCGGTATCCCTGTCTCCCGTCCTGGCCCGCATCGCCTCTTCACACACCCCTGGCCAGGCCGTGGCCCTCGCGACGGAGATGAAAAACCGTCCCTTTTCGGTCGCCGTGGGGGGACGACGCGTGGTCGAACGCGGCATTTACGAGGCGTCTGGCGGCGAGAAGGACTTCCAGTCCCTGGACATGATGCTGGATTTCCTGGAGGAGTCCTTCGAGCATTGCAAGAAGATCCTTTCCCGCTTTCGGAATGTCCGCGCGCGCGTCGAGGCCAAGTTGGCGGACATCGAATCGAAAGCCCAGAGCGGAGCCGAGGGACGGTCGGGGGAGATCGAAGTCCTGCGGCGGCAGGCTGCGCGCGATCCGTTGTCGGCCTGGGATGCGTTGTTCGCCTTGGAGGCTGCGGTGGTGCGCGATGTGGCGGCGCGCGCCGCCGCGTCGGAACTGAGGGTCGGTGCGGCGGCGCGGCTGCGGGCCGTGCGGGAATCCGAGGGGCATGGCGGGCCGCTGGGGGCGGCCTTGGAGGCTTGGCTCGGACGCATCGAAGCGGGGCCCTGGGCAGGCGGGCGGTTCCGCGCCGCCCAGGCGGGTCTGGAATCGTGGACGGCGGCGGCCGAGGAGGGCCTGGCCATGCTCGTCCGCCGCCGCAATGCGGAGAGGGGAGCATGAGCATCGTGGCGGGCTGCGCGGACACGGGATGCCCTCGGGAATTTCCGGACGGGTTCTGTGATCTCTGCGGAAGGCCGCCGCAGGCTGCGGAAAGCTTGGGGGGCGTATCGCTCAACGCCCCTCCCGGGTTGCCCGAGGGCGATACGGATTACCACCCTGTTTCCCGTCTGACGCGCGAGGCGGTGGAGCGGAGCAGGTCGGCTGCGCGTCGCGCAGGGGCGGCGGCAGGCCGTGCGAATTGGGCCACTGTTTGGCCATCCCCATCTTCAGACCCGTGTTCCCCCCTCGATCTGGTGATGGTCGATCCGCAGGTGCCCGCCCACCGCCTGCGATGCTCGTCATGCGGGGGGGCGGTCGCCGCGGAAAAGAGGTTCTGCCCCGCCTGCGGCACCGCCAATTCCTTCACCCCCGCCCTGTCTACCGGCGAGGAGGTGGGGGGGCAGTATTCCGTGATCGGACCTATCGCCTACGGCGGCATGGGGTGGATCTATCTGGCCCGCGACGTGCGCCTGGACCGCTTCGTGGTCCTCAAGGGCCTGCTCAACACAGCCGACCCGGCGGCCCTGGCCGCAGCCGCGCTGGAGCGCGACTTCCTGTCGGCGATCAGGCATCCCTTGGTCGTCGGGATCGAGAACCACGTGGCCCACGGCGGCCATTCCTACATCGTGATGGAGTTCGTCCACGGTCGGACCCTGCGCCATCTCCGACGGGCACGCGAGCCGATGGCCGCGCACGAGGCGCTCGGGGTCATGGTTCCCGTCCTGTCCGCCCTGGAGCACATCCACTCCAAAGGCTTGGCCTACTGCGACGTGAAGCCCGACAACGTGATGGTCTCCCCCTCGGGGGAAGTCAGGCTGATCGACCTCGGCGCGGTGCGGCGCTTCGGGGATGAGGCATCGGACACCTACGGCACCGAGGGCTTCCTGCCTCCCCCCGAGGACGGCCAGCGCGTTCCGTCTGTGGCCTTGGACGTCTACGCGGCGGGACGGACCCTGGCGGCCCTTCTCCTGGACTTCGACAGCACGGGTGTCTTCGCCCATTCCCTTCCCGTGGCAGGTCAGGTGAACCGTGTCGTCCAGCCCGAGGAGATCGGGCTTGGGGGGGATGGTGAATTGATCGGGGATGTCCGCTTCGCCGGGCCGTCGGGCGAGCCTCTGCCCCCCTGGCTGCGCCTGTCGCACGCCCGGGATCGACGCGGAAGGCCCGTTGCGGTACTGCACGGGAACGCCCCGCCGGGCTTTGTTGCCCTGCGCCTTGTGGCGACCCCACCGGGCGGGGGACGCGAGGTGGCGCTGGAAGTGTCCGATCCACTGGCTGATCCTGGCATCGCCGCGCTGCTCGCGCGCGCCACGCACCCCGACCCCGAAGGGAGATTCCGCTCGGCCGAGGAGATGTCCCTGCAGGTCCGGGGCCTGATCCGCACCCGCCTGGGGGGTGATCCGCTCCCCGCCGTGGCGTTCCGCTCCTTCGGGGACATGCCGGTGCTGCCGCCCGCCCTGCCGGGTGATGCGGCAAAGGACTGGCTTCCTCTGCCGCTTTTTCCCGAATCCTCGGGGGAGGAGGCGGCGCGCGTCGCCAGGGCCGTCCGGCTCGACGGTGTTGAGGCGCGTCTGTCCGCCTTGCGTGCCGTGGCGGCGGAGCCTTCGTCACTTGGCCGCTCCCCCGAGGTCTTCGCACGCCTCATCGAGGAGGTGGCGGACGAAGGCGAGATGGGAAGGATCCTCCGCCAATCCGTCCTGCTCGATCCGTGGGATTGGCGGTCCGCCTGGTCCGAGGCTCGCTGGCTCCTGTCCCGCGGCATGAACGCTGCGGCGCTGCGTTGCCTGGTCCGCGTCTTCGATTCCTTGCCTGGGGAACCTGTGCCGCGAGCGGCCATCGGCCTGTGCCTGGCGCTGGCCGGGGACCACGCCGAGGCCCGTCGCTGGTATGGGACGGCCTTCGCGGCTGGGGGTGCGGGGAACCCTGGCCTTTCCCTGCTCGATGATCTGTCCGCAGCTGCGGCTGGCGAACGCGAGCCGTGGGAGGCGATGCGCAGACGAATCCGTGCGGAGCGGCCGGGCCAGCTCGGCCTGTTCGAGCGCCACCTCGCCGCGTTGGCCATGGATGGATCGCCCCTTGCAGGGCCGCACGCCAGGGTCAACGCGCATGCCGCCCTGGCCATCCTTCGCGGTTCAAAGCCCGCCTCTGCCGACGTGGATGCAACGGCCCTGTGGAGGTCCGCGGTGTCCCGCCTCGGCCTGCCCGAGGCTGAACTCCTTTTGGAAGACCCGCCGCCAATGATCTTGCTTCGGGGCGGTCTCCTGGGCCTCCTTGACCGCCTTGCGGGCATCGCGCGTGGCATTTTCCGATGACATCCTGTGGAAGTTGTAGGGAGTGCCTTGCGCCAGGCGACCTGTTCTGTTCGGGCTGCGGGATGCCGGTCCCTTGTGCGGATAGACCATCCGATCCGTTGCGCGAACATGTTCGCGCAACGATTTCCCAGTCGCCATCCCCGATGCTCGCGGCGGCCAGCCACCCCGGCCTGAGGCGGGCGGAGAACCAGGACGCATTCTGGGTGTACGCAGTCGGAAGGCTGCTCTGCGCTGCCGTCCTGGATGGTGTTTCGGGATCCCAGTCACCGAGCGTCGCTGCGGGACGCGCGGCGGCGGGCTTCGCCGCCGGCTTCCTGGAGGGCGGCGGGACGTCCTTGCGGGAGGGGCTGGCTCGGGCGCAGAAGGCGGCCTCCGACATCGATTTCGATCCAGGGTCTCCGATCCCCCCCCCGGGGGCGGCGGCGGCCATGTTCACGGTCTCGCCCCTTCCCGCCGGGGGCGTGCGGGTGGAATGGGCCTGGATCGGGGATGTGCGGATCTGGTATGTCCCCCAAGGATTCGGACCTTCCGTGCCGCTGACCCGCGACCACGAGGAAGGCGGCGTGCTCCTGAGGTGCCTGGGGCGTGACGCGGACGACCAGTTCGATTCGGGGAGTGCGGCGTTCCCCCGCGCGGGGTGGGTCGTGTGCTGCACGGACGGCCTGTGGCGTTACGACCCTGGGGCCGCAGTCATGGCTGCCCTCCTGCGCTCCGGGTCCGGTAACCCCGCCGAGGCCGTTCGGACGTTCCTGGGCATGGCCCTGGAGGCGGGCGGGGCGGACAACGTCACCGTAGCGGTGGCGGCGGTTTGAGGAAAGCACCATCCGGCGCGCTCCCCATGCCTGCTGATGGAGCAGCATGGGGGGAGCAGAAGGGAGTCCGACCATGGGCCACGCAGGGGTTCTGGAGAAGTTCCTGTCATCCGAAACGCGCCGCCGCGTGTGCGGCGCGTTCGATCCCCGCTTGGCCATGCTGTCCGTGGCGGCGGCCCTTTCCCTCGCACCCCATACGTCTCGCGCCGATCCTGGCGCGGCGCAGGCCCAGCGTGTCGCAGGCTTCCTGGCCGCCGAGACTTCTGCTTCCGCAGAGGTGCGCGCCGCGCTGGAACGGCTCAACGTCGGGGTTCGCGGCGTTTTCAAGGACCCAAGGACCGGGGAGGCCCACGTGGTCTTCGACCGCCGAGTTCCGACATCCGACGGCGGCACCTCCGACCGCCTCATCCACGGCATGCGCGGACGCGACGGCGTGAGGCTGATGGTGGTGAGACCCGACCGCGTGTCGATCAGCCCGCTGGACGCGGCACTTCCGCCCCCACAGGCCCTCGGCTTCGCCCGCTGAGAGAACGGGCGGTGATCACTCAGACGGCGTTGGACACCGCGGTGAAGGTGGTGCACAGGCGGTCGCCGAGCGTGGTCACGGCGGTGATGATCACGACGGCGATGGCCGCAGCGATCAGGCCGTACTCGATGGCGGTCGCGCCGGACTCGTCGCGGCGGCGCAGGGCGGTGACGATGGTCTCTTCATGTGTGTTTCCTCCGTGTTGTCCTGATGGGGACAGCCAGGGCTTCCGAGGCACAGCCGCCTCATGATCCTGGTTTTCGTCGGGAAGGGGCTTGTTTCCGCCCTCTGGAGAGAGTGGTATTCGCGGGGTTTTCCCGCCCAGGGACGGGCCGACTCCCGAGCCTGTGACGGACGCGGGGCGGATGATCTACCATGCACCGCGTGCGAAGCCCGCGATGGGCTGCGCGGTGGGGGGGACGTGACGGAGCGCTTGGATTGGGAGAGCGAGTTCGTCCGCGAGAACCATCGCCTGTCGAGCGGCTGGAGATCGGGGGAGATTGACGCGGCCACCGCGGTCTATGGCCTCGCCGCGCTGAAGCGCGAGGCGCGTCTGCGCGGCATACCATTCAGGGTGGCATCCGACGTACTGGCGGAACTGCGCCGCAACGTGCTGTCCGGTGCCGGAGGCAAGCCAGACGGTCCTGATGAGGAAGATCTCCTTTCCGAACCCCTGGTTTACCCCTCCCCGCTCTACGCCCGTCTCGGCCGCCGCGAGGCGGAAGGCGTTCTGGCCGTGGGTTGGACTCCCGCGGGGGGCGGTGTGCTGCGGCTGCACGCCTCTGCCCGCGAGGCGGCGGCTGACCTGCAGCACTTGCCCGATGCCGTGACGCTGGCCGCAGAATCGGTTCCCGTTTCAGCTCTGCTGACGGAAGGGAGGGACGGGTCCATGAACCCCGCCACGTTCTCCGACGTGTCCGGGGGAGATCGGACCATGTTCCTGTTCTGTCACCTACCCGAAACACACTTCATGATGCTCCACGAGACTTATGCCGCCGAAGCGGAGGCGGGGGATGCGTGGCTGACCCCCGACATGGAAAACAGCGAGGATTCGCGGGCGTGGGAATCCCGCTTGTCCGAGGGAGGGCCTGAGCGATGACGGGGACGGCTGTTTTGATCGGTTCGCGCGCGGCGGCGCTGTCCATGGACCTGCGCCGCCGCCTCGGGGACTGGGATCTCGTGGCCCCTTCGTCCGCTTCGGCGGCGGCGTGGGCCGCGCTGCCCTGCGTGCGGGAGGCTGCGCCGGCAGGGCCGGGGAAGATGCGCCTGTTCCTGGGGGTGGGCGGACGGCGCGTCCCCGCCGAGGTGTCGGTGGCGAGGACTCCGGGACGGGACAGCGATGCGTTCCTGTGTCAACGGGCGGAGGATGAGGGCTGGCCAGAGGTCGAAGTCGTCCCCGGCCTGCGCGCGCGCGCCGCGCCGCTGCCCGTCCTGCTCGCGCTGAAATGGTCGCACATCCACCTCCCCGTCCATTGGGAGAAGAACATCGCCGACTTCCACGCCATGCTCGCCGAGGGTCCCCCGCTGTCCGCCTCCGACCTGGATTTGATGGACATGCGCCGCGCCGAGGCCGAGGCGCGCCTCGTCCGCCCGCCGTCGCGCTCCATGGCCGTGTCCAACTCCGAGTTCTTCCGCCGTTCCGAGGAGCGGGTTGGCCGCGTCGTCCCCCACGACCTCCTCCACGAGATCGTGGCCTACGGCGAAAGGCCCATGTTCGAGTCCATGAAGGACAAGGCTGAACTCGCCGTCCTGTCCCAAGCCCGGTTCGAAGCCTCGCCGATGCGCGACCGCCTGCGACTCGCGCGGGAGGAGAGCATGGTCATCGGCATCGAGCGCCTCGCCATCCCCCGCGCCCGGGGGGGAGGCTGGCCCGCCAATATCGCCGCCTTCGAGGCGGAATGTCACGCCTACGGGCTGAAGCGGGTCAGCACCACCCTGTCTCGGGGGTGGTTCCGCGAGTTCTGCCTGCTCCACTGGCTCGAACTGAGGGAGCACGACCGTCCATTTCTCCGCGAGTTCGCCGCCTCGCCCCTGCTTCCCGAGGGCACGGTGCCGCCCCTGGCGGTCGCGCCTCCGCCGCCACCCGCGCCCTGAAACGTCCCATGCCCATTATCGCTCCCGGGCCCGCCCCTGGGCACCCGCTCCTCGCCGCGCTGGCGATCATGCAGGCGTTCCCCTCCCCCGCCTCGGCGGAGGAGGTGCTGCGCGACCACGCCGCCGCCCTGGAGCATCCAGAGGTGCCGGGTGATGCACCATGTGTCCTGGAAGCCCTGCGCCTGCTCCGCCTCCTGGAGGACAGGGCGGTGGATATCCCCGCCGCCGTCGCCGCTGCTGCGCGGTATTGGGCGGAAATGGGGGACGGCGCGCAAGCCCCGTCCGGTGTCGAGGAGCGCTTTGCGTCCGTGGCGTGTTGGTGGATCGCCCCGCGGCTGGGGAATGGGTCTGAAACCCTTATCTAGGATTCTCGCTCTGGGACAAACACCGCCTCTCCATCGGGCCACAGCCCCTCGGCGAGGCGGTTTCCCTCCGCGCATTTCGATTCCACCACCTCGCGGGTAGATACGAGGGCGGTCGCGCGGCCCGTACCGTGGGCCTGCATCATGATCTCGAACGCTCTGGGGGTGGACATGCCGAAAACATGCACGAGAACAATCATCACCACTTCAAAGGGGGTGGTGTCGTTGTTGACCAGCACCGCCCTCCACGGCGAGGGAGGTGCTGGAAGCGCTGGACGCGCTAGGTCCGACGGGCGGTCCAGTACGTCCACGTCTCCATCCTCATTTCGGATGGGACGTGGACAATTTGTCGTGGATGGGTGGGACACGGCTTGAATCAGGCGCTGCCAGCCGCCTGGGACAGGTCGAGCAGACCCAGGTCTCGCAGGACAGCCACGAACGCCTCCTCGGTCATGGGCAGGCCCATCTGCACGGGCTGCAGACCGCCCGGCGAATGGAGCCAAACGGCGACCCGTAAGCACACCTCGTTGGGGGCAGTAGGCCACCCTGCCGTGTCCCCCTCGATCATCACGATGGTCGAGGGATCCAGCGTGATCGCCAGCCTGCCTGCTGGGTTCATGCCAGTCACGTTGGAGAAGCGGAACCGCACAAGGGGCGATGCACGACCCTTCATGGACAGGATGTCAGCACCCTCGAAGCGCGGCGGGTTGGCCGAGAGCGTCGGACCCGCCGGCTTCGCGGCCTCCTGCGGACGCGTGGCGGTGCCGTACCCGCCGATGCCGAAAGAACTCATGCCCCATCTCCTGCTGCGAGGGACTGCATCGTCCCCGTCTTGGGAATGGGGGGCAAGCGCCAAGACACGTTCCCGTCCGAAATATCTCCATCTCCCCACTCATCCCAAGGCCGCCGCACCCCGACGGCATCTTCGCCGAACTTGGCGACGAGCGCGTCCAGGAAGGCCGCCTCCTCCTCCTCGACATCCCGTCCGCCCCCCCACTGCGTCGGACCGCGAACCGCTTCGCCCAAGGACATGTCCCGCCCCTCCGCTGGCGCGGGCGGGTGTTTCGATGCCCCCGCGCTGTTTCGATGCCCCCGCGCACGGGTCCGACGTAGGGGCTTTTCGGACAGGGCGCAACGGGGCATCATCGCGGTCCATGCTCGACCGCCCAACGAATCGCTGGACTGTTCTGGAGTTGTTCGCCGGTGCGGGCGGACTCGCCACAGGACTGGACCTGACGGGTGCCGAACCACTCTTGTTCGCCGAAAGTCACCCGCCCGCCGCTCGCCTCCTGTCCCGCGCGGTGCCGGGCGTGCCCATCCTGGGAGACGTACGGGGACAGGACTGGTCCGGCCTGCACCCCGACGCAGTGGTCGGAGGCCCACCGTGCCAGCCTTTCTCGCTCGGCGGCAAGGGGCGAGCGTGGGAGGACGAGCGGGACATGTGGTGTGAGGCGGTGCGCGCCGTACGCGAGGCGCGGCCTGCCGTATTCGCCTTCGAGAACGTCCCTGGCCTGATGCGCCCAGCCTACGCCGATTACGTCTCCTGGATCGTCGCCGCGTTGGCACGTCCCGAAACGCCCCAGCGGGAGGGCGAAGACCGCGCCTCCCACCTCCTCCGCCTCTCCGCCCTGCCCGCGTCCTACTCCGTCATCGTGGCCCGCCTGAACGCAGCGGACCACGGGGCCGCCCAGAACCGCCGCCGCGTCGTATTCCTCGGGGTGCGCGGCGCGGGGCGGGACCTGCAGCACCTCGCACCCCTGCGGTCGTCCGCCGCCCTGGCGCGCGATCTCCGCGACGGCTGCTACGCGCAGCGAACCGGGATGGCTCAGGCCGAGCTCTGTCACCCCGCCCTCCCCGCCCGGGAAGCGCCCGACACGGCCGCCCTGCCGTGGGTGACCGCCCGCGAGGCGCTGGCCGGCCTGGGCGAGCCCGATGGACGAAGGGGTCACGACCCCGTCCCGGGCGCGCGGGCATACCTCGGTCACACTGGTTCGCCCGCGGACTGGCCGGCCAAGGCGCTCAAAGCGGGGGTGCACGGCGTGCCGGGCGGGGAGAACATGCTCCGATTCGCCGACGGGTCGGTGCGCTACATGACCGTCCGAGAGGCAGCCCGACTCGCGGGATTCTCCGATGACCTGGACTTGGCGGGCGTGCCGCGCTCCGAGGCGATGCGCGCCTTCGGCAACGCCGTCCCCGTCCCCCTCGCCCGCGCGGTGGGCGACTGGCTTGCCGAAGCGATCCGTCGGGGGTGAGGACAAAAAAGGGCGGGCAATTGCGCCCGCCCCCAAGTTGGTCATCCGAAGGACAAGGAGGAAACCCCCGGATCGAGGGTCGGCTTATGGAAGTCCCCATTTCCTGTCAAGGTATTCCCGAAGGGCACCATCAAGTCGCCACACTAGGCCACAAGCCCTAGC
>BBPE01000906.1_pt6 | contig 26953 bp, 23 predicted proteins | sample 1344301 | NCBI WGS metagenome assembly BBPE01 (sample SAMD00019089, study PRJDB2971) | groundwater metagenome | isolation source: The Cedars highly-alkaline
GGTTCAATCCGGGGCGAAACGATCGATCCGGTCGGTGATGATGCCGTCCAGCCCCAGCGCCAGCAAGCGCTCGGCGGTGCTGGCGTCGTTGACGGTGTAGCTCAGGCTGCGCAGTCCGGCCGCGCGCACTTGTGCCTGCAGGGCAGCGTCCCACAGCCGGTGCTGGCACACCACGGCGGTGCAGCCGAGTTGCTGCGCGGCGGGCAGCCAGCCGGCCCACAACTCCTGCAGCAACAGGCCACGCGGCAACTGCGGGGCCGTCTGCTGCGCAGCAAGCAGGGCCTCGGTTGAAAAAGAGGTCAGCAGCGGCGGCGTGCCGGCCTGCGCCCACATCTGGGCGGCTTCCCGTGCCACCGCCCGACCGGTTTGCGCTTCCAACCCGGGTGTGGGTTTGATCTCGATGTTCAACCGGCAGGCGTTGGCCAGGCAAAAACGCGCCAGCGCCGCCAGCGTGGCCAGCGGCTCGCCGGCAAACAAGCGCGAATGCCAAGCACCCGCGTCGAGCTGGCTCAACTCGGCCCAAGTCAGCGCGCCGCCCAGACCGGTGCCGTTGCTGCTGCGTTCGAGCGTGTCGTCGTGCAGCAAAAAGACCACGCCGTCGGCGCTGAGCTTGGCGTCGCACTCGAACATGCGGTAGCCGTGTTGTGCGCCCAGGCGAAAAGCGGCCAAGGTGTTCTCTGGCGCCAGCAGGCCGGCGCCGCGGTGCGCCAGCCAACGCGGGTAAGGCCAGTCGGGCCGAACCGGATTCACTGCCGCGCCCCGCTGCTGGCGTCGAACCAGTGCAACCGGTCTGCGCGCGGGCGGGCGTAAACGGTGCTGCCCAGCGCTGGCGCACCCTGGTCTTCGTGGCTGCGAATGATGAGCTGCTCGGCTCCCAGGCGCGCGTGGATCAGCCGCTCGGCACCCAGCAATTCGACCGTTTCAACCTGCAGTGCCCAGCCGCCGGGGCTGCTGCTGGTGTCGATGTCGATGTGCTCGGGCCGCACGCCCAGCACGCGGTCGGTGCGGCAGCCGGGTGCGTGTTGCAACAGGTTCATGGGCGGCGAACCGATGAAGCTGGCGACAAAGGTGCTGGCGGGGCGGGAATAGACCTCCTCAGGGGTGCCAAATTGCTCCATGCGGCCGGCGTTCATGACCATCATGCGCTGCGCCAGTGTCATGGCTTCGACCTGATCGTGGGTGACGAACAGCGAGGTGATGCCCAGTTCGGCGTGCAGCTTCTTGATTTCCAGCCGGGTCTGCGCGCGCAGCTTGGCGTCCAGATTCGAGAGCGGCTCGTCGAACAAAAACACCTGCGGCTGGCGCACAATGGCGCGCCCCATCGCCACCCGCTGGCGCTGCCCGCCCGAGAGCTGGCGCGGCTTGCGCTGCAACAGCTCGCTGAGTTCGAGCGTAGCGGCGGCCTTCTCCACCCGCGCCTTGATCTCTGCCGCCGGCAATTTGCGAATGCGCAAGCCGTAGGCCATGTTGTCGAACACGTTGAAGTGCGGGTAGAGCGCGTAGTTCTGAAACACCATGGCAATGTCGCGCTCGGACGGTTCGATCTGGTTGACCACCCGCCCCCCAATGGAAATGTGGCCGCCGGAAATCTGCTCCAGCCCGGCCACCATGCGCAGCAGCGTGCTCTTGCCGCAGCCGCTGGGGCCAACGATGACGACGAACTCGCCCGGTTCGACTTCGGCACTGACGCCGTGGATCACCGGCACCGCCTGGGCGCCGCTGCCGAACTTTTTGGATACCTGACGAAATGAGATCGCGGCCATCGGTGTCGTGCTTTCTATTTTTCCGAGTCCACCAGGCCCTTGACGAACCAGCGCCGCATCAGCACCACCACCAGCGCCGGCGGCAACACCGCCAGCAAGGTGGTGGCCATGACTTTGGGCCAGTCGGTCGCGGCGTCGCCGGTGCCTATCATCTTGGTGATCCCGACCACGATGGTATCGAGCCGGTTGTCGGTCGTGATCAGCAGGGGCCAGAGGTACTGGTTCCAGCCGTAGATGAACAAAATGACCGCCAGCGCGGCGATGTTGGTGGCCGACAAGGGCAGCACCACGTCTTTGAAAAAGCGCATCGGCCCGGCGCCGTCGATGCGCGCAGCCTCCACCAGCTCGTCCGGAATGGTCATGAAAAACTGCCGAAACAGCAGCGTGCCGGTGGCCGATGCGATCAAGGGAATGGTCAGACCCGCCATGCTGTTGATCATGCCCAGATCGGTCACCACCGCGTAGGTGGGAATGATGCGCACCTCGATCGGCAGCATCAGGGTGAGGAAAATCAGCCAGAACGCCAACATGCGGCCGGGAAAACGAAAAAACACCACCGCGTAGGCCGACAAGATGGAGAGCACGATTTTGCCGCCGGTGATGATGAGCGCCATCAACAGGCTGTTCCACAGCATCAGCCAGACCGGCGGCGACAAGAAATTGCCGCTCATGCCCGCCAGCAACACCGCGCTGTAGTTCTCCAGCCCGTGCGTCCCAGGCAGCAGCGGCATGGGGGCCTGCGCCACGTCCATAGGCGTCAGGGTGGAAGCGACAAAGGCGATGTAGAGCGGAAAAGCCGTCAGCGCCAGACCCAGCCACAACACCAGGTGGGGCAGCACTTGTTGACGCGCGGACGCAGCGGTTTGCATGGGTGGGCCAAATGAAAAGAGTGTCAACCGTAGTGCACGCGCCGCTCGATGTATTTGAACTGCAACACCGTGAGCAAAATCACGATCGTCATCAGCACCACCGACTGCGCCGCCGAGCCCCCCAGGTCCAGGTTGCGCACACCGTCTTGGTAGACCTTGTAGACCAGGGTTTCGGTCGCCGCGGCCGGCCCGCCCTGGGTGACGGCGTCAATCACGCCAAAGGTCTCGAAGAAGGCATAGACCAGATTGACCACCAGCAAAAAGAACGTGGTGGGCGAGAGCAGCGGGAAGATGATGGTCCAGAAGCGCCGCATGGCGCGCGCACCGTCAATGGCGGCCGCCTCCAGCAAGGACTTCGGAATCGCCTGCAACCCGGCCAGAAAAAACAAAAAGTTGTAGGCCACTTGCTTCCAGGCCGAAGCCAGAATCACCAGCCACATGGCGTCGCTGCCGTCCAGTGTCGGGTTCCAGTCCACCCCGGCGGCTTCCAGCCACCAGGCCAGCACACCGATCGAGGGGTTGAACATGAACAGCCACAGCACGCCTGCCACCGCCGGCGCAATCGCGTAGGGAATCAGCATCGCCGTGGTGTAGGCGCTGGCGCCGCGCAGCACGCGGTCGACCATCACCGCCAGCCACAGCGCCGGCAGCATGGCCAACAGGGTGACCGCAGCAGAAAAATAAAACGTGCGCCAGACCGATTCGAGATAGGCCGGGTCCTGGAACAAGACGACGAAATTCTCCAACCCGACAAAGCTGACCTGGTGGCCAAACGGGTCTTGCATCAGCAGCGACATGTACAAGGCCTGCGCACCGGGCCAGAAAAAAAACACCAGCGTCACCACCAGTTGCGGCGCCAACAACAAATACGGCAGCCCCTGGTGCGGAAAGATGACGCGGCGTTGCATGGAGCGGGCTCGGCTTGGGCTGGAATCAGAAATCAGAAGCACCCGGCACGGCGCGCCAGTCGGCGTGCTGCCCGGGTGCAAAGGGCGGCTGCGGTCAAGCCGCCTGGCGGCTTGACCGCAAATCAGTTGGCTGTGCGGGCGGTACGCTCAAAGGCGCGCAGCAAGGCGTTGCCCCGGCGCTCGAAGTTGCGCATCGCGTCGCGCGCGCTTTGGCGGCCCTGCAACACGCGCTCGACTTCTTCGTGGTAGACGTCGCGAATTTCAGTCCAGCGGCCAAAACGGTAGCCGTTGGTGTGAGCCCCTTGGCGGGCTTGAATCAGCGACAGAATCGGCACATCGCGACCCGGGTTCTGGGTGAAGAAGCCCTCGTCTTGCATGGCCTTGAAGGCGCTGTTGGTGGCTGGCAGGAAGCCGGTGGTCTTGGCCCACTCGGTCATGACCCGATCCGAGCGCAGGAAGTTGAGGAATTGCGCCACGCCGCGAAATTCACGCTCGCTGCGATTGGGCGCGTTGAACACCCACAGCGAGGCGCCGCCGATGGTGGTGGCATAAGGCGCACCCCGAACCTCGGGCCAGTGCGGCAATTGCCCGACACCGAAATTGAATTTGGCGCCCTGCGTGATGGCGCCGAGCCCGCCCGAGCTCTGCGTCATCATGGCGCATTCGCCCGAGATGAACTTGGCGGCGGCGTCGTTGCTGCGCCCGCCGTAGACAAAACGCTTGTCTTTTTGCATGTCCGCCAGGGTCTGCACCATCTTGATGTGCAGCGGGCTGTTGGCGATCTGCAGGGCTGCGTCCAGGCCGGCGCGGCCGTTGTCGCGGGTGCCGAACGCCAGATTGTGGCGCGAGCTGAACTGCTCCAGCATCACCCAGGCCAACCAGGTGGTGGTGAAACCGCAATCGGCCGCGTTGCTGGAGCGAATTTTCTGCGCCGCGGCAACCAGCTCGGGCCAGGTGCGCGGCGGCTGTTCGGGGTTCAGGCCGGCGCGTGCAAACGCGTCTTTGTTGTAGAACAGCACGGTGGTCGAGACGTTGAACGGCATCGACAGCAGGTCGCCGTTGGGCAAACCGTAGTAGCCACGCGCCGGCGCAATGAAGTCAGCCGGGTTGAACTGCAGGCCAGCGCGGCGAAACACCTCCGACACCGGAACAATCGCCTCTCTGGCGGCCATCATGTCGCCCGAACCGGCGTCGAACATCTGCATGATGTGCGGCGGATTGCCGGCCCGGTAAGCCGCCACGGCAGCGGCGCGCTGCTCCGGGTACTGACCCTTGAACGACACCACCACGCGGTATTCGTTTTGCGTGCGGTTGAAGTCTTCGCCAAAGCGGCTCAGCAACTGACCGTTGACGCCTGTCAGGCCCATCCAGAACTGAATTTCGGTCGGCGCCGGCGCGGGCGCCGGGGCTTGCGCCTGCGCCGTGCCCGCCAAGGCAGTGCTCAGGGCCAGCGCCTGTGCCAGGCGGGTCAGGTATCGTTTCATGAAAACTCCAGGATTGGTTGAACCATCTCGGTTGAAAACAGCTAACTGACGATTGTCCGAGCCTGCTGCGTCAGGAATATTTCACAAAGATGCAAGTCAGATGACAGCAAACGTTTGCCTGCTCGGGTTTCCCCATGGCAAACAAGTCTATGTGGCGCTGCGCTAACATCGACCGTTCAGCATTTTTTGCTGTTCGCTGCCACGCCCATGAATGCCCCCCTTCCGCTGCTGCCGCTCGGCTGCGCCACCGCCGACGCGCCGCGTCTGCGCGAAATCCCCTACAACTACACGTCTTTCTCGGATCGCGAAGTCGTGCTGCGGCTGCTCGGCCAGCGCGCCTGGGCTTTGCTCGACGAACTGCGCACCGAGCGCCGCACCGGCCGTTCGGCGCGCATGCTGTACGAGGTGCTGGGCGACATCTGGGTGGTGCAGCGCAACCCGTATCTGCAGGACGATTTGCTGGACAACCCCAAGCGCCGAAGCGCGCTGGTGGACGCCTTGCACCACCGCCTGGGCGAGGTGCAAAAGCGCCGCACGCCGCAGGACGATGCCGCGCGCGACGCGCTGGTGGCCGAGCTGCTCACCGCCGCTCGCGGTGCGGTGGATCGTTTTGCCCGTTCGTTCGAAGAGATGGCCGCGCTGCGCCAGCGCGCCACCAAGGCGCTGCGCCGCCTCACCGCCAAAGACAACATCAAATTCGACGGTCTGTCGCGCGTGTCGCACGTGACCGACGCAACCGACTGGCGCGTGGAATACCCGTTTGTGGTGCTCACCCCCGACACCGAGGCCGAGATGGCCGAGCTGGTGCGCGGTTGTTTCGAGCTCGGCCTGACCATCATCCCGCGCGGCGGCGGCACCGGCTACACCGGCGGCGCCATCCCGCTGACCTGCAAGAGCGCGGTGATCAACACCGAAAAGCTCGAAGCCATGACCGAGCTGGAGTTCGTGGCCGTGCCCGGCCACACCGAGCCGCTGCCCACGATCTGGACCGAGGCCGGCGTGGTGACGCAGCGCGTGGCCGATGCGGCCGAGCGCGCCGGCCATGTGTTCGCGGTGGACCCGACCTCGGCCGAGGCCTCGTGCGTGGGCGGCAACATCGCCATGAATGCGGGCGGCAAAAAAGCCGTGCTCTGGGGCACGGCGCTGGACAACCTGGTGAGCTGGCGCATGGTGACGCCGCAGGCGCAGTGGCTGGAGGTGACGCGGCTGGACCACAACCGCGGCAAGATCCACGACGCCGAGGTCGCCAGCTTCGAGCTCAAGTACTTCGAGGCGAATGGCAAGACGCACGTTCGCACCGAACAGTTGGTGATCCCCGGTTCGACTTTCCGCAAGGAAGGCCTGGGCAAGGACGTGACCGACAAGTTCCTGGCCGGTCTGCCGGGCATCCAGAAAGAAGGCTGCGACGGCCTGATCACCAGCGCGCGCTGGCTGGTGCACCGCATGCCGCAGCACGTGCGCACCGTGTGCCTGGAGTTCTTTGGCAACCCCAAGGACTGTGTGCCGTCCATCGTGGACATCAAGGACTTCATGTTCGCCGAGATGAAGCGCCCCGGTGGCGCCATCCTGGCCGGTCTGGAGCACCTGGACGACCGCTACCTGAAGGCCGTGGGCTACGCCACCAAGAGCAAGCGCGGCACGCTGCCCAAGATGGTGCTGGTGGGTGACATCGTGGGTGACGACGCCGACGCCGTGGCGCGCGCCACCAGCGAGGTGATCCGCCTGGCCAACGGCCGCAGCGGCGAAGGTTTCGTGGCCATCAGCGCCGAAGCGCGCAAGAAGTTCTGGCTCGACCGCAAGCGCACCGCGGCCATCAGCAAACACACCAACGCCTTCAAGGTGAACGAAGACGTGGTGATTCCGCTGCCGCGCATGGGCGAGTACACCGAGGGCATCGAGCGCATCAACATCGAGCTCTCGCTGCGCAACAAGCTCAAGCTGTGCGAAGCGCTGGAATCCTTCTTTGAAAAGGGCAGCCTGCCCCTGGGCAAGACCGACGACGCCAACGACATCCCCAGCGCCGAGCTGCTGGAAGACCGCGTGCAGCAGGCGCTGGCGCTGGTGCGCGAGGTGCGTTCGCTCTGGGCTGGCTGGCTGCGCAATGTGGATGCGCTGTTCCCCGAACTGCAGGACCACCGCCTGCGCGCGAGCTGGAAGACGCAGCTGCGTGCGCCGCTGCAAGGCATCTTCAATGGTGCGGCGTTCGGCCCGATCCTGAGCGAAATCACGGCCATTCATCAGCGTGTGCTCAAAGGCCGCGTGTGGGTGGCGCTGCACATGCACGCCGGTGATGGCAACGTGCACACCAACATCCCGGTCAACAGCGACGACTACGAGATGTTGCAGACCGCCCACCAGGCGGTGGCCCGCATCATGCTGCTGGCGCGCAGCCTGGACGGCGTGATCTCCGGCGAGCACGGCATCGGCATCACCAAGCTGGAGTTTCTGACCGACGACGAGCTGCGCCCGTTCGCCGAGTACAAGGCCCGGGTGGACCCGCAAGGCCGCTTCAACAAGGGCAAGCTGCTGCGCGAGCTCTCGGGCGTGCAAGGCCTGGCCACAGACGCCAGCCTGCGCAGCGCGGATCTGTCCAACGCCTACACGCCCAGCTTCGGCCTGATGGGCCACGAGTCGCTGATCATGCAGCAGAGCGACATTGGCGCCATTGCCGATTCGGTGAAAGACTGCCTGCGCTGCGGCAAGTGCAAACCGGTGTGTTCGACCCATGTGCCGCGCGCCAATCTGCTGTACAGCCCGCGCGACAAGATACTGGCCACCTCGCTGCTGGTCGAGGCTTTTCTGTACGAAGAGCAGACGCGCCGCGGCATCAGCATCAGGCACTGGGAAGAATTCGAGGACGTGGCCGACCACTGCACGGTCTGCCACAAGTGCCTCTCGCCGTGCCCGGTGAAGATCGACTTCGGCGACGTGAGCATGAACATGCGCAACCTGCTGCGCAAGATGGGCCAGAAGAGCTTTCGCCCCGGCAACGCTGCGGCCATGTTCTTCCTGAACGCCACCCACCCGCAGACCATCAAGTTGATGCGCTCGGCCATGGTCGGCGTGGGTTTCAAGGCCCAGCGGCTGGCCAACCAGGTGCTGAATCTCGCTGCGCGCAAGCAGACCAGCGCACCACCGGCCACCTTGGGCCCGGCGCCGATCAAGGAGCAGGTGATCCACTTCATCAACAAGAAGATGCCGGGCGGCCTGCCCAAGAAGACCGCGCGCGCCTTGCTCGACATCGAGGACAAGGACTACGTGCCCATCATCCGCAACCCGGTGGGCACCACGGCCGAGACCGAGGCGGTGTTCTACTTTCCCGGTTGCGGCTCGGAGCGCCTGTTCAGCCAGGTCGGGCTGGCCACGCAGGCCATGCTGTGGCACGCCGGCGTGCAGACCGTGCTGCCGCCGGGTTATCTGTGCTGCGGCTATCCGCAACGTGGCTCGGGCCAGTTCGACAAGGCGGAGAAGATCATCACCGACAACCGGGTGCTGTTCCACCGCGTGGCCAACACGCTGAACTACCTGGACATCAAGACCGTGGTGGTGAGCTGCGGCACCTGCTACGACCAGTTGCAGGGCTACGAATTCGATCAAATTTTCCCCGGCTGCCGCATCATCGACATCCACGAATACCTGCTGGAAAAAGGCATCACCTTGCCAGGCGGCCCGGGCGGCTACTTGTATCACGACCCCTGCCACTCGCCCATGAAACTGCAAGAGCCGATGAAGACGGTGAAGGCGCTGCTGGGCAACAACGTGGTGGAGAGCAAGCGCTGTTGCGGCGAGAGCGGCACGCTGGGCGTGACCCGACCCGACATCTCGACCCAGGTGCGTTTTCGCAAGGAAGAAGAGATCAAGAAGGGTGAGGCCCAACTGCGCGCCGCCGGTACCGTGGGCGCGAAGGACAACATCAAAGTGCTGACCTCGTGCCCGAGCTGCCTGCAGGGCCTGACGCGCTATGGCGACGACCTGAACAACGGCTTGCTCGAAGCCGACTACATCGTGGTCGAGATGGCCAACCAGATTCTGGGCAAGGACTGGCTGCCCGAGTACGTGGCCCGTGCCAACCAGGGCGGCATCGAACGGGTATTGGTCTGATCACAAGCAACGCAACAGGAGACAGTCATGGCCGGACTCGACAAAAACACCCCGACACCGCAAGCAATCACGCTGCACCAGCAGTCGCGCGTGCTGCAGATTGCTTATTCCGACGGCAGCGAATTTCAGCTTCCGTTTGAGCTGCTGCGGGTCTACTCGCCGTCGGCCGAAGTGCAAGGCCATGGCCCTGGGCAGCAGGTGCTGCAAACCGGCAAGCGCGAGGTCGGCATCGTGGCGCTGGAGCCGGTGGGCAACTACGCGCTGCAACCGACCTTTTCCGACGGCCACAGCAGCGGCATTTTTTCCTGGGACTACCTGTACTTTCTGGGCTCGCAGCAAAGCCAGTTGTGGGCCGATTACAACAGTCGGCTGCAGGCAGCGGGCGCAGACCGCGACGCCGCCATGCCTTCGAAGTCGGGCCACGCCTGCGCTGGCCATTGAGGCTTTACCATCGGGCTCATGGGCAGCACACACTTCGGTTTCAAAACGGTTGACGAGCGCGAGAAGGCGCAGCGCGTGCGCGGCGTGTTCGACGCAGTCGCACCACGCTACGACCTGATGAACGACCTCATGTCGGCCGGTCTGCACCGGCTCTGGAAGCGCTACGCGCTGGGCGTGGCGAATCCGCAAGTCGGCGCGCGCGTGCTCGACCTCGCCGGTGGCACCGGTGACTTGGCGCTTGCTTTCGCCAAAAAAATCGGCCCCGGCGGCTGCGTGGTGCATACCGACGTCAACGAAACCATGTTGCGCACCGGCCGCGACCGGCTGCTCGAACACGGCGTGCTGCTGCCCACGCTGGCGTGCGACGCCGAGCAGTTGCCGTTTGCCAGCGATTCCTTTGACATCGTCTCAGTCGCCTTTGGCCTGCGCAACATGACGCAAAAAGAGCGCGCGCTGGCCGAGATGCAGCGCGTTCTCAAACCGGGCGGCAAGCTGCTGGTGCTGGAGTTTTCCCGCGTCGTCCCGCCATTGGAAAAAGCCTACGACTGGTATTCGTTCCAGGTGCTGCCCCGGCTGGGCAAGCTGATCGTCAACGACGCCGACAGCTACCGCTACCTGGCCGAGTCGATCCGCATGCACCCGGATCAAGAAAGCTTGCGCCAGATGATGAAGGCGGCCGGTTTTGGCCATGTGGACGTGCACAACCTCAGCGCCGGCGTGGTGGCGCTGCACCTGGGCATCAAATGCTGAGCACGCAACATGCCTTCGGGGGCCGACCGCGATGCTGAAGAGCCGCTTGTGGCGCTTGCTGATCGCTGGCGTGGCGCGCCGGCGCAGCGGTGCCCGCCCCGCGCGGGGCGCCACGCGCGGGGCGGGCCAGTCTGAGCTCGACCCCGCCACACCGCGCGGCTACAGCCCGGAAAACGTCGGCAACGACGCTTCGGCCCGGCCCTGGGAAGCGCAGGCCGACATGCTGGGCACCCCGGCCACCGAGCGACCCGCGTGGACCCTGCCACCCGAGTTTGATGCCGCCCCTTTTCTGGCCGCTTGCAAAACCCATTTCGTCGCGCTGCAACACGCCTGGGACCGCGCCGACACAGCCTGCCTGCGCGCTCTGCTGACCGAGGCCATGTTCGAGCAGATTCAGACCCGTCTGACCGATCGCGCGACTGCCCGCACTGGGGCCAGGGGTCCGACCGACGTTGTGTTGCTCGATGCACAGTTGCTCGGTGTCGAAAACCTGGGTGGCCACTACCTGGCCAGCGTGGAGTTTTCTGGTTTGCTGCGCGAAGACGCAGCGATCGGCCCGAATCCGTTTCGCGAAATCTGGAGCATCAGCCGCCCGCACAGCCCCAGCGCCATCTGGCTGGTCGCAGACGTGCAAGCGCTGGACTGAGCCGCCCGGCGCGCGCGCGCCGGCGGCGCGGCAACTTCTGTGTGGTGTTTGCGGCAACACAGGACAGGTTTTGCCAAAGTTGGACCGCAGACGGTGAACAACCCATGTTTATCCGTCAGAATCGGGAGCCATGAAACACGCCCCACCTCTTTTTTCGTCCGAGCCCTCGGCAGGCGGCTCGCCCATGAACTTTCTGCAGTCGCTGCTGAGTTCGATCCGCCCACCCGCATGGGTGGTCGCTGAGCTGCAAAACCGTGTGCTGCTGTTTCTCAATCATGTGCTGCAGCAAGAGCCGGTCGCGCAAGAGCGGCTGCGCCGACAACAAGGCAAACCGGTGTTGCTGCAGTGGGGTGATTTTCATTTTGTTTTTGCCGCCAGTGCGGCCGGTTTGCTCGAACGCGCCGGGCCCGAGCAACAGCCAGAACTCAAGGTCATGCTGGTGCAGACCTCGCCGCTGGCGCTGGCGCAGCGGCTGCTGGCCGGTGACAAGCCAGCAGTCGAGGTGCAAGGTGACGTGCAATTGGCGGCCGATCTGGCCTGGCTGATTGACAACGTGCGCTGGGACCCGGAAGAAGACCTGGCGCGCCTGATTGGTGACGCACCGGCCCACACGCTGGCGCGCCTGGCGCGCGCCGCCGCGCAGGCCGTCAAGGTATTCGCCGCCCGTCTGCCGCCCGGTGTGCGACCGGCTGCACCCACAGCTAAAGACCCAACGGCGCGCACCCCCGACGCTGGCAACGGCGGCACCTAAGCATGGGTCGCTTGCTGCGCGGCGTATTCATCGTTTGGGTGCTGCTGCGCCACGGCCTGGACGAACTGGTGCTATCGGGCTTTGAGCACCCGAGCATTCGTCTGCTGCGGCGCATCGTTTCCTTCGGCCGCGACCTGAGCGCGCCGCGCGGCCAACGCCTGCGTGAGGCGCTGGAGCGGCTGGGGCCGATTTTCGTCAAGTTTGGTCAGGTGCTCTCGACCCGGCGCGACCTGCTGCCGATCGACATCGCCGACGAACTGGCGCGACTGCAAGACCGCGTGCCGCCGTTTCCGGGATCGGTGGCAGTCGCCTGCATCGAGCGCGCCTTCGGCAAACCGCTCGCTTCGGTGTTCAGCCACTTCGATCTGACCCCGGTGGCCAGCGCGTCGATCGCCCAAGTGCACTTTGCCACTTTGCGCGACGGCCGCCAAGGCGGGCGCGAAGTGGCGGTCAAGGTGCTGCGGCCCCAGATGCTGCAAGTGATCGACAAAGACCTGGGTCTGATTCGAATGCTGGCGGCCTGGGTGGAGGCGCTGTCGAGCGAAGGCAAGCGCCTCAAGCCGCGCGAGGTGGCGGCCGAGTTCGACAAATACCTGCGCGACGAGCTCGACTTGATGCGCGAGGCCGCCAACGCGGCCCAGTTGCGCCGCAACATGCAAGGGCTGGACCTGGTGCTGATTCCGGAGATGTTCTGGGACTACTGCCACACCGACGTGATGGTGATGGAGCGCATGCGCGGCCTGCCGATCAACCAGGTCGACGAGCTGCGCGCGCGCGGCGTCGACATCCCCAAGCTGGCGCGCGAGGGCGTGACGCTCTTTTTCACGCAGGTGTTTCGCGACGGTTTTTTTCATGCCGACATGCACCCGGGCAATATCCAGGTCAGCGTGGAGCCGGACAGCTTCGGACGATTCATCTCGCTCGATTTCGGCATCGTCGGCACCCTGACCGAAGTCGACAAGGAATACCTGGCGCAAAATTTCACCGCTTTCTTTCGGCGTGACTACAAGCGCGTGGCCGAGTTGCACGTCGAGTCGGGCTGGGCGCCACCACAGACGCGCATCGACGAGCTGGAATCTGCCATCCGCTCGGTCTGCGAGCCCTACTTCGATCGGCCACTGAAAGAAATCTCGCTCGGCCTGGTGCTGATGCGGCTGTTCCAAACCTCGCGCCGCTTTCAGGTGGAAATCCAGCCGCAACTGGTCTTGCTGCAAAAAACCCTGCTCAACGTAGAGGGCCTGGGGCGCGAACTGGACCCGGAACTCGATCTGTGGGACACCGCCAAGCCGTTCCTGGAAAAGTGGATGGTCGAGCAAATCGGCCCCAAGAAGCTGCTGCAGCAGCTCAAGGCCGAGGCGCCGCACTACGCCAAGCTGCTGCCCGCGCTGCCGCGGCTGCTGAACGACTATTTACAACACAAACCGCACGATCTGCGCCACGAGCTCAAACACCTGCTGAACGAGCAGCGCCGCACCAACCGGCTGCTGCAGGCCATCATCTACGGCGGGCTGGGTTTTCTGCTCGGCCTGCTGGCCATGCAAGTGCTGCTGCGGGTGCGGCTGTGGTGAATGCAGCAAGCACAGCCGCACTGCATGCGACAATCCGGCCCCGGGAGCCTGGCGCGGCTGCCACCCCCCCACCAGCCTCTGGATTTACACCATGAACCGCTGTCTGATCACCGCGCAGCGCACACCGCGCCGTGCCCTGCTGGCCGGCGCTGCGCTGGTGCTGGCTGCGTCGGCGGCCGCGCAAGCGCCCGCCCGCCCGTTTCCCGAGCAGGCGCTGCGTGCCGAGCTGGTGGTGCTGCAGCCGCCCGAAATCACCCTGAACGGCAAACCCGACCGACTCTCGCCCGGCGCGCGCATTCACGACCCGCGCCAGCTGCAAGTGCTCTCGGGCTCGCTGGTGGGCCAGCAACTGCCGGTGAAATACCTGCGCGACAACCTGGGCCTGGTGCACCGGGTCTGGATTCTCAGCCCGACCGAGGCCGAATGGCCGCCGCAGCGCGCACACCCCTGAAACCAGCGGCCACCCAGGGCTGAACCCTGCGGGTGACCCAGCGCTGAGGAGCGGTTTTTTTCATGAGCAAAAAAGTATTCATCAAAACCTTTGGCTGCCAGATGAACGAGTACGACTCGGGCAAGATGGCCGACGTCTTGAGCGCCGCGCAGGGCTACGAGCAAACCAGCGACGTCGAGCAGGCCGACCTGATCTTGTTCAACACCTGTTCGGTGCGCGAAAAAGCGCAGGAAAAAGTGTTTTCCGACCTGGGCCGGGTGCGGCACCTGAAGAAAAAAGGCGTTCTGATTGGCGTGGGCGGCTGCGTGGCCAGCCAGGAAGGGGCCGAAATCATCAAACGCGCGCCGTTTGTTGACGTGGTGTTCGGCCCGCAGACCTTGCACCGCCTGCCCGAGCTGCTGCGCCTGCGCCAGGCGCAGGCGCAGGCACAGGTCGACGTGAGCTTTCCAGAGATCGAGAAATTCGACCACCTGCCGCCGGCGCGCGTCGAGGGCGCGTCGGCCTTTGTCTCGATCATGGAGGGCTGCTCCAAATACTGCAGCTATTGCGTGGTGCCGTACACGCGCGGCGAAGAGGTCAGCCGCCCGTTCGACGACGTGCTGGTGGAAGTGGCCGGACTGGCCGAGCAAGGCGTGCGCGAAGTCAATTTGCTGGGCCAAAACGTCAACGCCTACCGCGGCCCTATGGGCCAAAGCGGCGAGTGGGCCGACTTTGCCCTGCTGCTGGAGTACGTGGCCGCGATTCCCGGCATCGCGCGCATTCGCTACACGACCAGCCACCCGAACGAGTTCACGCCGCGCCTGATTCAGGCCTATGGCCAGATTGCGCAACTGGTCAACCACGTGCACCTGCCGGTGCAGCACGGCGCGGACCGCATCCTGACGGCCATGAAGCGCGGCTACACCGCCTTGGAATACAAAAGCACGGTGCGCAAGCTGCGCGCGATCCGACCCGATCTGAGCCTGAGCAGTGACTTCATCGTCGGCTTTCCGGGCGAAACCGAGGATGACTTTCAAAAGCTGCTGCGGCTGGCCGAAGACCTGAATTTCGACATCAGCTTTAGCTTCATCTACAGTGCGCGTCCCGGCACGCCGGCCGCCCAACTGAGCGACGAGACACCACACGCCGTCAAGCTCGAGCGGCTGCAACGGCTGCAAGCGCTGCTCGAGGCCAACGTCGCGCGCATCAGCGCTTGCCGCCTGGGCACGGTGCAGCGCATATTGGTCGAGGGGCCGTCGCGCAAATCCACCCCCGCTGCGCCCGAGCTGATGGGGCGCACCGAATGCAACCGGGTGCTGAATTTTGCCGCCCCGGCCAACCCGTCAAACCTGCTTGGTCAACTGCTGGACCTGCGCGTCACCCAGGCGACGGCACACACCTTGCGCGGCGAGCTGCTGGCTTGAGCTTGCCTCACGGGGGTGATTTCAAATAGCGCTCGTCGGACCAGGTGGCCAACCACTGCGGCGCGAAGGCAACGAAAATCGCCACCAGCATGCCCGTGATGAAGGCGTCGCCCCAGGCCATCAGCCAGCGCGCCACCAGCGCCTGCTCCAGCGCCACACCGCCGACCAGGCGGTACATCAATTCGTACGCAACGCCAGACAGAAACACCGCCAGTGCGGTGCCGAGAAAGCCGCGGCCCAGGGTGTAGATGAACGGGTTGGGCGGCAACCAGCGCCGCATGGCCGCGCCCAGCGCCAGCGCCAGCGTGGCCGGCACCAGCCCCAGCCAGACCCATTGCGAGAGCACAGCGGCGGCGTCGGCCTGCCCCAGCAGCCAGACCGTCAGCGCCACGATGGCCAACACCAGCACCGCCAGCGGCCAGCCCAGCATCAGCAGCAGCAGACAGGCGCCGGAAAATTGCACCGGCAAACCCGGCGGCAGGTGCTGCGGCAGCAGCCACAGCCAGGGCAGCAGCGCCAGCGCCGCCAGCGTGGGCGTGAACAAGGGGCCAGCCAGCATGCGCCAGGGCTGCAGCGCCAATGCCAGCACCAGCAGGATCAAGCCGAGCAGGGCTTCGAGCAGCGACGCAGCGGCCATGGCCTGCGGCTCACATGCCGGGCAGTTTGGGCATGCCCTTCATGCCGCCCATGCCGCCCATGCGCTTGAGCATCTTCATCATGCCGCCGCCCTTCATCTTCTTCATCATTTCCTGCATCTGCTCAAACTCCTTGAGCAGGCGGTTGACCTCTTGCACCTGCACGCCGGCACCCGCAGCAATGCGGCGCTTGCGCGTGGCCTTGATCAGTTCGGGCCGGCTGCGCTCTTTCAGCGTCATGCTACAAATGATGCCCTCTTTGCGTTTGATGTCTTTTTCGGCGCGGCCCAGATCGACTGCACCGGCATGGGCCGTCATGGCGCTGGGCAGCTTGTCCATCAGGCTGGAGAGGCCGCCCATTTGCTTCATCTGGCGGATCTGATCGAGAAAGTCGTTCAGGTTGAATGCGCCACCGCCCTTGACCTTGGCGGCCAGCTTTTGCGCCGCCGCCAGGTCGACCCCGGCCGTGACTTGTTCGACCAGCGCCAGAATGTCGCCCATGCCCAGGATGCGTCCGGCGTGGCGCTCGGCGTCGAACACCTCCAGGCCGTCGATTTTTTCAGAGACACCGGCAAACTTGATTGGTACGCCCGTGACCTGGCGCACCGACAATGCAGCGCCACCGCGCGCGTCGCCGTCGAGCTTGGTCAGGACGATGCCGGTCAGCGGCAGCGCCTCTTTGAAAGCGCGCGCGGTGTTGACCGCGTCCTGCCCCTGCATGGCATCGACCACGAACAGCGTCTCGACCGGGTTGAGCGCCGTGTGCAAGTCTTGAATTTCGCGCATCAGCGCGGCGTCGATCGCCAGCCGTCCGGCGGTATCGACCAACAGCACGTCAAAGTGGTGCTTGCGTGCGTGGTCGATGGCCGCGCGCGCGATCTCCAGCGGTTTTTGCTCGGGTGTACTGGGGAACCAGTGAGCGCCGGCCTGCGCCGTCACGGTCTTGAGCTGCTCGATGGCGGCCGCACGGTAGACGTCAGCGGAGACCGTCAGCACCTTTTTCTTGCGCTTGTCGATCAAGTGCCTGGCCAGCTTGGCGGTGCTGGTGGTCTTGCCCGCACCTTGCAGGCCGGCCATCAGAATGACGGCCGGTGGCTGCGCCGCCAGATTGATGTCGGCCACGCCGTCGCCCATGGTGGCAGCCAGCTCGCGGTTGACTATGCCGACCAGCGCCTGCCCCGGCGTGAGCGAACCCAGCACCTCTTGGCCGAGCGCCTTTTCTTTCACCCGGGCTATGAAGTCGCGCACCACCGGCAGCGCCACGTCGGCCTCCAGCAGGGCCATGCGCACCTCGCGCAGCATATCGGCCACGTTGCTCTCGGTGATGCGGGCCTGGCCGCGCATTTCCTTGACAAGGCGTGAGAGTCGGTCGGAGAGGGCTGAGGCCATGTTGCGCTTGGGTAAGGAATGGGGGCGGCGACAACACGCCTGACCAGGCATGGGCGCCGGGCAGGCAGGGCCGTTAAACTGTGCTTCCCATTCTAGCCGCGCCCCATTTTTCCGCTGCGCGCCCTGTCAATCCGATGAATCTGCTGCCCGCTCTTGCGACCACCCCGCACGTCACCTTGCTCACTGCGGTGGCCGCGCTGGCCTACGCCGTGCTGGCTTGGGCGCACCCGCGCATGAGCAGCGGACAAATCCGCGCCGTGCTGGCCTCGGCCTGGTTGCTGCACCTGCTGGTGCTGCTGCTCACCCTGTTCGAGCAACCGGCGCGCTTTGGCTTTGCACCCGCGCTCTCTTTCACCGCCTGGCTGGTGCTGACGGTCTACGCGCTGGAGAGCCGGCTCTACCCGCAATTGCAGGCACGCTGGACGCTGGCGGCGCTGGGTGCCGTGGCGCTGCTGCTGGCGCTGGCGTTCCCCGGCCAGCGCTACCCGGCCGTGCATTCGATCTGGCTGCCGCTGCACTGGGCGCTGGGCATTGCCTCATACGGCTTGGTGGCGGCCGCCGTGCTGCACGCCTGGTTGATGCAGCGCGCCGAAACATCGATGCGCCAGGGCGTATTGCCCGATACCGCCTTGCCCTTGCTGACGCTGGAGCGGCTGACGTTTCGTTTGCTGACGGCCGGTTTTGTCCTGCTCAGCGCCACCTTGCTGGCTGGCTGGTGGATTTCACAGGACTTCGTTCGCGACTGGATGTGGAGTCACAAAACCGCTTTCACCGCGCTTTCCTGGCTCACCCTTGCGCTGCTGCTGTGGGGCCGCTGGCGGCTTGGCTGGCGCGGCCACGTGGCTGCGCGCATGCTGTACGCGGGGGCGGGCTTGTTGCTGCTGGGCTATGTGGGTTCGCGCTTTGTGCTCGAAGTGTTGCTGCTGCGCGTCTGAAGGAGCTGCCCCATGACCTTGAAATACCTGCTGGTTTTGTTGCTGCTGCTGGTGGCGTTCTGGATTTGGCGCAAGCAGCGTGTGAACCGGCGCCTGGAGCGCGAGCGCGCGGGCGCAGCCCAGACACCGGCGCTGCGCCAGCCGGCGCCGATGCTGGCTTGTCTGCACTGCGGCACACATTTGCCCCACAGCGAGGCCGTGCTCGGCCGACAGGGCGCTTATTGCTGCCCCGAGCACCGCCAACAGCACGGGGATGAAGCGCGGTGAGCCGCGAGACCCCCTCGCAGTTTGCTCCCTCGTGGTTTTCGGCGCAGGACCACAGCAGCGCCGTAGGCAAACAACAGGCGCTTGGTTTTGTGCGCCTGTGGCGCACCTTCATGCGCGCCCGTCTGTTCATTGCCAGCGTGTTGCTGGCGCTGCAATTGTTCGTGCTGACCACCCACACCGCTGGGCCGAGCTGGCTGCTGCTCATCAGCGTGCTGCACCTGGGTGCGGCGCTGGCGGTGCTGTTGTGGCTGCATCCCATCCCCAACAGCCCGCCGCTGCACCCCCAGTGGCTGCTGACGATTGGCATCGACGTGCTGGTGTTTGCCTGTCTGCAGCACCTCCAGTACGGCGGCATCAGCTATACGCCCTTGTTCGCTCTGCCAGTGCTGCTGGCCGCCCTGCTGGGCTCGCTCACCCTGGCCTTGACGACGGCTGCCTGCCTCACGCTGCTCTTGCTCGCCGAGGCGGCGCTCGGTGCGTTTTTTTTCAATGAAGTCTCCTCCGCCCGTTTTTTGCAAGCCGCCCTGACCGGCACCGGCTTCTTTCTGATTGCGCTGCTGGCGCAGCAACTCGCCGTGCGGCTGGCGCGCCAGGAAGCGCTGACGCAAAGCAGCCAATCCTCTGCCCGTGCGCAGGCCCAAGTCAATGCGCTGGTGATCGAAAATCTGAGCGAGGGTGTGCTGGTGGTCGATTCCCATGCCGTGGTGCGCAACTCCAACCCGGCCGCACAAGCCATGCTGATGCACCTGCCCCACCCGCAGCAGGCACGAGCACGGTTATCGGCCCGCGCTGAGTGGGCCGACTTGGCGATGTTGGTGAATAAAACCTTCGTGCTCGGCCAGCCGCAGACGTCCGAGCTCAACCTTGCCATGGACGAAAACCACACCCACCGACTGCGCGTGCGCAGCCGCCTGACCAGCGTCCCGGACGAATCCGAGGCCGGTCTGTGCGTGCTGTTTCTGGAGGACCTGCGCGAGGTCGAAGCGCGCCTGCGCACCGAAAAGCTAGCCGCCATGGGCCGCTTGTCGGCTGCCGTGGCGCATGAGATTCGCAACCCACTGTCGGCCATTGCGCAGGCCAACGCCTTGCTGGAGGAGGATGCCAGCCAAGCGACTCAAAAACGCCTGACGCACATGATCGATCAAAACGTGCAGCGGCTCGCGCGCATCGTCGACGACATCCTCAACGTCGTGCGTGTTCAATCCGGTGCCGCCGATCCGGCAGCGCTGGTATTACCGCTCGATGCGGCGCTGCACCAGATCAGTCGGGAATGGAGCCAGCAACACCAGGTCGGCGCCATCTTAAGCCTGCACACCCGTGCCCCCAGACTGCGGATCGGGTTCGACCACGAGCATCTGCGCCGGTTGCTGGTCAACCTGCTCGACAACGCACGGCGCCACTGCAGCGGCGCACCGGCGTCGATTCGTCTGAGCAGCCAGCCCAGCGGCAGCGCCCAGGTGCGCCTGTCGGTCTGGAGCGACGGCGCGCCGCTGGAGGCAGGCGTGCTGCGTCATTTATTTGAACCTTTTTTCTCCACGGACAGCCGCGCCAGCGGAATGGGCTTGTATATTTGCCGCGAACTGTGCCAGCGCTACGGCGCACAGATCGCCTACCAACGCCTGCGCCTTGAGCAAGGTCCGGGCAACGAGTTTTACCTGCTCATGCCCGCCGCCGCGCCGCCTCACCCGCCCGGACCTGTCACGTCTTGAGCCAGCCCATGCCTACCAGCCCCCGCTTGCTTGTGGTGGACGACGAGCCCGACCTGTGCACCCTGTACGAACTGTGCTTGCTGCGCGAGGGCTATGCGGTGGTGTGTGCGCGCGATCTGGCGCAAGCGCGCAACCTGCTGGCGCAGCAATGCTTTGACGTGCTGATCACCGATATGCGGCTGCCTGACGGTCTGGGTCTGGCGCTGCTGGACGAACTCAACCAGGCGCAGCGAGCAGAGAAAAGCATCGTCATCACCGCCTACGGTTCGGCTGAGAATGCGGTCCAATCGTTGAAATTGGGTGCCTTTGACTACCTGACCAAACCGGTTGACCTCAAGCAGTTGCGCGCCACCGTCGCTGCAGCCCTGCAAAGCCGGCCACGGCAAACCGCTTGTGAGCCGGGTCAAAGCGCGCTGCGCTCATCCCGCTCGCAGGACGCAGCAAGAGGTGCGGCGCAGTCGGCGCTGGAGCGCCTGGTCGGATCGGCGCCGAGCGTGCTGCAAATCAAAAACCGGATCATCAAGGTTGCCGCCAGCATGGCGCCGGTGCTGATCGTGGGCGAATCGGGCACCGGCAAGGAACTGGTGGCGCGCGCGGTGCATGCGTGCAGCCACCGCGCCAGCGGCGCGCTGGTAGCGGTCAATTGCGGCGCCATACCCGAGCACCTGATCGAGGCCGAATTTTTTGGCGTGCGCAAAGGTGCTTATACCGGCGCCACGCAAAACCGCAACGGCTATTTCCAGGCCGCCCAGGGCGGCAGCCTGCTGCTGGACGAAATTGGCGACCTGCCGCTGCCCATGCAGGCCAAGTTGCTGCGCGTGATTCAAGAGCGCCGCGTGCGCCCCCTGGGCAGCACGCAGGAAGAAGCGCTGGACGTGCGGTTGATGAGCGCCACCCACCGCGATCTGGCAGCCATGGTCCAGCGCGGCGAATTTCGGCAAGACCTGTTTTACCGCCTGAACGTGATCGAGCTGCGCACCCCGGCGCTGCGCGAGCGGCGCGAAGACCTGCCCGCGCTGGCGCGCGCGCTGCTGCAACGCCTCTGCGCCGAATCGGGTCAGCACGCGCCCGAGCTGGCGGCGCAGGCGCTGGCCTGGCTGGCGGCGCGCGAGCTGCCGGGCAATGTGCGCGAACTCGAAAACCTGCTGCAGCGCGCACTGGCGCTCAGCGACGGCCGCACACTGGATCTGGCCGATTTTGACGACGCTGCGCCGGTGTCGGCCGGCGCCGCGTCGCCTGCGAGTGCGCCCGCCCACAGCGACGTCGGGGTGCCGTCCGACCTGCAAGCCTATCTGGACGAGCAAGAGCGTCAGGTGCTGCAAAAAGCCTTGCAAGAGGCCGATTTCAACCGCACCGCGGCAGCGGCCCGGCTGGGGCTGAACCTGCGCCAGATGCGCTACCGCATCCAACGGCTCGGCATTGTCGTTCCCGCGCAGGCCAGCTCGGAGGATGAGCATGGCGTCTGAGCCGTTCCCGGGCAACGCCACGACCGACTGGAGCGGCGGCTGGCTGCGCGCGGCCCGGCGCTGCGAGTCATCCCATTTCGGCCCACGCCCGGCACAGACCGACGTCGATCTGATCGTCGTCCACGCCATCAGCTTGCCGCCCGGTGAATACGGCGGCGACCAGGTCGAACAATTTTTTGCCCACCGGCTCGACTGGCTGGCCCACCCTTATTTCGAGCACCTGCGCGGCCTGAGGGTATCGGCGCATTTTTTCATTCGGCGCGACGGCGCGCTGCTGCAGTTCGTCGACGCCGATGCCCGCGCCTGGCACGCCGGCGCATCGAGCTGGCGCGGCCGCGAGCAGTGCAACGACCACTCGATCGGCATCGAACTCGAGGGACTGGAGGGCGATCGCTTCGAGTCGGCCCAGTACGCCCGCCTGGCCCACCTGTGCAACAGCCTGCGCCAGCGCTACCCGATCGCGCACGTCGTCGGCCACGAACACATCGCCCCTGGGCGCAAACACGACCCGGGCGCCGGATTCGACTGGCCGCTGTTGCAGCGCCTGCTGGGCTGGCCGAGTGAATGCGTTGCACCCGGCACCAGCGCAGGTTCAGGCTAAGTCCTGCGCCAGGCTTCTGGTCCAGCTTTTCCTTGCGGCAGAATTTTTTTTCTCAAACACTACCGGTAGTGGCTTGATATAGGGCGGCACACCATATATAGTGTCGTTGTCGTCAACTCACAAACGTCAGAACCGCGTCGATGGCGCCCTCCAGCGCCCTGCCCCAGCAGCTTTCACCCGTATTCTCTGCCTTTGCACCGCTTCGGCTCCTGCCCGCCCGCTGCCCCATGCGGTGGCCGCGCACCCCACCACACCCAAACAAGCATGCTGACCGCCCCCTCCAACCCATCGTCCAACACCGCCCTGCGCGCGAGCACCCACGCCATGCCAGCCGCAGCGGCCAGTTCCGAGTTCTCCCACTATCAAATCATCCGCCGCAACGGCGCGGTGGTGCCCTTTGAGCCGAGCAAAATAGCGGTGGCGCTGATGAAGGCTTTTTTGGCCGTGCACGGCACCCAGGGCGCGGCATCGGCCAGCGTGCGCGAGACGGTCGACACGCTGACCCAGACCGTGGTGCGTGCCCTGCTGCGCTCACGCCCAGGCGGCGGCACCTTCCACATCGAAGACGTGCAAGACCAGGTGGAACTGGGCCTGATGCGCGGTGGCCAGCACGAAGTCGCGCGTGCCTACGTGCTGTACCGCGAACGCCGCGCGCAAGAGCGCGCCGCCCAGGGCCAGCGGCAAACGCCTGCGCCCGCCGCACCCCTGCACGTGATCGACGCTGGCGAACGCGTGCCGCTGGATCTGCAGCGGCTGCAGCACCTGATCGAAGCCGCCTGCGCCGGCCTGAGCCCGGACGTCTTGGCCGCTCCCATCCTGGCCGAGACCAAGCGCAACCTGTACGATGGCGTGCCGATCGAGGAGGTCTACAAGGCCGCCATTTTGGCCGCACGTACGCAAATCGAGCGCGACCCCGATTACAGCTTTGCCACCGCGCGCCTGCTGCTGCACACCATCGCGCGCGAGGTGCTGGGCGAGGAAGTGAGCGCGGCCGAGCTGGGCGCGCGCTACGCCGAACACTTTCCGCTGTTGATCAAAAAAGGGGTGGAGCACGAGCTGCTCGATGCAAGACTGCTGCAATTCGACCTGACGCGCCTGGGCGCGGCACTCAAGCCCGAGCGCGACCTGCAGTTCGATTACCTGGGCCTGCAAACCCTGTATGACCGCTATTTTTTGCACCTGCGCAAGACCCGCATCGAACTGCCGCAGTCTTTCTTCATGCGCGTGGCCATGGGCCTGGCGCTGGGTGAGATCGACCGCGAAGCGCGTGCGATCGAGTTCTACGAGCTGCTGTCTTCGTTCGACTTCATGTCCAGCACGCCCACGCTGTTCAACAGCGGCACGCGCCGCTCGCAGCTCTCGAGCTGCTACCTGAGCACCGTGCCCGACGACCTGGACGGGATTTACGAGTCGATCAAAGAAAACGCGTTGCTATCGAAATTCGCCGGCGGCCTGGGCAACGACTGGACGCGGGTACGCGCGCTGGGCGCGCACATCAAGGGCACCAACGGCGAATCGCAAGGCGTGGTGCCCTTTCTCAAGGTGGTCAACGACACCGCGGTGGCCGTCAATCAGGGCGGCAAACGCAAGGGCGCGGTCTGCGCCTACCTGGAAACCTGGCACCTGGACATCGAAGAATTCCTGGAGCTGCGCAAAAACACCGGCGACGACCGGCGCCGCACGCACGACATGAACACGGCGAACTGGATTCCCGACCTGTTCATGAAGCGCGTGCTGGAAAAAGGCGACTGGAGCCTGTTCTCGCCCAACGACGTGCCCGACCTGCACGACAAATTCGGCGCCGACTTTGAACAAGCCTATGTGGCCTACGAAGCCAAGGCCGCGCGCGGCGAGATCAGGCCCTACCGCAAAGTGCCGGCCAGCGACCTGTGGCGCAAGATGCTGTCTATGCTGTTCGAGACCGGCCACCCCTGGATCACCTTCAAAGACGCCTGCAACGTGCGCAGCCCGCAGCAACACGTCGGCGTGGTGCACAGCTCTAACCTGTGCACCGAGATCACGCTCAACACCAGCGACAGCGAAACCGCGGTCTGCAACCTGGGCTCGATCAACCTGCAAAAACACATCAGGAACGGCGCGCTCGACCACGACAAGCTGCAACAAACCATTGCCACCGCGATGCGCATGCTCGACAACGTGATCGACATCAACTACTACGCGGTCAAAAAGGCACGCGACGCCAACCTGCGCCACCGCCCGGTGGGCCTGGGCCTGATGGGCTTTCAAGACGCGCTCTACGAGTTGCGCATTCCCTACGCCAGCCAGGCGGCAGTGGAGTTCGCCGACCGCTCGATGGAAGCGATCTGCTACCACGCCTACTGGGCCAGCACCGAACTTGCCCGCGAGCGCGGCCGCTACAGCAGCTTCAAAGGTTCGCTCTGGGACCAGGGCGTGCTGCCGCTAGACACGCTGGAACTGCTGAGCCAGGCGCGCGGCGGCTACGTCGATCTGGAGCGCAGCAGCACGCTAGACTGGGACGCCCTGCGACGGAAAATCGCTGCCGACGGCATGCGCAATTCCAACTGCGTGGCGATTGCGCCCACCGCCACCATCTCCAACATCGTCGGCGTCGACGCCTCGATCGAACCCTGCTTTGGCAACCTGTCGGTCAAGTCCAACCTATCGGGCGAATTCACCATCATCAACGGCTACTTGGTGCGCGACTTAAAGCGCCTTGGCCTGTGGGACGACGTGATGGTGATGGACCTGAAACACTTTGACGGCTCGCTGCGCGCGCTCGACCGCGTGCCGCAAGACATTAGAGCACTCTACGCCACCGCGTTCGAAATTGAACCGCTGTGGCTGGTGGAAGCCGCCGCACGGCGCCAGAAGTGGATCGACCAGGCGCAAAGCCTCAACATCTACATGGCCGGTGCCTCGGGCAAGAAACTCGACGAGACCTACAAGCTGGCTTGGCTGCGCGGGCTCAAAACCACCTACTACCTGCGCACCACTTCGGCCACGCAGGCGGAAAAATCAACCGGCCGCACCGGCCAGTTGAACGCGGTTTCGGTGCATGGCAGCGAGGCCACCCCCGTGGCCAGCGACGTGAAATTTTGCGCCATCAACGACCCCGGCTGCGAAGCCTGCCAGTAAAGCCCAGGCCGTTGGCACCCCGGGGCAAACCCCGCTTGTGATGCAAGACCGCAACAGCCAACGCCACCCCCTCGCATCCCTGGCAGGCTTTACTTTGCCAGTGGTGCGGCCTCATCGATAATTCACCGCATTGGACCGACCATGTTGACCTGGGACGAACCCGCCACACCCGCCAGCAAGCCAGCGATCAGCCCCCTGATGCCGGCCGCCAGCGTACAGCGCGTCAACGCGGCCGACAAGCGCATCATCAACGGCAAGACCGACGTCAATCAACTGGTGCCGTTCAAGTACAAATGGGCCTGGGAAAAATACCTCGCCAGCTGCGCCAACCACTGGATGCCGCAAGAAGTCAACATGAGCCGCGACATCGCGCTCTGGAAAGATCCGAATGGCCTGAGCGAAGACGAGCGCCGCATCGTCAAACGCAACCTGGGTTTTTTCACCACCGCCGATTCGCTGGCGGCCAACAACATCGTGCTCGGCACCTACCGCCACATCACCGCACCCGAGTGCCGCCAGTTCCTGCTGCGCCAGGCGTTTGAGGAAGCCATCCACACCCACGCCTACCAGTACATCGTCGAGTCGCTCGGGCTGGACGAATCCGAGATTTTCAACGCCTACAACGAAATCCAGTCGATCCGCGACAAGGACGAGTTCCTGATCCCCTTCATCGAGGCGATCATGGACCCGCACTTCAACACCGGCTCGCCCGAGAACGACCAGACGCTGCTGAAAAGCCTGATCGTCTTCGCCTGCCTGATGGAAGGCCTGTTCTTCTACGTCGGCTTCACGCAGATTCTGGCGCTGGGGCGGCAGAACAAAATGACTGGAGCCGCCGAACAGTACCAGTACATCCTGCGCGACGAATCGATGCACTGCAATTTCGGCATCGACCTGATCAACGCCATCAAACTCGAAAATCCGCTGCTGTGGACCGCCGAATTCAAGGCCGAGATCAAGGCGCTGTTCATTCAGGCGGTCGAACTGGAATACCGCTACGCCGAAGACACCATGCCGCGCGGCGTGCTGGGCATGAACGCTTCCATGTTCAAGGGCTATCTGCGCTTTATTGCCAACCGGCGCGCGACGCAAATTGGTCTGGAGCCCATGTTTGGCCACGAAGAAAACCCGTTTCCCTGGATGAGCGAGATGATCGACCTGAAAAAGGAACGTAATTTCTTCGAAACCCGCGTGATCGAATACCAGACCGGCGGCTCATTGTCCTGGGACTGAGCTTGTGCTTGCTGCCGCAATGCCTCATTTTGCATTCAAAACCATTTCTTCAATGCGGCATTTTTCGATGTTTGGTTTTTACACCGAATTCAACTCGTCGGAGTCGAATGCGTGGCGCTCAGCCATTCGAGCCCCGGCCTTGAATCACTTCGCCGGCACCAGAACCGGTTAAAGTGTCCCATGCAACGTGAACCAGGAGAACACCATGGCAACTGCGAAAAAATCAACGGCTGCACCGGCCGCGCCCACCAAGAAAGCCGCTGCAACCGCGCCCAACACCGCTGCGGCGGCGGTGAAGAAAACGGCACCCGCGAAAAAGACACCCGCCGAAGCGGCCGAAGCGGCGCACACCACGCTCAATCCGCATGCAGCCTGGCCGTTTCCGACGTCGAAAAAGCCTTGAACACATAAACCTAAAAACCGCAGTTGACCGCTGATTTCCGCTTGGAATGCCGTAGGGACACTC
>BBPE01004020.1_pt2 | contig 26848 bp, 25 predicted proteins | sample 1344301 | NCBI WGS metagenome assembly BBPE01 (sample SAMD00019089, study PRJDB2971) | groundwater metagenome | isolation source: The Cedars highly-alkaline
TAATAATCACTTAACTAGTTTTAGTTTACCAATTTTTATAAAATTATGCAAGAAAAATGCTTGGAAGAAACAAGGCGGGAATTAGGGTTAAGAAATTACAGTTTCAAAACTATAAAGGCCTATCTCGGTTGTTTAAGAGAATATTTTGATTTTAAAAAATTTAATTTAGAAAAAAAAGACGAGGAAAATATGAAGCAATTTTTATTAAATAAACAAGACAAAAATTATTCTTCACAAACGATAAATCTTTACCCTGTTAGATAGTAAACATCTAACGGGGTTTACTTAAATGCAATAAAATTTTTTACCGCGAAGTATTGAAAATTCCCGAAAAGATAAACTTAAAATTCGCCAGGCGAAGTAAAAAACTACCGATTGTTCTATCAAGAGAAGAAATTAAAAACATCATTGATGCAATCAGAAATCCAAAACATAAATTGATAATCTTTTTGGCTTAAGGCGCCGGCTTAAGAATCAGCGAAGTTATTAGTTTAAAAGTGAAAGATGTTAATTTAGAAGAATTAACTATTCACCTTAAAAACGCTAAGGGCAAAAAGGACAGAATCACTATTTTCCCGGAAAAAATTAAAAATGATCTTCAAAACTTAATCGCTGGCAAAAACTTAAACGACTATCTTTTTGAAAGCGAACGAGGCGGAAAGTTAACTGAACGGACAGCTCAAAAAGTTTTTGAAAACGCGCTCCGGGGAGCCTGTATCAAAAAAGACGCTACCTTTCATTCATTAAGACACAGATTTGCGACGCATTTATTAGAAAATGGCGTTGATGTCAGGTATGTGCAGGAACTTTTGGGTCATCGAAACATTAGAACAATCCAAGTTTATACTCAAGTAACAAATCCAAAGATTAAAAACATTAAAAGTCCATTATAGAACAGGGTAAAAAACTTAGAAGTTTTACCCAAAAGTTTAAAAAATTAAAAACACTTTAGATAATTTATAAGAAACGACCCAAAAATTTTTTGTGGGATTTTTTAGGCAAACTGGCCCCGAAGTATCCAAATTTTATCGGGAACTACGGGGCAAACAAAAATTTTTGTTTACCACGTAGCAAACCAAAGGCTTTGCTATGGGGGCTGCGAGCTGTTGGTAAAATTGCAAAGCAATTTTGCGTTAATCGGCGTCTAGACTTTGCTCAAAGAAAATTCTGACATCGTCCGCTGTTTTTCTGCATTTCACTCAATATCTTTTATCTTTTTTTCCTACCTACTACCTACTATCTCCTATTTTCTTGGTGGAGCTGAGGGGATTCGAACCCACTGACCCGCTTACGCTTCACAGGGGTTTTACCCCTTTGAATTACCCCTTGAACAACGGGGAAAGCTTCTTTCCCCGAACCCCTTTTGCAGTTTTTGAGCCAAGTTCTGTTTTATCCATATCTTGCCTCTTTAAGCAAAATTTCATATAACTGTCTTATAAGGGTAATAAATTTTATCTCAAAAGAGTCTTTGTCCGACATGAGTTCTTGCGTCAAACTTCTGTTCCTGCAATCATTCTGAGAGCCTGCAGATACTTATTGCTTGTTTTTATAACTATCTCTTCAGGTATCTCTGGAGCAGGGGGCGTCCTATCCCAGCAGAGAGTCACAAGGTAATCCCGTACAAACTGCTTGTCAAAACTGTGCTGACTCTTACCCGGCTCATATTCATCCTTTGGCCAGAAGCGGGACGAATCAGGTGTAAGCGCCTCATCTATAAGAATAATCTCATTGCCACTAAAGCCAAATTCAAACTTGGTGTCTGCAATAATTATGTTTTTTGATTCTGCATGTTTATTCGCCTTTTCATATAGGGCTATACTTATGTCTTTTAGTCTTATGGCAACATCTTTTCCTATCATGTTCTCAATGTATTCTTGTGTTACATTTATATCATGGCCGACATTCTTTTTTGTTGCTGGGGTAAAAATCGGTTCTGGCAACTTGTCTGACTCCTGGAGTCCTTTGGGGAGATTTATCCCGCAAATAGAATGTGTCTTTTTGTATTCTTTCCAACCAGAGCCGGAAAGATACCCTCTTACTACACATTCAATCGGTAGAGGATCTGCCTTTTTAATTAACATGGAGCGGCCGCGTAATGCTTCCTTATATTTTTGTACCTCTTCTGGGAAATCATCAACATTGGTGGTGATAAAATGATTGGAAATTATATCTTTGGTGAACTCAAACCAAAACGCCGAAAGTTTTGTCAAAACCTCCCCTTTGTGAGGGATTGTTGTAGGCAATACCACATCAAAGCAGGATATTCTATCAGTTGCCACCATTAAAAACTTGTCTTTGAGATTATAAATCTCTCTTACTTTTCCTCTTTTAAAAAACTCAATCCCACTTAGTCTTGAAAATTGCAATGTTTTATTTATCATAGAGTTTGTGAGCTCAACTTTCTGATTACCTGATTGGTCGTCAATTTGCCCAGCCCTCAAGTAAAACTTAAGGAGCGGGATTCACATTTTATCCGCCACCGTCTGTTAACAAGCATTTTCGGTTTATTTAAATTCTTCTAATGCAATGGTTATGTCAATATTTTCTATATCCTGTTCTATAAGAGGCGGGAGATTATATAGGCCTGTTTTTTCTTCAAATGTCTGCTTCTGTTTTTTATAGATTATGCCCAGTGGTATTTTATTATCCCATTCATCAGCCTTTTGAAGTGCAAGTACTTTATCAGACGAATCATAGGATGGTTCTAATTTATAGGCCTTTTCAGAATACCACTGATATGTATTTTTCTTATTGAACACAACGCAGGGCTGTAAAACATCTACAAGTGAAAATCCTTTATATCTGATTGCCTCACCAATCAACCAGGAGAGGTGTTTTGTATCTGCACTATATCCTCTTGCAACAAATCCACAACCTAATGAGATTGCCATTGAAACAGGATGTAGGGGCTCTTCAAACACTCCTTGTGGCTGAAATTGCGTTACATAACCAATATCTGTTGTGGGCGATGCCTGTCCCTTGGTAAGCCCATATATCTGGTTGTTGTGTACAATAACGGTTATGTCCACATTTCTTCTTATGTTGTGTAGAAGATGGTTTCCTCCCTCACCATAACAGTCTCCGTCACCTGTTGTGACAATAACTGTGAGTTTATGGTTTGCAATCTTTGCTGCAACGGCAACAGGAAGCGCCCTGCCATGAAGCCCATTAAAACAGTTGCATTTTATATAGTGAGGAAGTTTTGCAGCCTGACCTATCCCCGATACAAGAAGTATATCTTTTGGCTCTTTATTAATATTTACAATCGCCTTTTTTAGTGCAGTAAGGACACCAAAATTGCCACAGCCTGGACACCAGGTAGGAGAGTCAGAACTTAAGAAGTCTTTTTGCTCCATAATTTCTCCAATTTCTCCATCAGGTAATCCACATCAAAAGGCCTTCCATCAAATTTAAGTATAGAAGCATCGGGTTTAATGCCTGTCTGGCTAAAAAGAAGATTGCCCAACTGAGAGCCTGCATTGTTTTCAACATTGACAATAGTTTTGGCTTTCATTAGAACAGAAATAACACCTGAAGATGGGAATGGCCACACCTGTGAAAGATGAAGGAAACCCAAACTCTTTTCTTTAAAATTCTCGCAAGCTTCTTTTAAAACACCGTATGTGGAGCCAAAACCGACAAGGATTATCTCTGCATCTTCGTTGTAGGTTTCAGGAGACTGAACCTCCTGCATTAAACCCTTCATTTTTTTGTAAAATCTTTTTTCTACCATTCTGTTTCTTATCTCTGCATCTTCGGTTATGTGTCCTTCTTCTGTGTGCTCATCGCTATCAACATATATTACACCTTTTATCCAGGAAGGAATTGCACGAGGAGATATCCCATTTTCTGTAAGAGTATATCTTTTGTATGAATTCACACCCTCCGATTCATCTTTCCCTATGATATGTCTTTTTGTAATCATAGAATTTGGATCAAGGATTACATCCCTGTAAGAATCTGCAAGGTGCTGGTCCGTCATAATAAAAACCGGTATCTGATATTTTTCAGCAATATCAAATGCTTTTATCGTTAAATAGAACGCCTGTTCAATCGTGCCGGGTGTAAATATTGCCCTTGCAAATTCACCATGCCCGCTATGGAGAACAAAATTTAAATCTGCCTGTTCTGTTCTCGTCGGAAAACCTGTGGCAGGGGCCGGCCTCTGTGCATCAACAATTACAACGGGTGTTTCTGTCATACCGGAAAGGCTTACCCCTTCAACCATAAGGGCAAGACCTCCGCCCGATGTTCCGGACATTGAACGAACACCTGCAAAAGATGCGCCTATTGCCATGTTTATTGCAGCAATTTCATCCTCTGCCTGTTCAATAACAATATTGTAGTTTTTTGCAAAATGTGCAATAACATTCATTATGCTTGTAGAAGGGGTCATCGGATATGCCGTATAAAATTTGCAGCCTGCTTTTATGGCCCCAAGTGCAATGGCATCATTGCCGTTCATTAAAAACTTTTTAGTGGGTCTGCAACATACTATCTTGTATGTATCCTGTTTATATTCTTGCGTTGTAAAATCATAGCCTTGTTTTGCAGATGCAATATTGTTTTCTATTATCTGAGTCGTCTTATCGGAAAATGCTTGTTTTAAACTATCCTCTAAGATTTTAAAATCAATGCCTGTAATACTTAACACCACGCCACAGGCAACAGAGTTTATAAATATTTCAGAGCCATATTTTTTTGCTATATCATAGAAGGGAACATCAAAAATATCGTCTTGCAATATTTTAAACTGTTTTTTATCTGCTATTATGATTCCGTTTTTTGCAAGTTTATGTTTATGGATTTCAACGCTGTTTTTATCCAGCGCAACAACAATGTCAAATTTCTGACGAAGGGTATACGCAGGAGTATTTGATATCCTTATCTGAAAAAAGTTATTTCCTCCTCTTATGCGGGACATATAATCCTGGTTTGCAAATATATGACAGCCTGTATTTTTAAACAGGCCACACAAAACCATACCTATTGTTTGCATTCCCTGTCCTGCTTCACCGGTTATTGTTATGGTAAATTCTTTTCTCATAAGTTTTGCCCTTGAAACCCTGTCGCCAGTCCCTGATTCGTATCAAAATCCTTCTCTTATAACCGTTTCTTCAAAGTCCTTTCTTTTTAATCTTGGAAGAAGCGGATTGCTTTTATTATAAAAACCCACTGCCATAAGCATTGCAACCTCATATCTATCGGGGATATTAAACGCTTTTTTAACCCTGTCCTGTTCAAACCCATCCATAGGATGTGTATCAATGCCCATATCTTTTGCAACAAGCATAAAACTCATAGTAAAAAGCCCTGCATTTCTTAAAGCCAGTCCTCTTGAATTCATATCGCCTCCATAAAGCATCCGGGCAAGACCATTCAATGACTGCCTTTCTTCTTCCTTATGGTATCCCTTTTCAACCATATCATCAAATATTTCGTTCATTCGGTCATACCCGTTTTTATCGGCAAGAATAATTAGCATAGCAGGTGCCTCTTCAACCTTAGGCTGGTTTAATGCACATTGTCTTAGCTTTTGCTTGTTTTCGGGTTTTGTAACAAGTATGAATTTCCAGGGTTGGAGATTAAAAGATGAGGGACATAGTTTGGCTATATCATAAATTTTTTTTATAGTAGCCTCATCTACGGATTTGGTGGTGTCAAAAAAATTTACAGACCTTCTTTCCTGAATTAAATCTTTTAATTGCATAGCACCTCCTTATGTGCCCGACAAGAGACGAATCTGGTCGGCTTTTTGATACATTATTAACTTAATAGACACACCAAAATATGTAAATTGTTTGCTTTTTACTTTTTATTGACTTTTTCTACTTATACAAGATAGGCTTTATTTATCTTCCGGGCCAATTTCATTATTATCCAGAAAGTATATTCCTTTATAAAGTTGGTGGTCGAACATTTTGCTGTATTCTGTCCAGGCAGAGGTAGGGTCTTTGTCTTTTTTTAATATATTTTCAAATCCTGCAAGTTTTGCATCTATGTTGTCAATGTGGTGAACGGCAACTGCTTCTGTGCATTGAGGCCTTTTGGGGGCGCCCCATTCTATTTCTCCGTGGTGGCTTAATATTAAATGAAGAATAATATTTTCTATGCTTTTGGGAAAGTTTTCTATGCGGTCAATAAGCCCTTTTGCGATTGTTGCGCCAAGTATAATATGCCCGATAAGTTTTCCACTGTCTGTATAATATATCGTGGTATCATATGCCAGCTCTTCTGTCTTACCGATGTCATGCAGAACAATGCCGGCAATAAGGATATCTCTGTCCAATATCGGATAAAACTCTATTAGAACCTCGGCAATGTTAAGCATAGATACTGTATGCTCAAGAAGTCCGCCCAAGTATGCATGATGGAATTCCACAGCGGCGGGTGCTGTTTTAAACGCAACGGACATTTTTTCATCCCTAAAAAGATTTTCAAAGAGTTTCACAATATACGGATTTTTTATTTGCTTTATCACAGAAATAAGTTTATCCCAGAGTTCTTCTATGTCTTTATCTGTGGTGGGAATATATAAGGAAGGGTTAATATTTTTTGATTCTGTACGAATAAAGTTGCTTATGTTCAGTTGTAACTGTTTTCTATATGAGCCAACAACACCTGTTATTCGGACATAATCGGCCACATTTATGGTATCGGCAAGATTTCTGGTTATATCCCATTTTCTTGCTTCAATGCAGCCTGTTTTATCAGAAAGGACAAGTGTAAGATAAAGGTCTCCTTTTTTTGTAGTGGGCACTTGTTTTTCTCTCACAACATAAATGCCGTCCACAAATTCACCCTCTTTAAGTCCGTTAATAAATTTATGTGAGATGTTTTGTTCCATATCATTTAATTTTGGTTTTTAAGAAATCTACAAGTTCTCTGTCAATATTATTTATATGACCCACCCACCAGTCCACTAACATAACATTCATATGCAGCATAAGTTTTTTATCTATACCCTGTTTTGATATTTTATCTATTATATCGGCGAGTTCTTTTTTAAAATGTTCGTGCTCACTGAATAGTTCAACATACAATGGCCAACGGTGTTCTTTTGCAAGATGCTCTTCTGTTTGGAAATGCCTTATAACATACTTACTTAAAAAACTTGCTGTGTCTTTTATTGTCTGATCGTAACGATCATTTTCACACATTGTTAGAAGAGTATCTGTCCGTTTAAATATTTCCTTGTGGTCTTTATCTATAACATCAAGTCCAAGGATTATCTCTTGCTTAAAATGTGAAGGCATATCGCACCCCCTTTTCTTCACTCGTAACGATCATTTTCACACATTGTTAGAAGGGTATCTATCCGTTTAAATATTTCCTTATGGTCTTTATCTATAACATCAAGTCCAAGAATTATCTCTTGCTTAAAATGTGAAGGCATATCGCACCCCTTTTTCTTCACATAATATTACCATTATTTCAGGAAACTTGCAAGAAGATTTTTTAAAGGTTATAATAATAAATCCTTTATTGCGTATCTTACGCGGAAATCTAAAATGAAATTTTAGAAAGGATAAGAGATGAAAAAAAAATTAAAAACACCATCTAATATTCACAGAAAAAGAGTTCATGGTTTTCGTGCAAGAATGTCCACTCAAGATGGAAGGAAGATCCTGAAAAGACGAAGACAAAAAGGAAGACATAAATTAACAGTTTAAAAAGCAAAGCCTTACGGGCATGAAAAACAAACAACAAAAGTGGTTTAAAACCGTAACAGAGCAAGGTGTTTACAAAAAGGGCAGGTATCTTGTTTTGTGTTTTATTGAAGGCACAGATAAAACAAGGGCTGCTTTTATAATAAGTAAAAAAAAATGTAAGTCTGCTGTGTGCAGAAACAGGATAAGAAGGTTGCTCAGAGAAGCCTTAAGACAAGTCTCCTCTAACCTGAAACAAGGACTTGATATTATTGTATTCGTAAAGCCTCAAATGATTTTGTTAACAAAAAAACAGGCCGTTCCCCGTTCGCCCACAGCTCTTAAGTTTTACGAGAAGCAGGGTTTATTTGCAACAATAAAAGATGAGATGGAGAAACTGTTTAAGACATGAATAATGTACTTATAAAATTTATTAGAATACTTATCTTTATAAGAAGGCTCGTCCTGCCTATTGGTTGTTGCAGGTTTTATCCGACCTGTTCAGAATACATTATTCAGGTATTTGAAAAATTTTGTTTCTGCAAGGCACTGGTTTTATCTGTTAAAAGAATAATAAGATGTAACCCACTGTGCAAGGGCGGTTATGACCCAACAGGTGGCAGGCGACAAAGGACAGGTGACTGGTGACGGGTAACAGGTGAGAGAGAAAAATTTAGTCCACAGTCGCCAGTTACCAGCTACCATTGACCAAGAGCGGGAGGATTAAACGATGAATCCAAGATATATTGTGGCAATGATAATATTGATTGCATTTATGCTTTTTTATCCCTGGTATATGAGTAAAATAACACACAGACAGAAAGAGCCCCCACAGATACAACAGGTTGAACCGCCACAATACATTGGTTATCAAAATGTTATAAAAAAAGAAGTTGTCCACAAAAGAATACCTTTTCAGACAGAAAGTTTTCTTCTGGATTTTAGTAAAAACGATGGCTCTATAAGAAAGGTTGCGTCTGAAAAACATGAAGTAATAGGGGAACCGCACCCTCTTGCCATTATAAATGCTGACGATATGAGCCAGATAAGCCCTTTTTCCTTTAATTTGACAATTGTAAAAGATAATAAACCCATAAATATCTCACCAACAGACTTTAAAACAAATATAGGACGTTTAAAAGCTACTTTCACTGGGATATATGAAGAAGGGATAGAAGTTATAAGAGAAATACAAGAGACTGATGAAAATGTTCTTCATTTAAGTCTAAAACTTAAAAATTTGTCTGAGTCAGACATAACAGCCTATTATACAATAGGTTGTGCATCTGGCATTTCTATAGATGCACCCAACGATAAAGCACTTATAGAGGTTCTTAGTTTTACAAACCAAAGGTTTTATAAAGAACCATTTAGAAGGGCTCTTTCCCAGTTAAAAGAAAGGGTTGGACAGACAAACTGGGTAAGTATAAGAAGCAGATATTTCTGTGTTTTATTAAAGCCGGAGGGTAGACCTGGTTCTGCGGTCGTTTACTCAAATTTGGAAGACGATAGAGGAGTTGTAGGATTAAGGTCCCAAATTTTAACATTAAAACCTGAAGGGGAGTATTCCGAAAACTTTAAATTATATGTAGGGCCAATAAATTATGAAAATCTTAAAAAAATAGATCCCACAGCAACAAAAATTGCCGAATTAGGTATGCTACATGTGATATCAAGAATGCTTTTGGCAACCTTAAACTGGGTGTACTCCTGGACAAAAAATTATGGGATAGCCATAATATTTTTATCAATATTCATTTCTATTGTTTTGTCTCCGCTTTCTATAAAGAGTGCTATTTCTATGAAAAAAATGCAAGAAATACAACCCAAGATGCAAGAAATAAGAGAAAAACACAAGGATAATCCTCAAAAAATGAATACTGAGCTGATGGAAACCTATAAAAAACACAAAGTAAATCCATTTGGTGGATGTCTACCAATGCTTCTTCAAATTCCTATATTTTTTGCATTATATCAAGTCCTAATGAGATCGGTAGAATTAAGGGGGGCGCAATTTCTATGGATAAAAGATTTGGCGGGTCCGGATAAAGCCTTTCGTCTTCCATTTTCTTTACCTGTTATAGGTGAATGGCTCAATATGCTGCCTGTTTTTGTTATAGGTGCAATGTATCTACAACAAACTCTTACATCAACACAAACAGTTACAGAACCAAGCCAAAAGATGCTGGTTTATATTATGCCTCTTATACTTGGTTTTGCATTCTATTCTATGCCCTCCGGATTTATTCTGAATTTTCTTATAAGCACACTTGTCAATTCAGGAATACAAATATTAGTCACACATAAACTTCAAAAATAATTATAAATGAAAAACAAAAAACCTGAAATTCCGACATGTGGATAAAACAAGTATTTCATTCCCCTTTTAGGAAAGGGGCTGCCCCGAAGTGACGGGTATTTCCCTTTTGTAAAAAAGGGCCATCTAAAAATAGGGTTATACAACAGTTCCAAACTGTTAATGTTCCACGTGGAACACTAGAGTCTGTGAGCATAACCCACAAGCACCAGGATACAAATCACACACCCAGAGGGTACCCGAAGCACCAAACAATATTCAATGACCAAATTACAATAACCAAACTTTTGGAAATTCGGGCACCCTTTGGGTGTGGAATTTGTATCTTCGGATACTCCCTGGGTGTGGAATTGAGGTCATTTATTATTTTTCTCTGTCACCTGTTACCGCCGGTCGCCAGTCACCTATTCTATGGGGGTCGTGCAACGGGGCCTTTTAGCATCAACAGGAAATATTGTGAGTAAAACTATCTCTGTTTGCAACCAAAAAGGTGGTGTTGGAAAAACCACCACTGCAATAAATTTAAGTGCTTTTTTGTCTCAGAGCGGTAAAAAGACGCTTATAGTAGATTGCGACCCGCAGGCAAATGCAACAAGTGGGCTTGGTGTAGACAAAAAAAATATAAAATACAACACTTATGATGTAATAATGCAACATATTCAACCGCAAGAAGCAGTGATCCCTATCCTTATTGAAAACCTATTTATAATTCCCTCCAACATAAACCTTGTAGGAGCAGAATTGGAGCTTGTTTCTGTGCTGGGACGGGAATTTAGAATAAAAAATTCGATAGAAAATCTTCGGTCTTCTTATGACTTTATAATATTAGACTGTCCCCCTTCTTTGGGACTTTTGACGATAAATGCTTTGGTAGGGTCTCATTCCATTCTTATACCCCTTCAATGTGAATATTTTGCATTAGAAGGGGTTGTCCAATTAATAGATACTATTCAAAGGATAAAACGCAGTTTAAATCCTGTTCTTGAAATTGAGGGGGTGCTCCTTACAATGGCTGATCATAGGACAAGATTTTCTACAGAGATCATAAGTGATGTCAGACAATACTTCAACAACAAGGCTTATGACACTGTTATCCCAAGAACAATAAAATTAAGTGAAGCCCCGAGTTTTAATAAGCCCATAAGTCTTTATGAACCATTTTGTACCGGCGCAATAAAATACAAGGAATTTGGAGAAGAATTTTTAAGAAAACAAAAACGTGGGATAGCTGGACCGCTACCAAGCCCCAATAACAGGTGATAGGCGAGACTGGTGGCAGGCAACAGGGAAAGGAGTTTTTATTATTTTTTATTTTCCAGTCACCGGTTACCGGTTATTTGTCACCACTTACCAGTCGTCTTAAGGAAAGGGGATATATGGGAAAAAAGTCTCTCGGTAAAGGATTGAGTGTTCTTATATCAGAACAAAATAAGACAGCAGATATTGAGGGAGAAAGGGTAATAAACATTCCGGTAGAAAAAATTATACCCAATAGATTTCAGCCCAGAGAAAAATTTGATGAAGAAAAATTGAATAATTTAATCGCCTCCATAAGAGAAAATGGCGTTGTCCAGCCCATACTTGTGCGACGCTGTGGAGAAAAATATGAAATAATAGCCGGAGAAAGAAGACACAGGGCAGTAAAATCCCTTGAAATAAAAGACATTCCGGCCCTTATAAAAGATGTTACTGATACAGAACTTTTAGAATACGCTCTTATTGAAAACCTACAGAGACAGGATTTAAATCCCATAGAAGAAGCGAAAGGATATGAAAAACTCGTCAAAGACTTTGGTTTTACACAAGATGTTGTTGCGCAAAGAGTTGGAAAAGATAGGTCTACTGTTGCAAACTGCTTAAGAATTTTAAAACTTCCGCAGATAATTCAAGATAATATTTCACGTGGAACACTATCAATGGGACATGCAAAAGCACTTCTGTCTATTGAAAACCCGAAAACCCAGATTTCAATATCTAACAAAACAATAAACTTTGAATGGTCAGTAAGACGGTTAGAAAATGTGCTAAAAAATATTATTTCAGGCAAAAAAACAAAGTTGTCAAAGGACCAGAACATTGTCCAACTTGAACAAGAACTACAGCAGATATTGGGAACGAGGGTAAGGATTACACACGGAAAGAAAAGGGGACATATTGAGATAGAATACTTTTCATTGGATGATTTAGACAGGGTGCTTGCAATGTTAAGAAAAGCAAAGATATAAACATAATTTATTTATTTACAATATATTAAAACTTACAGGTTCGCCCTCATGAGGACACTTCTGGGTGAAGTAAAAAAGATACATATGACAAAAAACAGGATTGATCAGACATTTGAAAGACTAAAAAAACAAAACAGAAAGGCTTTTATTCCATATATAACAGCAGGGTACCCTGACATAAAAACAACAAAGATTTTGGTCCAAAAGTTTGAAAAAATTGGGTGTGATATTGTTGAGCTCGGTGTTCCATTCTCAGACCCCATTGCAGACGGACCTGTTATACAGATGGCATCGCAGAAAGCATTAGAAAAGGGTGTGAGTCTCAAAATCATAATTCAGATGGTAAAAGAATTAAGAGAAAAAATAAAAATTCCTATTGTTCTTATGGCATACTATAACCCAATATTTGTTTATGGGATTAAAAAGTTTGTCCAGGATGCAACCAAAAACGGTGTTGATGGTGTAATTATTCCGGACCTCCCGCCCGAAGAAGCACAAGAGATTATAGATATTGCAAAAAAGTATTCTCTTAATACAATATTTTTGCTTACCCCAACAAGTTCTAAAAAAAGGATCAGGATAGTCGCAAAGAAAGGGACAGGTTTTATATATTATGTAAGTGTAGTTGGTGTTACAGGTGAAAGAAAAGAACTCCCTGAACAATTAGTAGAAGAGATAAAGTTTATTAAAAGCCTTACACACAGACCCATATGTGTGGGATTCGGGATATCAAATCCTCAACAGGCGAAAACACTTGCTCAACATTGCGACGGCGTTATTGTAGGAAGCGCAATTGTGAAAAAAATCCAGGAGAATGTCCACTCAAAAGACATATTAGGAAAAACAGCCTTTTTCGTAGAAGGGCTTTTAAGGGCAGTCAAATCATAACAACTTAAAGGAGGGATATGAAAAATTAGTTGTATTTTATTTGTTAACGGTTTCGGGGGCTTTGTACTGTCAGGATATTGACACACAGGTACCTGAACTTTTGGGGCTTAAAATTATACCGGCAGATTTTTCAGGTAATTGTACAATAACACTTACAACACAGGATCAAAAAATAAGTCTGAAAATTGCTAAATTGGGCGACAACATAAGAACAGAAATGGATTTAACAAAAATATCTGGGTTAGATGCCGCAACAGTAGCAGAGATAAAAGAACTTGGCTTAAATGAAACTGTTGTCATTATAAGACAGGATAAAAAATTATTTTGGGTTTTATATCCATCAAAAAAAGGATACATAGAAATCTCTCAGGAACAAATAAATATAATCCCCAAAGATATTGAATATACAAAAATAGCAGAAGAAACCCTTAACGGTGTTGTCTGTGATAAATATAAAATCAGTACAAAATCAGACAAACAAGAAATAAAAGCATATTACTGGCTATCAAAATCTCAGCCCAGTGTGCCTATCCGATCTGAGGTAGAGACAAGCGATGGAAAGATAGTAATTGAATTCTCTGATATAAAACTTATTTCTCCTGCAAAAGAATTATTTGAAGTACCCTCCGATTATAAAAAATATACTGACCCGATGCAGATGCTTATGGGAGAGCTGAATATTAAATAGAATATGCTTGAATTCACTGCCAACAATTGTTAGGGATTGATGATAAGAACAATAGGTTAATCTATGAGCAACAACAAAATTTTTTCATTGGGCATAGAGTTTAGTACTCAATCAGTAAAGTTAATTGTGTTAGATATAGAACGCGGAGATACAGTTTATAAGAATAAATTTGATTATGATAAGGAATTTCCAGAATATCATACAGAAGGCGGGGTACTTAAAAACACTCTGCCTGAAATCAGACATACATCTTCTTATATGCTGATTGAATCGCTTGATTGTGTTTTTAAGAAATTGTTAAATGACAATATAGATTTGAATCAGATATACATTATTAAAATAGATGCAATGCAACATTGTACAGTATATGCTAATGGGTTATTTAAGTGTATATTAAAAAACTTAGATTCAGGAAATGGTTTGCTTAAACAATTAAAACCTGGTATTACAAGAAGTACAATCCCGATATGGGAAGACAGAAGTCCGATTGAAGAAGTTAAATTTCTTACAGGTATTTTAAAAAAGAAAGACAGACTCATTAAACTAACAGGCAATAAAGCAGAATTAAGATTTCCCGCGGCACAGATAATAAAGTGGGCAAAAGAATCGCCAGAAGAGTATAAAGCAACTTCACATATATTTTTATTAAGTGCGTTTTTAACTTCAATTTTAATAGGCAAAATAGCACCTGTGGACACAGGCGATGGATGGGGCACCAATCTGAATACACTTAATATTAAATACCCCCAATGGAATAAGATTGTTCTAAAAAGTATTGATGACTATTTGAATAAAAGCAGTTTCTATTCACCTCTTGAAGAAAAAATAGGCAAGATGGTAGATTATGATACAGTAGCAGGAAGTGTGTGTAATTATTTTATTAAAAAATATGGGGTTAATCCGCATGCCACAGTATTGGTCGGGACAGGGGATAACCCTGCTACATTATTAGGGTGTGGTGGCAATATTGTTATTTCTCTTGGAAGCAGCTACACGGTTAATGGAGCAATGAAAGAAATTACACCATCTATATCGGGTGAATATAATATATTTGGTTATACCAGAGGAAGAGCAATGGCTTTAAGTGTTTTTACCAATGGAGGAAAAGTGCATGAACATTTTTTAAAAAAATATATAACAAAATCATCTATTGCCGAAATAACAAAAAAAGACTGGGATTTATATGTCCAATCAGTCGGCAAATCAGAGATAAGCAGTCAAGATAAGATTATGCTCCCTTATCTTCTTGATGAATCTACCCCTTTATGTAAAAAAGGTATAGTAAGAGATGGTTTTAAGGAGGATGAAAAAGAAACAAACATAAGAGCCTTGCATCTCTCTTTTGCACTTGCTCTTAAGGCTCACTCCTCACACTTGAGTAAAGTGAACACACTCTGTATCGCGGCGGGTGGTTCAAAAAATCCTGTTTTGCGACAGTGGATTTCAGATGCATTTAACGCAAAAAGTTATACTATAAAAAATTCCGAATATGCGGCCCCACTTGGCTGCGCAATAAGCGGTGCACTGTTTTTGACAAAAACTTCTTATAAGGAGGCTGTGGCAAAATATGTGCAGATTGAAAAAGAAAGTTTTATTAAACCAATACCTGAAAATGTAAAAGGTATGAAATTTTTAATTACATATTACAATGAACTGGAACAAAAACATCTAAAAACTTGGGGAGGTGAAACATTATGTATAAATTAAAAGACTTATCGTACCAAAAAAAGGTAAGGGGTAAAGAAACTCTTTTAAAGCATATGAAGGCCTTCAGGTTAGATTTAAAATTTTCAGTGGGTATATGGTATTTTTGTCCTGCTGGCGGAAGGTTTCATGAAAGATATGTGGAAAACAAAACAATAAAAGAAAAACTAAAAATGGCAGAAGAGATGGCAGAATTTGGAGTTAAAGGGATAGAGGCTCATTACCCTGCAGAAGTTAACTGGGACAATATTGACCTTTATAAACAGTTAGAAAAGAATACAGGTATAAAATTAGTTGGGGTTGGGTTTTCACATTTTTTTGAAAAAGATTTTGAATTTGGTGCGCTTTCAAGTCCGTATCCCAAAATAAGAGATAAGGCCATTAAAATTGCAGTTGAAGGCCTGAAGATTGTAAAAGAATCGGGTGCAAGATGCGCCATCTCCTGGCCAGGGATTGATGGTTATACCTATTCGCTCGGCACAATATTTTATTGGATGTGGAACAATTTTGAAGATGCACTTGCAACAGCGATGGATGAACTACCCGGTGTAAGAATTGCAATAGAACCCAAGCCCTATGAACCTGCTCCGAATAATGTTTACAGAACAACAGCAGAGGGTATTCTTGCCGCCGAGAGGATAGAGAAAAAATTGAAAAATAAAAAGAATAAAGATTTACTGGATAAAGGGTATGCACTTGTTGGACTTAACCCGGAAATAGGCCATGTCAGGATGGGCTATGAAGATGCCGCCGCAGCTTATTCATTGGTTGGATTGGAGGGACGGCTTGCGCATACTCACTGGAATAGCCAGCCACTGGGAAATTATGACCAAGACTTGAATATTGGCGTTCTGGAGTGGCAGCAGGCAGAAGCGTTGCTTTATGTATTAAAAATGATGGGTTATGATGAATTTTTCGGGATTGATATAAATCCTGAGAAAATGCCGGTTAAAAAGGCAATAGAAATTAATACAAAAGTTTTGAATATAATGAATGAAAGAATTGAATCCTTGCCACATGAACAGATTATTGATGCTTATATTGATCCGGCTAATAATAGAGGAAGAATAGAAGAAATCTTGCTCAATACAATGAAAAAATAAAAAAGATGAAAGTGATGTTAGATTAGTATTGATCCACAAAACTTAACATTTTAAATTAGATGCAATGTCTGCATACTCTTGCTCTGACTGAGTAGAGGAACAGGAAGGCGCGCAAGGGGGCTGTAAAATGAGTTTATATGTCTAAATTTCGGACATTGATGGCATTTTTCTCTATAAACTCTTTTCTTGGTTCTACCTCGTCTCCCATCAGCACTGAAAAAATTTCATCAGCCTTTACGGCATCTTCTAATGCTATTTGTGAAAGGGTTCTTTTCTGTGGATCCATTGTTGTTTCCCACAACTGAGACGGATTCATTTCTCCAAGTCCTTTGTATCTCTGTATGCTCATTCCTTTTTTCCCATTGCTGATCACTTTTTCAAGTAATTCTTTTAAGGAATTTATTTGTTCTGTTGCAATCTCTGTCGGCTGGCTTATGGCTGTGCGGGATTGTTTTTCTGATGTTATTTCTAATATAGGTTTGTTTTTTTCAGTGCAATGATAGTTTTCTAATCTCAAACCAACTTTTTCAAGTTTCTCCTCAATTTTTTTTAGCTGGTATGCTTCATAAAACTCTGTAACTTCCATTTCTTCGCCATTTGTTTGTACCTGCTGTGAAATTTCCGAAAGTTCTTTATCGCTATAAAGAAACGCAGCGCTGCCATTGGTTTTTAATCTATATATAGGAAATTCACCCGTTTTCTGTTTTTTGTTTTTTATATACTCTTCTAACGAAATATGTTTTCTCTTTAACGAAACATCATTTTTTTCCAATTGAAGAAGTATCTGTAGTAGTTCTTTTGTTTGTTTTTCAGTAAGGTTTTGCCTGTCTTTTAATCTTATAAATGTCCGCCCTTCTGTTCCAAGGTCCAGGAGAAGGTCGCTTAATTTTTCATCTGTTTCTATATATTCTTCTCTTTTACCCCTTTTTACTTTATAAAGAGGCGGTTGTGCAATATAAATAAAACCTCTTTCTATAAGTTGGGGCATCTGCCTGTAAAAAAATGTAAGAAGAAGTGTTCTGATGTGGGAACCATCTACATCCGCATCCGTCATAAGAACAACCTTATGATATCTTAATTTTTCTAACGAGAACTCTTCCTTTCCTATGCCGCAACCAATGGCAGTTACCATTGTTCTTATTTCTTCGTTGGTAAGTATCCTATCTATCCTTGCTTTTTCTACATTCAATATCTTTCCTTTTATGGGGAGTATCGCCTGAAAGCGTCTGTCTCTTCCTTGTTTTGCACTACCACCAGCAGAGTCTCCTTCTACAATAAAAATTTCACACAGGGCAGGATCCTTTTCGGAGCAGTCTGCAAGTTTTCCAGGCAAAGAGCCGCTTTCCAGAGCGCCTTTTCTTCTTGTGAGTTCTTTTGCTTTTCTTGCGGCTTCTCTTGCTCGTGCAGCAAGCAGGCATTTTTCAACTATCTTATTTGCAATGGGTGGATTTTCCTCAAAAAATGTTCCAAGCCCATCATTTACTATGGATATAACTATTCCCTCTACTTCACTGTTTCCTAATTTTGTTTTAGTTTGACCCTCAAATTGCGGATTTGGGACTTTTAAGTTTATAACACAGGTAAGTCCTTCTCTTGCATCATCCCCGCCAAATGAGCTATCCTCCCCCTTAAATAAATTTTTGTTCTTTGCATGTTGGTTAAGTGTTCTTGTAAGTGCTGTTTTAAGTCCTATAAGATGTGTCCCGCCTTCTGTGGTATTGATATTATTAACAAAAGAAAAGATGTTTTCTGAATATCCTTCGTTATACTGAAGTGCTATTTCTACACCTGTGTCATCTTTCTTGTTTTCAAAGTATATAACCTTTTTATGAATCGGGGTTTTATTTCTGTTAAGATGTTCTACAAAAGAAACTATACCGCCCACGAAATAAAATTCCTCTGTTTTTTCTATTCTTTCGTCTGTAAGTATGATCTTTAGTCCTTTGTTTAAGAAGGCAAGCTCTCTTAACCTGTTGGCGAGAATGTCGTATTCAAATACCCTTTTTCCAAATATTTCTTCGTCCGGGAAAAAGGTTATCTTTGTGCCTGTTTTTTTACTTTTTCCTATCACTGTAAGGTTTGATACGGTTTTTCCTTTTTCATACCGTTGATGATACACCTGTCCGTCTCTTTTTACCTCTACTTCTAACCACTCTGAGAGAGCATTTACAACGCTTACACCCACCCCATGAAGCCCCCCTGAGATTTTGTATGCATTGTGGTCAAATTTTCCTCCTGCATGAAGGGTTGTAAGAACGACTTCCACTGCTGGCTTTTTTTCTGTTTTATGTGTGTCTACGGGGATACCCCTTCCATTGTCTGTAACAGAAAGGCTGCCGTTTTCGTTTATAGATACATTTATCTGTGTGCAAAAACCTGTCATTGCTTCATCTATAGAGTTGTCTACAACCTCACATACAAGATGATGAAACCCTCTTGTTCCGGTATCACCTATATACATTGAAGGACGCATTCTTACCGCTTCTGTGCCTTCAAGTACCTGTATTGTTGTTGCATCATAGTTGTGTGCTTTTTCCATGTTTATTTTACTCCTGCTCTATATCTTATTTGTTGAACTCTATCTTCTCCTAATACTGTTTGTGCTTTTTTAAAAATTTCTTGGTGATATTTGTTTTGTATCTCATAAAGCCAGGCAGAATTTTCTACTTCTATCGTTAGTATTCCCTTTGCAAGTTTTACAGGTGTCGTATGTTTGAAAACCTCTTTATCCACAATTTCGCCCCACAAGCAGAGTGCTTTTTGTCTTTTTCTTTTTTTTTCTATATCAGATAGAACCTCTTTTAATATATGAGATATAAATCCAAATTTATCTTCCACAATAATTACTCTAATGCAATAGGAAGGACCATATGAAAATAATCCATACCCTGTCCGTCCTTTATTTTTACTACTGACACTTTCCCCACCTCTGTGTCTACTATATCTATATCAATCTCTTCGTCGGGTAGATTTTTTACTACATCTATAAGATAGTGAGGAACAAATCCTATGCTTATCTCTTCTGCCTTATAGTTTGTGTCTATTTCTTCTCTTATTTCTCCTATATCTGGTGTTATTTTTGAAATAACAAGTTTATTTTTCATAATATCTAATTTAATTGCAGGGTCATCTATTGTGGTAAAAAGTGCCGCTCTTTTTAGTGCGCCCAGCCATTCTTGAGTTTTTAGGTGTATCCTTTTATTTCCCTGTTTTGGAATAACCTGTTTATAGTCCGGAAACTGCGCATCAAGGATTCGTGATATTAGGTTTAAATTGATAGAAACCCCGGATTGGAAAGTATCAATGTTTGTTGAAAAACATATTTGGTTGTCTGTTAAAGATATTTCTACATCTCCAGATTCTTCTATAATTCTTTGAATTTCATTTATAGTTTTTGTTGGCACTGTAATATTTTTTTCAATTTTATTTTCTGGTGTAATTTTTTTATCTACATACGCAAGCCTTCTTCCATCTGTTGCAACAAATCTTATAGTATCTTTCATAAACTCAAAAAATATGCCATTCAACCCATATCTTTCTGTTTCACGTGATGTTGCACAAGAGGTTAAAGTGAGTGCTTCCTTTAATTTTTTTTGTTCTATTTTAATCTTATTAGTTTCAGAAAAAACTGGAATTTTAGGAAAATCCTCTCTGGGGAGCCCTATAAGTCTAAAAAAACATTTTTGACAGTCCATTCTTAAGATATTGTTTTTTAATGAGGAAAAAACAATTTTTTCATTTGGTAATTTATCTAATATCTCCCCTATTCTTTTTCCGGGAATAGTTATAGAGCCTGCTTCTTCTATATTTATATTTTCACTATTTGAGGTTTGAATAGTTGTTGTCATTGCAATATCAAGGTCTGTTGATGAAAAGTGTATCCTGTCTTTTTCTACATCTATAAGAATGTTTAATAATATTGGTAGTGTTGTTTTTGTAGATACAACATTTAGCACAGGTTTGATTGTTTTATATAATACATCTTTTTTAATTTGAAATCTCATATCCCCTCCTCAATTAAAAATCAAATATCAAAAATCTAAAAGATACAAATCCCAAACAAATCTCAAATCCCACACCCAAAGGGTACCCGAAGCACTGAATCCCCGTTTGTACAGGGACAAGCCTCGTTCTCTATATTTAATTTTAACAAAACTATGGACAAAAGTCAAATCCGCCTCTGATTGATTCAGGGCCTGCCCCGTCATACTGCGGTAGCCCGCACCCGCCCACATGTGGTCTTGAGCACCGGACTTAATGGGGTTTGGAGCTTACAGACTTTATTTTTTTATATATTTTCCGCCTGGAAGTTTTTTTATAAGTCCTTTCACCTCAAATTCAAAAAGTTTTGTACTCAAGCGCGGGATATCTATAAGAAGTTTTTCACTTATGGTATCAATATGGATGGGCTCTTCTGACAAAAGATTTAATACAGGGTCATCTGTCGGATATTCTGTATTGTTGTTTTCCTTGTCATCTTTTTGCCAGTATGAAATATGGGATTTAAGCACCGGTTGAAGTTCTTCAAGTATATCTGTTGCACTTTCAACAATCTTTGCTCCCTGTCTTATAAGGTCATTTGAGCCTCTGTATCGTTCAGAACCTCCCGGACCCGGGACAGTAAAAACCTCCCTTCCCTGCTCAAGTGCAAGTCTGGCGGTAATAAGAGCACCTGAGTATCTTGTTGCCTGAACAACCACTACTGCAAGACAAAGCCCGCTTATTATACGATTTCTTTTTGGAAAGTTTGTCTTAAAAGGAGGGGTTTGAGGCGGGAACTCTGAGATAATGGCTCCTTTTTTTATAATATCCTCATAAAGTTTTTTATTTTCTTCCGGGTATATAATATCAACCCCGCATCCCATAACCGCAATTGTTCTTCCTCCACCTTTTGATGAACATAGTACTGCTCCTCTATGTGCTGCTGTGTCAACACCCCTTGCAAATCCTGAAACAATAGTAATTCCGGCACCGCCGAGCCCTGAAGAGATGGTTTCTGCAATATTTAGTGAATGGTATGTGGAACTTCTTGAGCCAACTATTGCAATCCTTGCAACATCGCCTTCAAGATTACCAAGGGTATACAGCACAGGAGGAGGGTCCGGAATAGTTTTAAGAAAACCAGGGTATTGAAGGTCCGACAACGAGATTATATCTATACCTTTCTTTCTTGATGTGAAAACTATCTGGTCTGCTTTTTTAAAAATATCAGAGGATTGAATTTTTTTTGCATCAAAGGCTTCTTTCGCCGAACCAAACCTCTCTATAAGTTTTGAAATACCAACTGCCCCCAGTCCTTCCACAAGAGAAAGAAGAAGATAGTATCTTGTATCGTCTTTCAAGACTCTAACCCCACTGTTTTTATTATTTCATCTGCAATATCAGAGGGTTTCTTATCCTTTGTTGAAACTGTCCAGTCTGCCTGATTGTAGTAAGGTTTTCTTAACAAGATAAGTTTTTCAATTTCTTTTCTGACATCAGGCACATTAAGAAGTGGTCTGTCTGTCTGCTCTGATGTTCTTTTCAAGACATCTTCAATATCAACCGAAAGGTGTATGACAACTGAATTTGTTTTTAAGTGATACATATTCTGTCTTTTTAATACAACTCCTCCCCCTGTTGCAATTACAGAGTTTTCGCTTTCCGGAACTTCTTGACAGACTTCAGATTCAACTACTCTAAAAAAGTTTTCTCCATCCTGTTCAAATATTTCTTTTATTGTTCTTCCTTCTCTGCCTTCTATTACCAGATCCATATCCATAAATTTCATACCCAGATGTCGTGAAAGAGATTTCCCAACCTCTGTTTTGCCGGCGCCCATAAATCCTACAAGCACAATGTTGCCGTTTCCTTGTTTTAGCGCTTTCTTTCTTTTTTCCCTTGAATTTTTCCCCATTGCAGGATCCCAGAAACACCCCTCTGAAATTCCGGCCATCTTTAGTCTTTTTATCAGATGTTTGCCCTTGTCTATGGCTGTTATTGTATGCGCACCTGAACCTATACATATAGGAACTGATTTGTCTGCCATAAATTTTAAATAGTTTATGTATTGTTCAATAAACTCTTTAGGATAATATTCTGAAAAAATTATAAGCTCGGCATTTGCTTCTATGGCTGTTTTATTTCCTACACAAATACTTGCCAGGTCATTATGTGCCATACCTGGAACAACTGAAAAGTCATCAAATTTTGGAAACCTTCTGTGTTGAAACTCCTTAGGAGGAAACCACCAGGGATGTGCTATAACATCTATACACTTTTCTCTTGCAAGTTTGCAAAGAAGCGCATGATGGCGAGCAATAATAAGTTCCCTATCATAACTGCCTACATATGACCCGTGCACCGCTCCAAGCACATAATCAGGGTCCAACATCCTGCAGGTTTCTTCATCCAACGGCAGATCGCCCCGCGGCCCCTGCAGTACTACTTCTATTCCACTGTATACTTTTAATTCCTTTTTTAGGCTGTTGAGCTCTTGTTTAATTGTCTCATATACTTCTACTTCACCCCTGTCAAAAATATGCTCGCATACACCAATTGAGGCATATCCCAATTCACATCCTTTTTCTACAATACCTTCAAGGTTCATTGTAGGGTCTGCATCTTTTGAATGTGTTGTATAAATGTGATAATCCATCTATTGCTCCGTTCTTTAAATTTTTGTTTTACAGACGCTTTTCAGAAAGGAGCATTTCATAGGGGCTCTCACCCCTCTGATGCTCACTCTGTTCGCTCTCACCCCTTAACAACCCCCAAGCAGAGTATGCCTTTTAATAATTCATCATACATGCTATCTTAATTATAGAACTGCACACCATTACATCTCCTCAACAGCATTTATTCCAAGAAGATAAAAACCGCTCAATAATACATCTTTTACACCTGAACACATTCTTATTCTTGCGCTGCTTAAGGGTTCGTTATCCGATATTATCTTGTGTTTGTTTTTATCCTGATAATATGTTGAAAAAAGACTTGCAACATCAAGAAGATAATCTGCTATCATTGAGGGTTCATTTGAATTTGCGGCATTTATAACAATTTCAGGATAACGATATAAGGCCCTTACAACCTTGAATTCCTGCTCGTCTTTCAAGGGTTGTAGAGTCACATCTTTTTCAATCGGCTTTCCATATCTTTTTAAAAGGCTGGAAAGCCTTGCGTTGATGTATTGAAGATAAGGGCCTGTCTGTCCTTTAAAAGTCTGATCTTGCGGGTTATATGAAAGTGCCTTCTCAATATCAAAGTCTATATCTTTTATTCTTTTATTTTTTAAATCAGAAAATATAACTGCTGCAACGCCGACATTTCTTGCAATGGTCTGTTTTGCTGTTTCAGAAAATGGTCTGTCTTTCATTATAATACCCACATAATTGTTTGAAAGAGTAAGAACATCTTCAAGAAGCACAACCCTGCCTCTTCTTGTTGACATCTTCTCACCCCCGGACCTTATCATACCAAAATCAATATGGAAACACCTGTCAGCCCAAGAATGGCCCATCATTTTAAGAACCTGAAATACCTGTTTAAAATGAAGCCTCTGGTCCTGCCCGACAACATAAAGCATTTTGTCAAATCTATACTTTTCGTATCTATATATTGCACACACAAGATCTCTTGTTGCATAGAGTGTCGCTTCATCGCTTTTTCTTAACAAAAGAGGCGGCATACCAAATCTTTCAAGGTCCACTATCAGTGCACCCTGACTTTCTTTTGTCAAACCCATGGAACTTATTCTTTTTATAAAATCTTCTGTTCCAGTATTATAAAAACTTTCGCCTGTTACAGAGTTAAATTGGACACCTAATATATCATAAATCCTCTGAAACTCTTTTAAGCTAATGACTTTAAATTTTTCCCATAATAAAACAACACCCTTCTTGCCTTCTTCAAGTTCCTTAAACCTTGTCCTTGCAATTTCTTCTAAAGAAGTGTCCTTTTTTGATTCTTCATGGAATCTGACATATAATTCAACAAGATATTTTACAGGGTCATCTGAATCAAGAAGTTCCTGTTTCCCCCATTTTTCAAACGCAACGATAATTTTTCCAAACTGTGTTCCCCAGTCTCCCAGATGATTTATTTTTATCACATTATATCCGAGATATTCATATATACGAGAAAGGGAATTCCCGATAACGGTTGACCTTAAATGTCCTACACTAAAAGGCTTGGCGATGTTGGGCGATGAGAAATCTATCACCACTGTTTTTCCCCTGCCCTGTTCTGATTTTCCAAACCCACCTTTCTCTATCTGATTCAGTGCCCTTGATATAAAAATCTCTGTGTTAAGAAAAAAATTAACATATCCACCGCTTGTTTTAACCTCTTTAACAAAATCTATCTGCGCTATATTTGACGCAATATCGGTTGCAATCTTCTGAGGAGATTGTTTAAGAACAGAACCTAAACGAAAACAGGGAAGCGCATAATCCCCCAAATGCTCCTCCGGAGGAATCTCAATAAGACCATCAATATCCTGTGAGGGCAGATGAAGAATCTCTGACAATACCAATGATATGTTATATCTGAAAATATCCATAATTTTTAAAATTCCGAAAGCAGGATTTGGACAAAATCCCTTTCCTGTATGAAAGGATGAGGAACCCGCAGGGACGAGGTATTTATTTTTCTTTTGCCAAAATAAAGTATGTCTAAATCAATCTCTCTTGCTCCCCAGTGGCCTGTGTTTTTTCTGCCAAGAATTTTTTCAAAATATTTAAGTCTTTTTAACAATTGAACAGGGGAAAGTATGGTTCTTATTTCAATAACAGCATTTAAAAATTTTCTTTTACTTGAGCCCACAGGTTCTGTTTCAATGATACTTGAAATTTTAACCAAACGCATCTGTCTGTTATTTCTTATCAAATCAAGGGCCTTTTTAATAAATAGTTCTCTTTTCCCGACATTAGAACCAACTCCGATAAACACTCTTTCATTCCAGTATTTTTCCATCTTTATTTTCGTATTCCGTATCTTTTACGATATGCAAGTGACGGAATACGGGTTTTACGAACATTTTTATTTTATTCTGGCTATTCTTTCCACCGCTTCTTTAATTCTATTTTTATCAACTGTAAGTGCAATCCTTATGTATCCTTCTCCGTTGGGCCCAAATCCTGTCCCCGGGGCAACAACTATGTTTGCTTTTTCAAGAAGGGTTGTAGACATCTCTGAAGATGTATGTCCTGGTGGAACAGGTATCCACACATAAAATGTTGCCTTTTGTTTTTTTACATTCCATCCAATCTGTTTTAAGCCTTCCACAAGAACATCCCTTCTTTCCTGATACATTAAATTTAGGTTTTTCAAAAATCCATCAGGAATGTTCAATGCCTCTATACCTGCCTCCTGGATTGCTTGAAATATACCGGAATCTATATTTGATTTAACCCTGCCAAGCGCAAGGATAGCCTTTGAATTTCCACAAACCCACCCAATCCTCCAACCACTCATATTACAGGTTTTTGAAAGCGAATGAAACTCAACCCCAATCTCTTTTGCGTTCGGGATAGAAAGAAAACTAACAGGCTTGTATCCGTCAAATGCTATTTCTGAATATGCGGCATCATGGCATACAAGGATATTGTTTTTTATGGCAAATTCCACTACTTCTTCAAAAAACACTTTATCTGCTACCGCACCTGTTGGATTATTGGGATAATTTAAAAACATCATCTTTACCCTGTTGAGCCCTTGTTTTTTCACTTCATTTATATCAGGAAGAAAGGCATTGCTTTCAAGAAGAGACATAATTCTAACTTTTCCTTCTGCAAGTATTGTTCCGCTTTTATATGGAGGATAACAGGGGTCCGGAACAAGAACCTCATCATTTGGATTTATAAACGCAAGCGGTATGTGGGCAATACCCTCTTTAGAACCTATAAGAGGAAGTATTTCTTTATCTGGATCCAATACAACACCAAATCTTTTTTCATACCACCTTGAAATTGCTATCCTCAAAAGCGGCATACCCTGGTCAAGCGCATACCTGTGATGGGCGGGATTTTTTGCCGCCTGCAAAAGCCTGTCTATAACATTTTGAGGTGTTGGCGTATCAGGATCTCCAACTCCAAGGTCTATAATATCTTTTCCGGCCTTTATAGCCTCTCTTTTTAACCTGTCAATGCTTGCAAAAAGATATGGAGGAATCTTCTTTAGTCTCTCAGAAACATCTGGTATCATAATCTTTCTCTTATAAGAGCACCAGTGCACCAGGCACCCTGCCTGTGCTGTGCTACAGCACGCAGACAGGCAGAGCACCAGAGCACCAG
>BBPE01002000.1_pt6 | contig 26509 bp, 33 predicted proteins | sample 1344301 | NCBI WGS metagenome assembly BBPE01 (sample SAMD00019089, study PRJDB2971) | groundwater metagenome | isolation source: The Cedars highly-alkaline
CTTAAGGACTACCTGAAACGTAAAACAGGTAGGTGCTATGCGTTTTGAAATCGTCATTTCTGCTTAAGTTAACAGCACCATTACAAGGATAAGCCCTATTATTTGGAGTGTAAACATATAATCAAGAGAATGTTGAGACGACTCAGAGGAGTTTCTATTTTTCTCCATCTGAGGATTTCAAAGTTGTTTATGATACCCACCATTTTATTGTTTCATATGAGATGTATATTGCAGGTAGGGAAGGTAACAAAAACATTTACAAATGCAGACATTGGAAAATTCTTTCGTTAGAGTCTTTATCACTTGATGTTAAATATGAATTCAATTCAGATAATAAGCGATTATATTCAGGAGTAAATGGAACAATTCTTTTGGCAGAAGGGAAAGTATAAATGTGCAATAATGGCTTTTTCAAATAATTATTCATCAACAGCCTTGAGGGGGGTACTTCCACTTTGCAGTAAATTCTCTCTAAATCCCTCATAAAAACTCTAAATTAACAATACATCTCATATCGTAATTATCTGACATCCATCCCCTTCTACTATTATCGTGTGCTCTGCCTGTGAAATCAAGCCACCAGCGTCTTCTTTGAGCACTGGATATGGGTGTACAATGCTCATTGCTTCCAGTTGTTTTAATATAAAGTCCAGACGCGTCTGTGGCAACCATCGTTTTGCAAATGGAAGTGTTTTGTACTCTTCGATATCCTTCAATAGCTTTCTGGCAGCGGGCAATCGCACGGATTTCAGTTTTTTTAGGCGATATATCTCAGTGGACACTCCTTCAGACACATGCCCGGCACCATTTGTCGCAAATGGTTCGATTGCGATCACATCTCCTTCTCGGAGGACGATACCATGTTCAACCCGCCTATTTGGAATTGACGGAGGCATGTGCTGCATATATCTATCAAGTCTATGGCCGGCAAGATTCGCCACCGGCTTGTATCCAAATTCGTTTATGCTCTCTTCGATCACAGCGCCTATCTCTGCAGTACTGACGCCTGCGCGAATCATTTGAATGGCATTTTTCAATGCGACCTCAGTCGCCTCTACCAGCTCTGGATTATCACTTAGGTCGACCGTCACGGCAGTATCGGCGATATAGCCATCTACATGTACGCCGATGTCGAGCTTGACCATATCCTCTCCAAACACGGATTTGTCATTATATGATGGGGTTGCATGCGCTGCTTCATCATTTCGCGAGATGTTGCATGGAAACGCAGGCCGTCCGCCATGTTCCCTGATGGAGTTCTCCACGAATTCTGCCACCTCCAGCAGGGATGCATCGACCTTTACCCTATTTACTACTGCACTTCTCACTTCTGCCAGGATTTTGCCTGCCTGCTTATATTTGTCCAAAATTTCACCATCCATCATATCACCAGTTGTTTTGGAAATTTCGTGAGGTTCTGATGGCCCCTATTGGTGACGACGACCAGGTCTTCTATCCTGACCCCGCCGAACTTTGGGTCGTATAGTCCTGGCTCAACTGTGATTACGTTGCCCGCCCTCAGCTCAGAGCCACCCTCGCTCAAAGAGGGATTTTCATGAATATCCAGGCCAATCCCATGGCCAGTAGAATGAATAAATCCTATTTTCGCATTGGCTCTGTCTGTGCCATACCCTCGTTCCTCAAACAAATCGCACACGGCATTGTGAACATCTTCTCCAGTTACGCCAGCCCTGATGGTGTTAAACGCAACTTCCTGTGCATCCAAAACAGTTCGATACATCTCTTTTATCTCTGGGGCAGGGGTACCTCTCAAGAATGTACGCGACATGTCCGCATAATAGCGTTCTTTTTTATGATATGGAAAAATATCTATAAGAATTGGCGCATCTTGCAATAATGCTCCCGAGCCGACGCAGTGGGGATTGCTGCTTTGCTCACCGCATGATACAATAGGGTCCTCCATCCTGCATTGGTTGTCAACCAGTTCATGTTCGATGATGGTTTTCACCTGCTCAGAGGTGATGTTCAATTTATCAGACGTTACATCTGCTCCCTTGATAACGTTCAAGGCAGCGCGCATCGCCTTTTCACACGCGCGCTGTGTGCGCGTGATGCATTCGATTTCCACTTCACTCTTGACTTCTCTGTCTCTATCGAGCTCCTCGGCCAGATGTATGCCAACTCCTTTCTTTTTCAGTTCTCCAGCGACATAAAATGAAAAATCGTTCGGCACGTTTATACTCGAAATGCCTTCTTCATGCAGGATTTTGTACAGCAGTTCGTAACGCGCCTTTTTTGGACCATACTTTTTGACCATCTCCTTAAACCCATAATCAGCAGTGGACCTTATGTCCAGGATTTTCGACTCTTTCTTGGCCCGTTCCACTTCCATCTGGGAGAGTACGATGAACTCCTTTTTATCGCCCTTTATATAGACCATGGAACTTGATGTCAGAAACTTTGTAAAATAATACATATTGGCGTTATGAATGCTGTTTCCGGTAATCAGCAGTGCCTTCCTCATGACCATCATTCAGGCTTAATGTACCTATTGTCTTATGAAAGTTTAGCAAAAGTTTAATGTGCTCGTGGAGGAGGATAATACATTATGAAGAAATTATTGGTGGCTCTGGTTATTTTGGCTATCGTCACAACTGCTGCGGGGTGCATCGAACCAAAAGAGGCGGGCGCTGCCAGAGTGGATGAGGGCGCACTTGTAAGGGCTGAATGGATTCAGGAAGGTGATGTACAGAAACAGACCATGGAAATTTTAAATACAACTTTTCTCACGCTTGAGATAAACACTGCGATGCTGACTTATAAGGACAAGGAGCTACAAGATAGAATAGAACGCCATACGGCCGGATTATCAGATGCGACGTCTTATATGATGACCGTGCGAGTGGTATTTCCCCTCGATATTGTTCCGCCGTCCGATATGGTTCTTGATGCGATGGAGGGACAATTCCTGGAGTCCATGAGGGAGAACGCCCCTGATGTGCAGCAAACTGAGGTTAAAACGATTAAAATCGATGCAGGATACGTGGCATACGCTAAAATATACGAGGGCACAGTCCATTATGAGGGTGGCTCTGTGAGGATAAGGGGAATCTTGGCCATATGGAATGATGGAGAATCTACTATTGTGGCCGGAGCGGTCGTCCCATTGGAGGATATTACCTTTTTGGGAATTCCTATCGTCAAAATAGATGGCGAGGCAGAGTTTAAGGAAGTTATCACACTGATTCAGAGTGTTGCGTAGTGAGTTTAGGTGGTTTCACGTCCCGAGGATACTGATAATGATCAGATAGATGAAGTCTCCGTAGACTACTGCCGTTATAAATCCTAATGTCAGCGGAATCATGAAGGGCAGACCCGGCGTTATCCATATCCTTTCCGGTATTTTGCCCTCCTTTGCAAATCGCTGGAGAGTTTCCACGACCTCCTCGTCTATCGCGATGCCTCTGCGACTGAATTTACGGATGACTCTGCCCCCTTCTTCGACGTAATTTTCCATCAGCCTGATATGTCGTCGGTTTTTCAATTCCGATATCTTGGATTTATATCCTAGGAATAGATATGCTGGCTTTTCCATCATTTCATCACGGTTCAAGTGAACCAAATTGTAGATGAATACGAAGAATGGAACTACGCTCGTCAGTATGAGGGCGTTCCCGAAAGTGCTGAACGCAAATAGATTAAGTGGCGGAATGCCAGCCAATGGAATTGAATGTTCAAACAATCTGATGGGATGGAACGTTGGGACCACTATCGCGAGTGAGATGATGGCCTTGGCATCCGCTCCACCAAATGCGCCCATTTTAAAAAGTACGTATGCGAATGCAGAAATCAGCATCACAGAAAGCCCAAAATTGAGAAGCGAGATGAAGCCGTGATCGATGAAATCGAGAAGTGCTAAAACCGCTCCGACTCCAATCATTGGAAGCCATACTAAATTTGAGACGCGTCTATTCTTTAGATCAGAATAGCAAGCATAGAGCAGAAAGGGAATGCACACGAGTATTCTCATCACGCCGATATCCAACATTCCACTCACTAAAATTCTCCATTAAAGGTCTCTCGCTCATTTATGATTTTATGGCTTCTTTGATTCTGGCATCGTACTTTTCTAGAATATCCTTACTCGGTGTTATGTTCATGACACTCAAATAACTGGGGTCATTGTAGCTATACAGTTCTATTCCAATTATGTTGATATCGCGGGATGCTATGAATTTCGCCCCCGTTTCGACCAATGTGTCGTAGATACTTTCCCCTGGATGTCCCGTCATTATTATATTATTACCCCGAGATGTCATGCGAATAATCGTTTCGGCAAGTTTATATTTGCTTACCGTTGTATGTGGCATTTTTTTTTGGCTCATCTATTACGAGCGTGGTAGTTTTCTCCGAGTTCAATAGCTTCATTTCTAACCTGAAGAGCTCCCCGACGTTGAAGATGACTTGTGATATGCCAAAGTCACCCAATCTCTCCGCCAAACCGAGCGCCATATATGTTTTTCCTGAATACTCAGGTCCACATATAAATATTATATTGCCAGCCATATAGATTAATTGTATCCTGCACAATACTTAAAAAGGTTGCTAAATCATGGCTTGGCGATATAATCGTTTAATCTTTCATAATTTTCCATATCGCTACCAACCCTCCACCCACGATGATCGATATCATCGCAACCGCGATAAATAGTCTGTCATGGCTGCCTACCGCACGCACGTCTATTTCGAGTATTGTATCATGTTGAATATCGATGCGTTCGATGTGAGGTCCAGCAAATATGGTGTAGTTGCCGAACGCCAATCCAACGAACGTGACGTCATCGCTGGTGACCGATGATATGACTACACCGTCTTTCTGGAGTACTATATCCATCGGGGACCCTGTGACGACTCGCAGGTTTGCATATTCTTTAATAAGAATGACCCCGCCATCAGAGTACGGTAACGTGTCCATGACGTCTAATATGCTGAGCAACGTTGGTGCAATGTCACTCTGCCTGCCAGACTCAACTACGCCCACCCGTACATTTGGGCCAGATATTATCAAGGGAATCCGCTGAGCTTCGAGCGTGTCCGCATATTTATCCGAGGCATGTCCGCCACGTGCACCCTGTCTTGGAAACGCCATTCCATGGTCGGCGGTTATGATGAGCACAATATCCTTCTCGATACATGTTTGATACAGCTCGTACAAGTCCCTATCCAACTCTTCGATCACCTTCACATATCGCTCTGAGCCGAGATAATGGCCTGCCAAGTCCACTGCACCCACGTTCACAGTGAGCAGAAACTTCTGAGTGGGATGGTTTTCAGCCATATAGCGTATGATTGCATTCGAAGCATCGATGGCCCACCCATTATATGCAGCGTATCTCTCAACTCCCTCTTTGCCATCCAGATAGTTAGGGAGCCTTTTCTGCCATGTTTGCATCAATTCATGCAAACCAGCTGGCACATGTGGACGGGCTTCCATGTCTATGGATGGATTTCGAATCGAGGCGGATGCATCAAAGAGGATGGCATCCTGTTTAGCGCGCATCTCTTTGAAGTCACCCTTCTGCATCACGGCAAGGCAGAGATAGTCATGGACGCGCAAAACGTCAAATATCGTCGCCCAACCGCGCCCGACCAGCTCGGTATCCGCGCGCGAGTAGCCGGTGACGAGGACGGAATGTCCAGGGGCAGTGCTGGTCTGGGGTGCTCTGATATCCAGGACACGCGCTCCACCGTCTGCGATCAGCATGATGTTGCTTACATTTGCCCGATTAAGGGCACTTCCATCCAATGCATATGGGGTGAATTCTGGATAGATGTATGATGAGCCCATGCCATCGACGATCAATAAAACAGCGCCTCTTGTGACTGCAGGGGAATCGACGTCGACAATTGTGGCAGATGCTACGGATAATAGCGTGCATATGGTCAGCAGGAATAATATCACTTTAATCGTTTGCACGTAAATGAGTTGATTTTAGATATATAAATACGTGACCAAAGGTGGCAGTTATATTTCGATAGATATGTTTCGGGAAATAAATCCAATATGTTGCCGAGCTGAATTTTGTGTAACGTAGATCCAGTCCAGTTTTTTGCTTGTGAATCCGGCTGTTAATTCATCTAAATACGATAGCATATTAGATATATCATAAAGGAAAAATCAATAAGCTCGTTCAAACTAGAGCCTGAAGAGAGTAAAGAATTGCTGATACTTGATGAGAATAATCCAATTATTCCTATAGATAAAAAGTATGTGGAAGCTGATATTGAAATTTATGGTACAAAAAGAGATATCATAAAAAAGGTGCCTGTGAAATTATATATAGGCGCTTCTTATGGCCATAGATTTCCCACAGGAATATGAGGATTTTTGAGTTTTAATCAGGATTACATAAAGCTATTATTTTAAGAATGAGATAAGACCTATGATAACATGTTGAGGGATGTAAATGATTAAAGTGGCGATAAATGGGTATGGAACGATTGGCAAAAGGATAGCAGATGCGGTAAAAGCTCAAGACGACATGGAGGTCGTGGGCGTCGCAAAGACACGACCCAATTTTGAAGCCAAGCTGGCTATCGAGAGGGGATATGACTTGTATGCGGCAATTCCAGAAAAGTGCGACGATTTCGAAATGGCAGGAATCGATATCGTTGGAACGATCTACGATATGCTGGGTGAAGCAGATATTGTCGTCGACTGCACACCCGAAGGGATGGGAGCCAAAAACAAGCCAATGTATGAGGAAGCAGAAATCAAAGCGATCTTCGAAGGAGGGGAGAAGCACGATGTTGCGGGATTTTCATTCAATGCCGAATGTAATTATGCAGGCGCTATCGGGCTGGATTTCGTCAGAGTAGTTTCGTGTAACACCACCGGCCTCTGCAGGGTCATTCATCCTCTAAATGAGGCGTTCGGCATAAAAAAGGTGCGAGCAGTCTTGGTTCGACGTGCTACAGACCCTGGAGACGTCAAAAAAGGACCTATCAACGCCATCATGCCTGACCCTGTAAAACTGCCGTCCCATCATGGACCGGATGTTAACACCGTGTTACCTGAAATCGACATCACGACGATGGCAATCAAAGTCTCCACGACGTTGATGCACTTGCATACGTTGAATATCGTGTTCGACAGCATTCCAGCGGTAGACGACGTAAAAGCGGTGTTGCAAAAAAGACCGCGAATTCGATTTGTAAGCGCGGCAGATGGACTGACTTCGACTGCCTCCATCATCGAGATGGGGAGAGATATGGGCAGGCCCAGATATGATGTATGGGAGAACTGCATCTGGGAGGATTCCATTGATGTCGAAGGGGGAGAGCTCTATTTTTTCCAGGCAATTCACCAGGAGTCAACCGTAATACCGGAAAATGTGGATGCGATTCGTGCGATGACGAATCTGGAAAAGAGTGCAGAGAAATCAATGCAGAAAACTAATACGGCGATGGGTCTCGGATGAGAATACAGGTGGTTGCACACTGTTTGCTGAATCCAATGGTGCGAGTGAGCAAGGGCGTCGAATTTGAGCTGGATGCGCCCGTGATCCAGCTACCGTGTCCTGAAACCATTTATTTTGGACTGAAGCGCTGGGAAGTGACTAAAAATCAGCTGGACTTTCCTGAATACCATAGATTTTGCCACCGCTTATTTAAGCCATATGCAGACATGATTCAATTATTGGCTGAAAAAGGTGCAGAGATCGAGATGATAGGGATGCCGAAGAGTCCATCTTGCGGAGCAGAGACGACCAGCATGGGATATCGTGGGGGCAAGATAGCATCATGCAGACATGAACACGTGAGTGGCAAGGGCATATTCTTCGAGATAGTTGAACAGGAATTGAGGCAGAGAGGAGTCAAGGTCACGTTCAAGGATGTGCAAAAGCCATGATGGAAACGCGTGCAGAGATATATGTATCTGGAAGAGTGCAAATGATCGGCTTCAGGGCATTCACCGTGCGTCATGCAACGATCCTTGGCCTGACAGGATACGTCTGCAATTTATCGGATGGTCGCGTTCATGTGGTCGTTGAGGGAGAAAAAGACAGAGTAAATGAACTGATTGCATTGCTCCGAAGGGGACCACCTGGTGCATACGTTCAAGATGTAAAAGTCAAGATGGGCACTCCAACGGGCGAGTTCACAACTTTCGGCACGAGGTATTAATATGCGATGCGCCGAATAACCTCATCCAGCGTCAGCATCTCCTGTTCAGCAGTCTCCATATTTTTAAGGGTAACCTTCCCGGCCCGTAATTCTTTTGGTCCAATTATGACTGCATAGGTGGCTCCAATGGCATCGGCGTGGGATAACTGGACTGTGAAATTCCTGCCCATCAGGTCTACGTTCGTGGGGATGTGTTCTCTCAATCGTTGCGCAATTTTTTGTGCTTCGGAGCTCGCCCTGTCGGTGGATATGACTACGACTGTCTTTTGAGTGGGCACCCGTATAGTGCCCAGCGCCTCGATGACCCTGTCAAAGCCTATGGCAAAGCCAGTAGACGGCGTATCCCTGCCACCGAACAGATGTGCCAGTCGATAGGTGCCTCCTCCGCAGATCTGGTTCTGCGCACCAAGGTTCTCCGCGTAGATTTCAAAGACCATATCCGTGTAATAGTCCAGCCCTCGTGCAATGCCGAAATCGATCGAGTACTCAATCCCAAGTGCATTTAACGTGTCCAAAACACTTTCGAGATGAGCCAGGCCAGGAAGGTCGCCGACTATCTCGCGCGCCTTGCTGATTGCATCTCCTCCTTTTAAACTGATCAGGTTGAGAATGGGCTCTTTTATATTCTGGGCGCCGACCTGTTCTAAGAGTCCAACAAGCCCTTGGCTATCTTTCTTGTCGATATGCCTCATGACCATACTCCGCGTTTCCGCATCCAGTGAACCCATGAGTGCTCTAAGTACGCTTAGTTGTCCAATGCGCAAATCTCCCTTAAGATCGATCGCATCAAGCACAGAGGATGCGAGTGCGATGACCTCGGCGTCTGCTTCAGGACGGTCACTGCCGATTAATTCGGCCCCCAAATGCCAGAATTCTCTAAGGCGCCCTTTTTGCGGCCGTTCATATCGAAAACAGTTTCCGAAATAATAGAGTTTCAGGGGTTTTGGCGTCACCTGTAGCTTGTCAACATACATCCGCAGGACCGATGCGGTCAGCTCTGGTCTGAGGGCCAATGCCCGTCCACCCTTGTCCTCGAAATCATATATTTCGTCTACGATGGTTGCCCCTGATTTAATCGTGAATAGTTCCAGGTGCTCAAAGGTGGGCGTTTGGACCTCTCGATATCCCCAGTTTTCTACTGTCTGGCGCATTTTACTCTCGATAAAGCGCCTTTTTGTCATCTCTTCTGGCAAAAAATCGCGCGTGCCTCTCGGTTTCTGTATTTTCATTTTTTGCCCCCATCCCGAATGAACATATACATATGTATATATCATTTAATACTTCTTCTAAAAAGATATTGGGTAGCATATGGGAGAAAAATGAGGCAATCTGTCGACGAATATTTCATGGAGATATCATCGGTAGTGGCAAAGAGGTCGACGTGTCTGAGAAATCAGGTGGGCGCCGTAATGGTAAGGGACAACCGCATCCTCTCAACAGGGTATAATGGAGCTCCGCATGGCCTGGCGCACTGTTTGGATATTGGATGCATAAGGGAGCAAAACGGCATCTCATCAGGAGAGCGGCACGAACTCTGTCGGGCTGTTCATGCTGAACAAAATGCAATTATACAAGCCGCCATCCATGGCGTGAGTACGGAAAACGCGACAATGTATACTACACATCAGCCGTGCATACTCTGCGCTAAAATGATCATCAATGCGAAGATTGGGAGGGTTGTATACCTTGGAGACTATCCTGATACGGAAGCGCTGGAGTTTCTAAGACAAGCCAACGTGGAAGTCGTTAAATTTGGTTAGGTCGAGGCTGTTGTCGACATCTTTTTTGTGTCATGAATCGTCGTTGTCCAATTGTTTATTATAAAATTACCAATTGATAGCTCCGTTGGAGCGATATTGGGGAAGTGGTATAGGTGAGAAGAGAAATAGTCATTCAATGGGATAGAAATTCGATAAAACACATTTCTAAACACAATGTAACCGATAAGGAGGTTAATAAAGCCGTAAACGGCAAAATCTTGATGAGAAAAATATCGAGGAAGGGCGTATCATTGGTGGAAATACTGGGACAGGTAGAGGGAAGAACGTTGTTCATCGTTTTAAAACTGCATGGAGATAGATACAAAGTCGTGACCGCAAGAGACGCAAATGACAGCGAAAAAAGGTTATATAAGAAAAGGAGAAAGTAATGTGCTATGAGAAAAGTTAAGATCAAATCCATGGAGAACATAGAAGCACTGCAAGAGGGGGAGTGGGTAGAAGTTCCCGAAGGATTACATGCCAAATTTTATTATGAAGTGAGCAAGAAGGGCGACAAACTTACGATTACCATGCCTAAAGGAGTGTCCAATAAACTAAAGGGCGAGCTGTTCGCTTCTTTTGACGATGATAAAATTGTGATCGAAAAGGCGTAAATTGTAGATAGATTCATAAAAATCGTTTTTATTTACCAGTGCTGGAGTTTTTAAAGCAAGCCAACGTGGAAGTCGTGAAGTTTGGTTAGGTCGAGGCTATTATAAAAGCCCAGCTTGTTCTCTCACGCTTTTGCTTTTCGGGGCTTTTCCATGTTCTTTTATGTGAGCCATGATCCACGCACAAAGCTCTCTTGCTTCACTCTCTCCCTGCTTCTCCAATATGGTTTTAAGGGCACCCTTGTACATCGTTCTCTGTCTGGAAAAACCTCGGCAGTCAATAATCTTCTCCTCTGCCAAACCATCAATCATCCGAATTAACTCGCTGACCGTCTCATCCTTATCAGTAACTACTCCAGTCTTATCGGCACCAATAATCTTCTTGATTATACTAATGAATTTATCTATCATTTGAGCACCTTTACTTTTTTTAACTCATAGCTATGTGGAATATAATCGTATATCTTATACATATACTAAAATATAAGCATATCTATATAGATTTGATATCATCAAATATTTCTCCTTTTTGACAAACGACGAACTTTATTTTATCCCTCGTTCAGACCACCAACGTGTCTCGCACTTTTGTATAAAAATCCCTATCCGTCCTGACGAATAGTGCAGGTTCTCTTGCCTTGATAAATCTGGTGATGTCCTCTTTTGTGATGGTTTGACGATGCTGTCCGTCTATGACGATCGTGGCGTTCTTGTCTATGCGCAACAACTCAAGTGTTATTTCACTATCTCCTGGGATGACCCATGGTCTGGCAGATAATTTATAGGGGGCGAGGGGCACGATCACAAAGGCATCTACACGCGGGTCGATGATAGGTCCGCCAGCGCTCATGGCATATGCAGTCGAACCAGTGGGTGTTGCCACTACAACACCATCAGCTCTTGTGGTTTCGATCTCTTTCCCATCGATTAAAACTCTGAAGTGCAGTATTTTGGCAGGTCTTGAAGTGATAACTGCCACCTCATTGGTCGCAGGAGGAAGCTTTTCATCATTCACGTGCACGGCAAGTCGCGCACGCTTCTGTATCTCGAATCCATCGAGTACCCGTTCGATCACTTCTTTGGCGCTTGCTGGAACGACATCGGCCAGAAATCCCACGTCTCCCATATTGATGCCGAGGATGGGCGTTGGTCTGGGGAGTAGCTGGATGGTGCGCAGTATGGTTCCATCTCCCCCAACCGTGATAATCATATCTACGTCCATTTTGGATAGGGGAACTGCACATTCACGTTTGCCTATTTCGGCTGCAGCTCGCGGCTCCAGAACTATCTTGACCGAATCCTGGAAGGAGTTCACGATAGCATTGACCATCTGAATCGCCTCCACCGTGTCGCATCGTGAAACAACGCCTATTTTCTTTGGTTTCACCTACATCACCCCTGTAATCTGGTAATCAACTCTTTGTGTATCCCCTCGTTAGCAGCTACGATATTAACCCTTCTTTTGACATCGAGTGGCGAGTTCAGTATGGCGCCGTTATCGTCCGTCACGATTCCGCCCGCTTCTTCTATAATCAGTTTTCCTGCTGCCACATCTGTGATGCGCAAGCGCCTTCTGACGTCGACAAATCCGTCCAACCTATTGGATGCCACATAACATAATTCGAGCGAGGCGCTTCCCATCAGTCGAATCCTTTTATTATTTTTATTCATGAAATCCATCAACGGTGTACACCCGTTAACCGACACGCAATATTCATCTAAATTGGTCTTGTCGGCTACACGGAGCTCTTTTCCATTCATGAACGCTCCCTTGGCTCTTTCTGCGCTGTATTCATCCCCTGTCACCAGGTCCTTAACATATCCATAATATACCTGAGAGAGATCGGAGCCACCAACGGCTATGGAAATTGAATAGAAGGGTATGCCATGAATGGCGTTATATGTCCCATCCACCGGGTCTAATATGATGGTGAACTCGGGACGCTCACCTAAGACGATGCTTCCCACCTCTTCGCTTACCAGCCTGATCGACCGTCCATCTTCCTTTAAAACGCAAAGTGCCGCCTTCTCAGCGATGTCGTCTATCCTGGCGGTGGGCGTGCCATTTGCCCCTTCGTAAAGTATGACTCCTCCATCTGCAATATTGGTAAGGTCTTTGATAGCATCGCCAACTGCATCTGCGATATCCCTGCATAATCTTTTCATGGTGCTATTGTATGTCATTGACATACATTTAAATTGTGGCATATATATTAAGATGTTACCTAGATTTAATAGGAGGGATACGTTAATGAAAGAACAAACAGAGGTCAGAACGCTCAAACAGGGGAGGTATGTCGTTATAGATGATGAGCCGTGTACAATCCTTAACATCGCCACTTCCAAGACAGGTAAACACGGGTCTGCAAAGGCACGAATAGATGCAGTTGGCATATTCGACAATCAAAAAAGGTCGATAGTACAGCCAATCAGTGCCAAGATATACGTGCCTATAGTTGAGCGTAAGAAAGCACAGATATTATCTTTTTCTGGAAAAGATTCCGCACAGCTAATGTGCATGGATGACTACTCCACGTTTGAGCTTAAGGTCCAAGAGGAGTTGCAGGGCAAATTGAGTGTGGGGCAGGAAATCACATATCTTGAAAGCATGGGAAACAGAAAAATAGATATGCGGTGATGCGATTGTTTACCTGTCCTGTTTTTGCAGATGCCAATGCTGGCTATGACGACTCGGAATTTGTTATATTCGGGGTACCTTTCGATGGCACATCATGTTTTCGCCCTGGCGCCAGATCAGCGCCTGCAGCAATGCGAGCGGCATCTTACAATTTTGAGACATATAGTTCAGAGCATGACGTGGACCTATGCGAGGTGCCATTCTGCGACCTGGGCGATATTGAAGTGAGCACCAATATAGACGAGACGCTTGCACTCGTACGGTCGGCAGTGGAAAAAATCATAGGAGATGATAAGGTGCCTATCATGATGGGCGGTGAGCATACACTGACACATCCGTGCATTCAGGCAATCGATGATGTTGGGGTCATGGTACTGGATGCGCATCTCGACCAGAGAGATGAATACAGCGGAAGTAAACAGAGCCATGCATGTGTCTCGCGGCGCATCCTTGAGGAATGTGGCGTAGAAAACTACGTCTCCATTGGGATTCGAAGCGGAGCGAGGGAAGAATATGATTTCGTCAGGCAAAATCGCGTTAGATTTTACACAGCAGAACAGGTTCAATCGGAGGGCATCGATATGGTGGTACAGGAGACGCTCGATTATTTAAGTACAGATAGGATATATCTCTCAATAGACATCGATGCCATCGATCCTGCATACGCGCCGGCGGCTGGGACGCCCGAACCCTTTGGGTTAACGCCCTCTGACGTTAGATTCGTCATTAAAAGCATAGCATCTCGCGCAGTTGGATTTGATATGGTTGAGATTGCACCTGCTTATGACCACGGGCAAACCGCCTTGCTGGGTGCAAAACTAATTCGGGAATTCATTGTAGCAAAAAAGAGGGGTGAATAAGGTGTTGCAAAAGCCAATCAAACAAATACGACTTGATTCGGGTATGACGGTAGCTCAACTAATTGAAGAGATGAGGGGGGCTGCGTTTGGTGCGGGCAGACTGGCAGAAGCCGTTGACATTTATGAAGCGATGCTATGCGACGACGGGACGAAGTTTTTAGGATTCGCAGGGGCAATGGTGCCTGCAGGAATGCGGCAGATAGTCGTGGATTTGATAAAAGAGCGGCAGATAGACGTTCTCGTCACTACGGGCGCAAATATCGTTCACGATTTGATAGAAGCATTTGGAGGGCGCCACTACAAAGGAGTGGAGCAGGTAGATGACCTTGAATTGAGACGCAGGCATATCAATCGCATATTCGACGTTTTTCTTCCGGAACGTCACTTTACCGTTTTTGAGGATAGGCTTTTGGATATTTTTGCAGACATCGATAGGGACGGCATGAGTATCAGGGAGTTGCTGACGGAGATAGGATTGAGAGTCGATGACCCCAATTCGATAACAGGTGTGGCCGCAGAAAAAAATGTCCCGATATTCTGTCCCGCAATCGCGGATTCTGCCATAGGGTTGCAGGCATGGTTATACACCCAGACCAAGAGACTTGATGTTGATACATTCAAGGATATGCGCGAATTCATGGACATCTGCTATAGCGCGAAGAAGACGGGCGCGATGTTCGTTGGCGGTGGCGTTCCCAAGAACTTCATACTCCAGTCCATGATCGTCACGCCGAGAGGGGGATTTGATTATGCGATACAGCTCACCATGGACCGCGCGGAGATGGGTGGGTTATCAGGGGCGACGCTGGACGAAGCAAAGTCATGGGGCAAGATCGGTGAATATGCTCGTGCTGTTACAGTTTATGCCGATGCAACGATAGCTTTGCCCATCATCATAGCTGCTGTAAAAGAGCGATTGAATAGATGAAGATATTTCAGAAACGCATTAAGGGGATAGCAAAGGACACTCTGCAATTTATACTTGAATCGTGCAAGTCCACACACCCAAATGAATTTGTCGGATTGCTGCAGGCAAGAGAAGATATCATCACTGATGTGATCATATTACCGGGCACCATCTCATCAGAGGTCAGCGCAGTTATGATGCTATACATGATGCCTTTAACTCTAGATAGTGTGGGGTCTGTTCACAGCCACCCATCTTCAAACATAATCCCTTCAACGGATGATCTGGTGATGTTCGAGCGTGGGAACAATTATAATATTATCGCAGGACACCCATACACTGGACAGAGCTGGGCATGCTACAACTCTGCTGGAAAAAGAATAGAATTGCCGGTATTGGATATTGAAATCGAGGATGACATATCGATTTTAGATGAGGATTGAATGATAAAAGTGCTTGCAACTGGAACCTTTGAGATATTGCACCCCGGCCACCTTACATATCTCAAAAAGGCAAAGGAACTCGGGGATGAGTTAATTGTCATCGTTGCCAGAGACTCGAATATTAAACATAAACGAAAGCCAATGATCCCCGAGAAACAGCGATTGGAGATGGTGAAATCGCTCAAACCGGTTGATAAAGCAATTCTTGGCAGTGAGACCGACATCTTCGCGCCACTGAAGGATATAAAACCTGACATCATCGCGCTGGGACATGATCAACATTTTGACGTTGATATGCTGGTAACACAATTGCGCCACAGAGGTATAATGGCGGCAGTGGTGCGCATAGGGGAATTTAATTCGTGCAAACTATGCAGCAGTGGCGGGATTATGGAAGAGGTCCGTAGAAGATTTGTGGATAAATCTTGATGGATTCTTCCCAATAATGAGTATTTTTTAATTTGGATTTTATATAATGTCCTTAATTGCTTGGCAACCCTTGAGATACTTTATCAACGATACTCTTTAAAAATTCCTTTCCCATGGATTTTGGAATTTCTCTATTCTCTTTTTTAGCAGTCTCCAACCATAGATCAATAGCTACTCTAATTTCTTTTAACGCTTCTTCTTCAGTCTCTCCAAAAGCTGAACAGCCGGGAAGTTCTGGAGCTATTGCAATATGGCCTCCATCTTCCTCGCTATAAAATATCTCTATGGTGTATTTATGACTCCCCATCTATTCCTCTACTAAGTTATATTTCTCAATAATCTTTATGAATTGCCTGACTTGATAAGGTTTTGCCCTCCCTTTAACATTCTGAAGGTTTAACATCTCCCTTATTCCATTCCTTACAAGTATCCTGTGGCTGCCTTTACCACCTTTAAAATTAAAGCCAAATAATTCTGCTGCCCTGCAAAGCTCCTCAAATCTGACATTTTTTGGATTTTCTTTGAGCTCTTTGTATATTCCTTTCTTGTCCATTGAGATTACTCATAGATATTCCTTGTATAATTACTTTTAAAACCTTTCGCCATATGGAATATAACGTTCCGAGCATATACGACGTTTTGCGATAGCAAAATGTCCCGAAGGGCAAGGGCGTTAGCCTGTAGCGTATATGCTGTGTTATCGGAAGTTTTGCGACAATCATACAATTTCAAATAATGTTTTTTGTTTTTCTGGCTCAACTTGTTTATTCCTTTTTATCTCTGCAAATTTACCACTTAATCTTTTTAATATAACATTATAATATTCCTTTGATATTTCCATTGTAATAAAATTTCGTTTTAGTCTTTTGGCTACTGCAGCAGTTGTTCCCGTACCACCGAAAGGGTCTAAAACTAAATCGCCTTCTTTAGAACTTGTTTTTATTATTAGCTCTAACAAATCTTCAGGCATCTGACAGGGATGCTTTCCTATCCGTTCTTTAAAAGTGCCACAAACCCTTGAAAATTGCCAAACATCATCAGGGATTTTTCCAATTGGATTTGCCCGTCTATCTTTATAAATAAGTTGCCTCGCAGAAGGAATTCTTATATTTTTATCATTAAATGTAAATCGTTCTTTGTCTTTAGTGAAATATAGAATATGAGTATGCGCACGATTAAATTTTTTTCTCTGATTTTGCCCAAAAGTGTAGTACCAGATAATCCAATTTCTAAAATAGAAGCCTGTCCTTTTTAAAATTACATTTATCTCTGCTGCGAATTCATCACCAATTGCAATGTATATTGTCCCATTGTTTTTAAGTAATCTATAAGTTTCTTTTATCCATTTTTCTGACCAGTTATAGTACTCTTCATAAGACATGTTGTCATTATGAACATCGTATTTTATCCCTATATTGAAAGGCGGATCTGCAAATACTAAATCTATAGACTTATCTGGTAATGTTCTCATAATTTCTATACAATCGCCCAAATATACTTTGTTTACTTCCATTGTTATTCTCCAAGATTAAATAACTGACATGGTTTTGTCTTGAATTGTATTTTTGTTGGGTCTGGAGTTCCACCTTTTCTTTGCATTGTGATTTTTCCAATAAGTTTTGTAACTAACATCCAATCAGCAGATAACCCACCTCTTCCCTTGATTATATCGCTTATTATCATAATTTGATTTCTCTTAAAGAATTTAATAATTTTATCCTGAATTCTTTCTGGCATTTCGTTCAAGAACAGGCGTCGTTTATCTCTAAATTTTTTAATACTTATTTTCCCTGAGTATTTTTTATGGGCTATTTCTCCTGTAAAAAGTTTAAGCCAAAATGTAATCTCATCATCAAATTTCCACATTTCTTGATAGTCTGCAACAGTTCTTTTGTCAATTTGATTATAATCAGCATCAGAATTTGCTTTCTTGAGTGACATATTTTCAATTTTAAGTATATTCCCAATCTTTATAATAATTCTTATCTGAGCGTCTGCCTTTTTAAATCTCACAAACTGCTCGTACTCTTTTTCATTAACTTCAAACTTACTTAAATCATTCTTCTTTATTCTGGTAGGAACTTGAATTGCTTTTACAGAATCAAGTTTTTTAATATCGTAATTCATTATTTTGAGCCATTCCTGTGCCTCTTTATCTTTTCTCCAAGAATTAAACTTTCTACAAATTGCCTTTTCGTTTGCAAACCCGCCTTTTGCAATTTTTGAGCCAAGTTCTGTTTTATCCATATTTTACCTCTTTAAGCAAAATTTCCGATAACTCTTTATATCTGAACTCAAGTTCGCATATCATTCCATCTTGGTCACATTACTCAGTTCCATGTTTCCATCCAGACATATATTCTATTTGCTCGGCGCTCATTCGGTCAATCTGAATCCCCATTGATTCCAATTTCAGGTGCGCCACCTGCTCATCGATGTCTTCAGGGACGCCGTATACCTTGTTTTGGAGGTCTTTTCCATACTCCACGATATATCTGACACATAAAGCCTGGTTTGCGAAGCTCATGTCCATAACCTCGACAGGATGCCCATCACCTGCTGCCAGATTAACAAGCCGCCCCCCTCCCAGGACATAAAGTCTCTTCTCATCCAAATCATACTCTTCAATATTGGCTCTAACTCTTCTGACGCTCTTTGCAATCTTGCTGAGTTGAGCCATATCAATCTCCACGTTAAAATGACCGGCGTTTACCAGTATTGTGCCATCCTTCATAAGCTTAAAATGCTCCTTTATGATGGCATCTTTGTTGCCGGTGGTAGTGATGAAAAAGTCACCGATCTTCGCGGCTTGAATCATTGGCATTACCCTATAGCCGTCCATTTTTGCTTCCAAGGCTCGAATCGGATCGACCTCGGTTATTATCACGTTTGCGCCATGGCCATCCGCTCTCATCGCAACGCCTTTACCGCACCACCCATAACCTGCGACCACGACATTCTTTCCAGCTACCAGCAGGTTCGTCGTCCTGATTATTCCGTCCCATGTCGATTGCCCGGTGCCATATCGGTTATCAAAAAGAAACTTGGTTTTAGCATCGTTGACAGCTATCACTGGAAATTTAAGCGCATCATCAGCCTGCATAGCCTTTAAGCGACGGACGCCTGTGGTGGTCTCCTCACATGCCCCAATGATGTCTGGGAGCAGTTCCTTGCGGTCAGTATGGAGCCTGAATATCAGGTCAGCGCCATCGTCTATCGTAATATCTGGTTTATTATCCAGAACAGCGTCGATTGCCCGATAGTATTCTCTGGTGTTACAGTCGTGTTTTGCATAGCATGGTACATCCTTCTGACGCAATGCAAGTGCCACATCATCCTGCGTGCTTAATGGATTGCAACCCGTGATTGCGACCTCTGCGCCACCTGCCGCCAGAGTCTCTACTAACACAGCGGTTTTGGCTTCGACATGAAGCGCCATTCCAATCGTATGCCCCTCAAGCGGGAGCTCTGCTTCAAACTGTTTTCGTATGCGCCCTAAGACGGGCATATGTTTTTTTGCCCACTCGATTCTGAGGCGACCCTCTTCTGCTGATGGAGATTTACTTTTCATGCTTCTTGATCTCCTCTTCAATTTCCGAAATAACGTCTATGTTATGTATCTTCTTTTTTCCGCCCTCTTTTATAGATATAACATAGAACACTTTGCCACCGTATTTTTCAGTAAATTTCTTATGAGTGGCTTCTTGAATCGAATGTTCTTTAAAGATTTGAGGTATGTGTGAAACATCTCCAGCAGGTTTAATCTGAAGTCCGATATACTTGTCTCCTATCTTGATGAAAAAATCTACGTTGTACAATCTGTCCCACTCATCGGGGGCAGGCTGAATCTTCACATTCAACTTCTTTTGCAATTGACCATAGATGGTATCAATCTCGGTCATATATCCGTCAAATGTCCTGTCTATTACCATGTTAAACATATATTCAATACAATCTTCCTCTGTGATTTCTTCAACTTCGGCGGAGATCACTTCGGTAATTTTAATGTATAATTTCCGACCTAATTCTTCTATGTGTTCTTTGGTTCTGACATTTCGAAAATAATACTCGCTCCACTCCTTGATGGTCTTTGGAGAACATTTTCTGATCTCCTCGGAAACCGCTCCAACGTTGCGTTTGAAATTCAACTGAAAACGATTCATCGCACTATTTAAAATCCATTCCTTTGCCATTATTTTACCATCCTGTAGGTTAAAAATTGAGACTTGTATTTGTAATCTAATGTAGTATCCACATCAACAAGATCATTTTTAATAAGGTGTGCATTGATAAATGTCTTGTTTCTTAGATAGAGATAGCATAACAGATGATCTTTTTCATCGTATTTGGTGGCGTCAAATTTCAAGAATACTTTTTGCCCTTTCGTTTTCTGCTGTAAAAACTGTATTGCGTCTCTATTTTTTTCTGGTATCTCATTCACCCCCAATAATCTGACTTTTAATCCATTATTCAGTATCAATATCTCAGGACTGATTACATCTTTCACAGCGTAATATGTTTCTCTTCCAGGATGAGAATTATCTATTTTTGACCCAAATCTCAATTTCCTCGGGTCAATTTTCTTATCAAACTTTATCGGGTCCTTGAAAATATATGGGAGTTCTTTAATCTTTTCTTTGAAGTCTATTCTTGGTTCCTCTTGCCTGATTATCTCAAAAGTTACATCTTGAAAAATAGTGCTTTGGTTTATTCCAAGTTTTTCTTTTATGATTGGCAGAAAATCTTCATTTATTTCGTATCCGATGGAGTTTCTGTTCAGATTTTTAGCAGCCAAAGATGTCGTCCCGCTTCCAAGAAATGGGTCAAGGACTGTATCACCAACAAAACTAAACATTTTAATAAGTCGTTTCGGTAGCTCTTCAGGAAACATCGCAAGATGCTTATCCTGCTTTTCACCTGGAAAATTCCAGTGTCCAGTAAAGTATTGATTCCATTCTTCTTGCGTTAATCTCGATTCCTCTTTAATCTCTTTGCTACCCTTAGGAGGACTCCCATGTTTTTTGAAAATTAAAATAAATTCGTAATCCAGTTTGAGAATACCATTTCTTGGATAGGGAAAAGAACCCATTACAGTAGCCCCACCAGTCGTATGGCAAGTAGTAACCTTTTGCCAGATGATGGCTCCCATATAATCGAAGCCAGCACTTTCGCAGAACTTGATGATTTCGGTCCTTATCGGGATAACTTTATACCTTCCATAATAGACAGAGCGAGCAAACTGGTCGCCTATATTAACACACAAACGACAGCCTTTATGCAAAACCCTATGGCATTCACTCCAGACCAGATTGAGATTATTGATATACTCTTCATAACTATCATTGAAACCTATCTGTTTTCCATTTCCATAATCCTTCAGTTGCCAATACGGTGGAGAGGTAATGATAAGATGGACTGATTCGTCCTCTACCTCCTTCATACATCTTGAATCACCAATGATTATTTTTTGCTGGGTTTTCATACCATCATCTCATCCTTAATCCACCTTGATGTTACTAATATTACGCGCAACTTGAGATTAAATTCTCTGCAGCCTTTTCAGCCTTTTCCATGATATCCTCTTCATCCAATGCCTTGACTACATAGTTTTCCATCAAAACCTTTCCGTCCACTATGGTCGTGCCGACATCGCTGCCTTTTGCACAGTAAACCAGATGTGACGTGAGACTATGCTTAGGCGTCAGGTGCGGCTTATGAATATCGACGATGATGATATCCGCCTTCTTGCCCTTGGCAATGGTTCCACCGTCAATACCAAGTGCATGTGCGCCGTTGATGGTAGCCATTTTCAACACCTCCTGTGCGGGAATCACAGTTGGGTCGAGTTTGTGGACCTTGTGGAGCAGCGCAGCCATTTTCATCTCGTGGAACATATCAAGGGTGTTGTTAGAGGCGCACCCATCCGTTCCTATTCCTACTACAATCCCATTGTTGATACACTCTGGAATCGGGGCGATTCCCGATGCGAGTTTCATGTTGCTGGTGGGATTGTGTGCTATTTTAACATCGCTCTTCTTCAGGATTTTGATATCATCATCTGAAAGCCAGACGCAGTGCGCAGCCAGCACATCTGGACCGAGAAAACCGATATTGTCCAGCAGTCGTACGGAGCACATGCCATATTTGGCCATCATTTCATCCGTCTCCATCTTCGTCTCTGCAAGATGGATGTGAATGCAGACACCATCTTTATATGCTCGCTCCCTTACACGTGTCAAAAAATCTGGCGAGCAGGTATTCGGCGCATGAGGTCCATATCTAGCCACAATTCGTCCATCTGCCGCACCATTCCACTTTTTGATGAATTTTCTGCCGATTTCCAGCTCTCTTTCCCCCTTCTCTTCATCGCCGAGTTCGATCATGCCGTATGACAGCACACCCCTGAGTCCGGACTCTTCTACTGCCATGGCGGTTCCATCCATCTTGATATACATATCTGCGAATGTTGTCGTGCCGGACCTGATCATCTCGAGGCAGCCGAGCAAGGTACCAATGTGCACATCAGCATCGGTCAGCTTTGCTTCTATTGGCCATATGTGCTCTGTGAGCCACTGCTTCAATGGAAGGTCGTCCGCATAGCCCCTGAACAGAGTCATGCCAAGATGTGTATGGGTGTTGACCAGACCTGGCATCACGATTCCGCCACTGGCATCTATCACCTGGTCTGCCACGCCACTCTTGCCGATATTTGCGATTACCCCATTTTCAATGGATATGGGCTCCTTGACAAATCCCTTCGGAGTCATGACAAGTCCATTTTTGATTAATATGTCGGTCATACACAGTCCACACTCGTTTATGGTTTAGGATTATATATAACAAAACTTCATATGTAATTAATGGTGTACATAAAATACGGAGGTACTATAAACTTGAAAATCGCGTTGCCAAACAAAGGACGGTTGTACGAGCCTTGCACTCGATTATTGGAGCGTGCAGGGCTGCACATCATCGACGGGTCGATGAGAAAACTGTTTGCGAAAACAGTAAACCCTGATATTAACTTGCTATTCGCACGCGCTCCTGATATTCCGGAATATGTGCAAGATGGTGCAGCAGACCTTGGGGTTACTGGATTTGATTTGATTACTGAAGCAGGCGTAGATGTTGAAGTCCTGCTTGATCTGAAATTTGGAAAAGCGGAGCTAGTGTTGGCCGTGCCAAACGATTCCAAGATCAAAACGGTGATGGACTTAAAAGGTAAACGAGTCGCAACCGAATTCCCAAATATCACCAACAGGTTCTTCGATGAACGCAAAATCGACGTCGATATAATAGAAGTGTCTGGAGCCACGGAGATGACGCCACATGTCGGCATCGCCGATGCCATAGTAGATTTAACGAGTTCTGGCACGAGTCTGGTGATGAATCGATTGGAGGCGATAGGGCATGTGCTCTCGACATCTGCTAGGCTGATCGCAAATAAAAATAGCCTGAAGCAGAATTTGGAAAAGATAAACGAAGTTAAGACTGCACTGGAGAGTGTTGTCCGTGCCGAAGGTAAGCGATACCTTATGATGAACGTGCCTCAAGAGGCATTGGAGAGGGTAAAGAAGAGGATACCGGGATTATCTGGTCCTACTGTACTGCGCGTAGAATCTGCCACGCCCATGATGGCAGTTCATGCTGTTGTCGACGAGGATGACATATTCACCACCATAAACGAGCTTAAGCGACTGGGTGCAAAGGATATTTTAGTGGTCCCGATTGAAAGGATGGTACTGTGAGTTTTGAGATAATCCCTGCCGTAGACATCAAGGACGGCAAATGCGTCCAGCTCGTGCAGGGCGTGCCTGGCACTGAGACGATTTCGCTGGACGACCCTGTCGGGGTCGCCATGCGCTGGGTCAAAGAGGGTGCAAACGTCCTGCATTTAGTGGACCTAAATGGTGCGATAGAAGGAAGGCGAAAAAACACCCACCTAATTTGTCAGGTCAGAGAGAGATGTCCTGTGACGATTCAAGTTGGAGGTGGCATCAGGTCCTATGATGATGCTGTGGTCCTTCTCGATATGGGAGTTGACAGAATCATCTTGGGAACCGCAGCAGTAGAAAATCACATGCTCGTCAAAAAACTGGCAGATGAGTATGGAAGTGAACATATCATGGTCTCTCTGGATGTAAAGGATGGCGATGTCATGGTGGAGGGATGGAAAAAGAGTTCTGGAGTCAAACCGATTGACATAGGTATGAAGTTCCAGAAATTGGGCGCAGGCTTCATCTTCTTTACAAACATAAACGTCGAGGGATTATTGTCTGGAGTGGACCCAGAACCGATTGACGAGTTGGTTCATGCGGTGGACATCCCAGTAATCGCATCCGGGGGTGTCGCATCTCTGGACGACCTGATCGCCATCAAAGGGGTGGGTGCTGCTGGTGCAGTGGTTGGAACTGCACTATATAAAGGCAACTTCACGCTAAAAGAAGCGATGAGAGTGGTACGATGAGGATATCCAAAACAAAAAGAAAGACGAATGAAACCGACATCGAAATTTCCTTGAACATAGATGGAAAAGGGAATTATGATATAAACACGGGTATACGATTCTTTGATCATCTGCTTTCGAGTTTTGCTAAACATGGGTTATTTGACCTGAATGTCAGGGCGTCCGGGGATAATGAGCATCACATCGTGGAAGATGTGGCAATTTCACTTGGAGCGGCGTTCAGGGATGCTTTGAAAGAGAAGAGAAGTATAAGACGTTTCGGTTCCGCCATAATTCCCATGGACGATGTCCTATTATTAGTTTCAGTAGATATAAGTGGCAGAAGTCACTGCAATTTTGACGTCAACTTTAGTAAGAAGAGTATAGAGGGCATGAGCATCGAGATGATATCCCATTTTATCGAAACTTTCGTCTCAGAGTTCAAGATAAACCTTCATGCGAAACTTTTGGATGGAAAGAACGACCACCACAAGAGCGAGGCGCTATTTAAGGCACTGGCACTGGCGCTGGACGATGCTACGAAGATCGACACCCGAAGAGAGGATGTACCGAGCACGAAAGGATTGTTGTGAGCATCCTCAAATAGCCTTATATGTCGGCGCACATCATGTCCTTAAAGAATAAGATGACCAAAAAAATACTCGTAACGACGGCATGGCCATATGCCAATGGTCCCCTGCATCTGGGACACCTTGCAGGCTCGTATCTGCCTGCCGATATATTCGCCAGATACAACAGGATGGTCGGAAACGAGACGCTGATGGTTTCCGGGACAGATGAGCATGGAACGCCCATATCTGTGCAGGCAGAGAGGGAAAACCGCGCGCCCAGGGATATAGCTGATAAATATCACGGAATAATCAAACGCTCTCTTGGGGATATTGGATGTTCATATGACCTGTTTACCAGAACGACGACTGAGAATCACCACAACACCGTACGGGATTTCTTTCTGACGCTGCTCGACCACGGTTTTATTTACGAGAAAACCATGAGTTTGCCTTACTGTCCAAAGTGTAATAAGTTCTTGCCAGATCGATATGTAGAGGGGACATGTCCCAGATGCAGCGCAAAAGAGGCAAGAGGGGACCAGTGCGATGAATGTGGCAGGACACTTGACCCTACTGAGTTAATCGATCCATACTGCAAGCACTGTCATACTATGCCCGGGATGAGAGAAAGTAAGCATTACTTCTTAAAACTTTCCGCATTTCAAGACAAGCTTATAGCATGGATCGAGACCAAAAAGGGCCAATGGAGACCTAACGTCTATAATTTCACGATCAACTGGTTAAAGGAAGGATTGCTGGATAGGCCTATCACACGCGACCTTGAGTGGGGAGTTCCGATACCAATCGAAGGGGCCGAAGGTAAAGTAATCTATGTGTGGTTTGAGGCGGTGATAGGTTATCTTTCTGCGACTAAACAGTACTTTGCCGAAAGAGGTAAGCCCTACGCATGGAAGGACTGGTGGAAAGACCCAAATACGGAGACATATTATTTCATCGGAAAGGACAACATCCCCTTCCACACCATCATATGGCCTGCGATGTTGTTGGGCTATGGCGAATGCTTGAACCTCCCAAGCGATGTGCCAGCAAACGAGTTTCTGAATCTCGAAGGGGGCAAATTTTCGACCAGCAAGGGCTATGCGGTCTGGTTAGATGAATATCTGGAGCATTTTGATCCAGACCCCCTGCGGTATTACTTGTCCATCAACATGCCGGAGTCAAAGGATGCGGATTTCACATGGGATGAATTTCGGCGCAGGAATAACGAGGAACTAGTAGCCACTTTCGGAAATTTTGCCCATCGCGTTCTGACGTTCATCGATAAGTTTTATGATGGCATCATACCAGAGGCGGCTGACCTTGATGAACAGGACATGTCCGTATTAGCTGATATTGACATGGCAGTGGACGAGGTCGGCACCCATATTCAAAAGTGCGAGTTCAAAAGGGGGATGACGAGGATAATGAATTTAGCATCGCTCGGCAACCAATACTTCAACGAAAAAGCTCCCTGGAAGGACAAGGAATCATGTGGAAATACGCTTTATGTAAGCGCATGTATTGCACGGGCACTGTCCATTCTAATAACTCCCTTCTTGCCATTCTCGGCGCAAAAACTCTGGAATATGTTGGGATATGATAGTTCGGTGCATGAGCAGGAATGGAGGTCTGCGAAAGGAAACATCAAATCCCAGCGCATAAGGGATGTGAAGCCTCTGTTTAAGCTCATTGAGG